>VAOZ01238966.1_pt1 | contig 14889 bp, 17 predicted proteins | sample 3394041 | NCBI WGS metagenome assembly VAOZ01 (sample SAMN08290431, study PRJNA428436) | hydrothermal vent metagenome | isolation source: Deep-sea hydrothermal vent chimney | place: Indian Ocean: Southwest Indian Ridge
TCGGCGGTAAAGGTCACCACTTCGCAGTGATAGGTATCCTGTAACCACTTCAGGATAATGGAGGTATCCAAACCCCCGGAATAGGCCAGTACGGCCTTCTTGACGTCAGACATTCGCCAGCCCTCAACTTCATGATTTAAAGCCCGCGCCAGGCGGACGCGGGCAATGCTACACGCTGACTACGCCGCAAACCACGGCGTGTTAACCCCCGCATCCGCCATTGATTTTCGACAGACAAGAAGAAAGATCGCTGGTATAGTATCGTCCAGTTTCGGCAGCTTCTGATTCTTGATATATTCTTTCCATACTTCATCCGCCACATTCCCGCAGGAACAAACCCAGCAACCCCTGCCCCACAAATGCTAACCCCAATACCGCTTGCGAAAATGCCGGTACTCCGACAACAGATATGTGTTTCATTAACCGAATCTATGATGTTACAATCGGGGGTACAAATCTTGGGCGAAAGAAAGTACATCGAATATGGTATCGCCCGTCACAAGCGTTATCACTGGGAAGGAACATTATGTGTCATTTACTTAGAATGCTGACGATCATACTGGCGGCTAGCGTGATCGCATGCAGCCAAAGCGAGAAAGGACAATCATCAAGCGATATTAATACAGCCTTTAATGCAGCCATTCATGACTTTAAAAGAGAATCTCTTCCCGGTGCTAAACTGACACGAAAAAATTGTAGCCCATGTCATTTTCTAGACAGAAATATCACCAAAGTAGGCCCCACTCTGAAAGGCATCGTTGGCCGTACGCCCACCATATCAGGCGTACCCTTTTCAAAATGGGACGAAAAAACACTGGACCTGTGGATACAAAACCCGTCGGCAATCAAACCCAGAACGATGATGGCCATGCCGGGCATTAAATCCGCAAAAGACCGCGCCGCAATCATCCAATATTTGAAACAGTTTAAATGATCATGACCAGTATAATTTTTGTCGGAAACTCGCATATCAAACCATCAGCGGAGTCGGCCTATTCATGAATATCAAGCATAATATTTTTCCTTTTATCCTTCTCGGACTGGCTGCGTTGTTTATTGGTTTCGGCGTCTACAATCTGAACAAAATGCCAGCCAGTCCTTACCCCTATATCCACGGGAAATTTTCCTTGCACAGTGTTGATGGCTCGGTTACCTCCAAAGATATGCTGGGTAAGGTTGGTGTCATCTACTTTGGCTATACCCACTGCCCCGATGTCTGCCCTGGCACATTATTAAGGATGGGAAGCGCCCTCAAATTGCTGAACCCGGATGAACTAGCCAAGGTTTTCCCTGTGTTTATTACCACGGACCCGGCCCGCGACAGCCCTGAGGTGATGGCAAAATACGTTCACCATTTCGATTCCCATATTCTGGGATTAAGCGGGAGTGCGAAAGAAATCAAAGCTGCCGCAAAATCTTTTTTATCCGGCTACAAAAAGGAACCTGTGGATAAAAAAGGCAACTATGTTGTCAGCCATGCGTCATTCATCATCATTGTCCAACCGGATGGCAGTATAGGTAAACTGATGGCTCACAGCAGCAAACCAAAAGACATCGCAGGTGCAATTCGCCACTGGCTGCGCTGGGCCTCAGCCCGATAAACCGGATATCAATATCTACGACCTGCGTTTTTCATAGCCCGACCACAGAACGTGGCAGCAAGAGAAAATGGTGAAAGCCAAGACAGAAAGGAGCCCATACGTCGGCATCACAGTTCCCTGTTTCACTTACCATCCGGCTCACTTGAGCAAGTCAGCTATCGCATCCGGTTGATATCGGCTTTTGTCCACTTTCAGATAAATTTCCCCTTCTTCAGGAACCACGGTGACTTCCTCTACGCCACTGATCTGGTGTATTTTTTCTGCAAGCGCATTGGCTTCCTCCTGATCCAGACTGCCGACAGGAACCACCTGCCTCGTCAGATGCATAGGAAAATGCATACCGCGACATGTGAGCAGCCAGACCAGAGCAATCCCCGTGCCCCCCAGAAACACGCCGCCAACACCAAAAGATCCGTACATCACGCCACCCGTAATCCCCCCGCAGAACACGCCGAAGAACTGGGACGTGGAATAGATCCCCATGGCCGTTCCTTTCCCCGCCGCCGGTGCCATACGCGACACCAGAGATGGAAGGCTGGCTTCCAGCGTGTTGAATGCCACGAAGTAGATGAATGTACCCGCCACCAGGCCGACCATGGAATGGTGCGCCAACGCCAGCACCCCTTCAGCTACGACCAGAGCAGCAATGCACGCTGTAAATACCTGCTTCATCTTCCGGTATTTCTCGGCCACGATAATCAAGGGAACCATACCGACCACGGAAACCAGCAGAACGGGAAGATAAAACCAGACTTGCTCCTGTGTTGGCAGGCCTACATTGCGCAGAGCGAATGGCAGGGAAATAAACGTGGCGGTCATCATCATGTGGAGAAAAAAGATACCTGAATCCAAGCGTAACAACTGTAGGTTAGATAACATTTTTTTCAACTGTACCGGTTCAGCTTCAACGTCGCGGTGCATATGGCTTTGCCCCGGATCCGGCACAAAAAGATAGAGTATGGCGATGCCGATCACGCCAAATGAAGCGGCAAGCCAGAACAGACCGGCGACCCCAATGTGGACGCTGATGATGGGTCCGAGAATAAGGGCCAGAGTAAAGGAAGCACCGATACCCATGCCGAAAACAGCCATGGCTTTTGTGCGCTGGGTTTCATCGGTCAAATCGGCAATCAAGGCCATCACAGCTGCGGCGATGGCGCCGGAACCCTGCAACAGCCTCCCGATAATCACGCCCATGATGGAATTCGACAGGGCTGCAACCACCCCGCCCAGCGCAAAAATAAGCAATCCTGCGGCGATCACAGGTTTCCGCCCAAAGCGATCCGACAGCATGCCGAACGGGATCTGAAACAGCGCCATGGTCAAGCCATAGGCGCCCAGGGCCAGCCCTGTAAGCATGGGCGTACTATCGTGGAAATGTTCGGCATACAGTACAAATACAGGTAAAATCATGAACAAGCCAAGCATACGCAGTGAATACATACCTGCCAGAAGGGCCACGCTTCGTAATCCGCCGTTTTTCATGTCATCAACTCCGGCGCAGTGTGTAATTGGTAAATAACGTAGCTGTGAAGAGAAGCATGGCACCCGCCTGGTGTGTCACACCCAACCAGACAGGAACGACCAGAAGTAGCGTGGATACCCCCAGTAAAAACTGGATCAGTACCGCTGTAAGCAGCAGGTTGAAGGCCAGACTGGCCCGCTTTGAGAGATCAAAGCGCCGGGCATACCACCACAGCACGGCAACGCATGACACCGTTGTTTCAGCCAGCAGGCGGTGATCGAATTGAACTGCGGCAATATTCCCAAAGAAGTTGAGATAGAAGGGTCTGAGCATGGCATAACCTTCAGGGATGAAATGACCGTTCATCAACGGAAACGTGTTATAGGCGAAGCCCGCCCTCAAGCCCGCCACAAAACCACCGGCCATCACGGTTACGGCAATCAAGCCCGTGAGCGCCAGCGCAAGGCGTCGTAAGGGTGTGACATCTTCCAGTGCGACATCCGTGCGTGGGAGCAGGAGCCCCATAGCTACCCAGAAAATAAAGCCATAAATGATGAAAGCCATTGTCAGGTGAGCCGTAAGCCGGTACTGGCTGACATGCGGGTTATCCACCAGACCACTTTTGACCATGTACCAACCGAGCAACCCCTGTAAACCGCCAAGGACAAACATGATGATCAGTCTGGGACGCAATTCTCGTCTGACCTTTCCAACCACCAGAAAATAAAGAAAGGGGAGCAGGAAAATAAACCCGATCAAACGCCCCCACACGCGGTGGATGTATTCCAGCAGAAAAATTCCCTTATAGCCCGCCAGGTTCATATTCGGATTCAATTTATAGAACTCCGGTGTCTGTTGGTAATGCCCGAATGAGTTCATCCATTGAGATTCGGAAAGTGGCGGAATCCAGCCCATCAAGGGGTTCCATTGCACCATTGAAAGTCCCGAGTGCGTTAGCCGGGTCGCACCGCCCACCACCAGCATCACAAAAATCGCGGCGCAGACGCATAGCAACCAAATGGCGATTTGCCTGTCATTACGGGTTTCAATACTGTTCATAACTCCCCCTCGCAATGCTTTTCATCGTTTCCCTTTCTGTTGCGCCCCTTAAACATGACGGGCAACACTACGATTGCGAATAAAATTCCGCCGAGCACGGCGATTACGCCGCCAAAACCGACCAGATCCTGCGGCGTAACCCACGTGTGGACGCCAATATCCTGAGCGGTACCAACCACCTTGCGTTTCATGCCATACCCCCCGCCCCAGGCCAGGCCGATGATGTGGATCATCTGCCCCGAAGCATAGACACAGACCTGAATCCTGGCCCATTTCAGATTGGGCGTGGTAAACCCGAATCGTGGCAACCAGAAATAGGTCATGGCCATAAAAGCCATGGTCACCGAGACAATCACACCGTGATAATGGGCCGTGATCAGCGTACTGCTTGTGCTAATATACAGCCCCAGAATACCACCCGTGGCAAACAGAACCATCGAGAACAACAATGCCAGATACAGGTGTCGCTGATCCTTCGTCGGTGCCCCGCTCCTGACGAGGCCCCACATAACCGCCAGACCGATGACCAGCGGTGCAATACCGTTGCCGTCGCGCATCAGCTTTACAAACCACAGCGTAAAACCTGGTGTATTCACGCCATATTGCGCAAAGGGCATGAAGACAAATAGCAGCGGGATGACACTGATGGCGAACACGGCCATCACCAGGCTGGGCCTGATGGAAATCCCAGTGCCGCAGGCGCTTGCAAGCCACAACCAGCAGACACACAGCAACGCCGTATGCGCGAACTGAATCACATGACCGCTAGCCCAGAACAGGGGTTCATAATAAGCCCGGTGCTCCAACCCTGAAGGCATGTGAATCAGAGCCCAAATCAGGGCCAGTATGGCAATCAACGTGGCAATCGCGGCAGTCCAGATGCCGAAGCGCATTGCTCCTTCACGATTCGGCGTGAATATGGCTCGCATCGGAGCGGCGTAGAGCGTGCCCAGTACTAACAGTAAAATACCGCCACCAAATACGATCATACCCTTAATAAAATAATGGTTCTCCAGTATAGGCACGTAATTATTGGTCAACGGGTTGGCGGCATTGGTGAGTGGTGAAATAGCGGTCAGGACCCCGCCGACCACGACCAACGTCAGCGCAATCCACCCGGATGGCGCCGCGCGGTCGGTTGAATTCAGGCTCCAGAAGACCCCTGCGATGGCAAGCAACCACCACAATACGGTGAAATCGACGTGCAGCACCAGGGCAGTATAGAAAAAATCATCCCATGGCATGGCATAAGTAGTACGCGCCAATGCTAATAAAAGCGGATAAATACCGGAAGCCAGCAGGAAACCCACCGCAACGCATAACCAGGCGGCTGCAAGCCTGGTCTGTGGCTCATCGTCAAGCGGAAGTGAATATTTTGTTGTCATAAGATGTATCCTTTATACGTGAATTGCGCGGCGAACCCTAGCACCGGCTTTTCCCCGATGCAGCAGATTTATCGTACGTGTCATCCACACAGGTCAGCCTTTCGGTTTCCCGCGATACCTATTTATGCCACTATTCAGTCCATGAAATATGATCGCACCACCCGCGTCCTGCACTTTGGCATCGTACTATCCATACTGTTGCAACTGTTTGGTGAAAAACTAGTGGGCTTTCCGCAGCCCGACCATGCCAGAGATGTTATTGAAACACTTTTTATCGGTATTCATGAAGGTATCGGTTTAATCTCTTTAATCCTTGTTTGTGTTTATTTAATCGTAGTCCTGGATGAAGCCGCTGGCCGGGAACGGTTGTTTCCGTGGATGAATGCGTCAGGACGTCATAAGCTCTGGCTGGAAATGCGCCGGGATATCCCGGGCTGGCTGCATGGCAAACTCCCTTCCCCCGGGGAAAGTCATTTTATTTCCGGCGCAATTCATGGAACAGGCATCACCCTTGCGCTCCTCCTGGGATTCACCGGGTCTATGTTATTCCTCGGCGTCGGACCCCATGGGGAAATTCCCCCCGATGTCAAGATTATTTGGGAATGCCATAGCATCATGGCCACGATGATGTGGATCTTCGTGGCCGGGCATGCCGGAATGGCCCTGATGCACAAGTTCAAAGGTCATGAGACATTGAGGGAAATGTTCAGGCTGGGAAGAGACCCCCAGAATTAAGCTTATTTGACGGCAGACCCGACGACAATAATCGTGCCCACCATGCTGGCGTGCCCCGGACCACACCATTCGCCACAGATTAGTTTGAAACGTCCCACCTTTTCGGGCGTAAATTCAATCACCTTGAACTCATCGGGTTTAATGCGGTTCATCAGTTTCAGTTCATGCACTACAATAGCATGGCGCATATCCAGACTTGCCAGATGCAGACGGTATGGTTTCCCTTTTTCCAGTTCAAGGATATACTTTCCCCAATCATAATTACGCGCCAATAAATAAATATCGGAACCTCCCGGTGGATGGACAATGGGCATGCCCCCTTCCATGCGGACCGTATAACGCGCCACCATCTGATCGACCTTTTTCTTGAATCCAGCCCGTTCTGCACGGGTGATTTCCCGTGTGGTCACTTTTATATTCGGCCTACTGGTGATTACTTTCAGGGCAAACGACCCGACCACCAGTGTTGCCACTGCTGCGACCAGGAGGAAAAGACCTACGTTCACCCGCTTCTTTTTCGGTACTTGACTTATATCCATCAATAACCTCGACTGTGATCTACGTGGCGGAATTTCATGTACCATCCGATATGTCCTTTACCCGCACGACCGAGTGAAATATCATGGCGAATATGATATACTGCCAAGACTAAACTGAACAGGAACCTTTTATGCCACCGGAACAATCACAACGTCTATCCAATAAACTTATCGGCATCATCCTTGTCGGATTGCTCACGACGGTCTTTGGCGGTACCGGGGTTCTGTATTATCTGGGAATGTTTTCCAAAGTTACGGTTGTTCAGGCTTCTGTTCCTTCCTACCGTATCGCCTATTTGTTTCATACCGGCGCCTATAACACCATCGAACCTTCCATTAGAAAGGCTGAGGAGTATCTGAAAAAAGCTGGCATCAAAACAAAGACACCCTGCGCCCTGTTTCTCGACGATATCGGCAAAACGCCTGAAAGTCAGCGCCGGGCCAAGGTCGGATATTTGCTTAAATATAGTGATGTTGTGCCCGCGACACTTAGCGAAGAAACATTTCCAGGACGAGAAGTTATCACCGCGACATTCTCCGGAGGGAGGCTGCTCGGCTCATACAAAGCCTATCAGGCCATGAAAAAATGGGCAAAAACGCATCATTACACACTGGTGCTGCCGGCTCTGGAAATCTATCATCCGGATGGTGCCACGGAGTATCAACTGGGTATTCGCAAAAGCGCCTGAATGCTGCGAATCAGCCCGGGATATGGGCAAGCAAGTAATACAGAAACCATGCAAAGACAATGAGACTGAGCACCAGGCCTCCGATAACCTTTTTGCGCTCTCTTCGCTTCTCTTCCATAAGTTGATTATTCATGTTTTATCCTTCTTTCGGCTAACGCCATTATCAATGCATCGCCGGGCTGCGTTTAATTTTCATATCGTGCGGTATTTTCCGCCATAAGACTTTAGCCCGCTCTTTCGCTTCGGCCAGCTCACGCGGAGAATCCTTGCCGATCATGACCTTCAGGCTATCCCCGGCAAAACGATCGCCGAGCGTCTTGGCAAGCCAGAACCATGTGGTCGCCTTCACATTATCCTTCTTGCCCCCGTCACCAAACACATACATCTGACCAAGATAAAATTGTGCCTTGGGATGACCCTGCATCGCAGCCTTGCGTAGCCATGCTCTCGCCTTTACCAGATTTTTTTGCACACCGTCGCCACGCGCATACAACAGACCCAGTTGATATTGGGCTCGCCTGTTCCCTTTCTCGCCGACCTGCCGAAACAACATGGCCGCATCCGCAGTGTTTTTCTTCCTGGCAAGGTTCATGGCCCGTTTATAAATTTGCTGATCGGATCCCTGTTTCACACCTGCTTCGGCACATGCCAAGCCGACAAACAAAAAGATGGTGACGCAAACGGACAGGCAGAACGCGATACGTTTCATATAACCTCTATCATTAAATTTCCTGTCTCACGGGCATGGAAATAAGGTAAAGTAAATACAGAGAGAATCGTATCCAGACTCTGCGGACGCCCTGTGTCCTCCGCAGCGAAAATTATTATCTGAAGATTATATCGAGTCAATCACCATCGCACCAAACAAAAGAATCAGATACACGATGGAAAAGGCGAACACGCGCATGTCGCAATCCCGTTCCGAACGCAGAAAACGCACGGCCATGAACAGGAACATGGAACTCAACAATCCAGAAATTACCAGATACCAGATGCCTGCCATATCGAACACATAGGGCAGCATGGCCACGGGAATCAAGGCAAGCGCATACACAGCGATGCGCACTTTTGTCGCCTGCACGCCGCAGGCCACGGGAATGACCGGCACATTGGCGCGGGCATAATCCTCACGATATTTCAATGCCAGACTCAAGGCATGCGGCTGTTGCCAGATCACCATAATAGCAAACAAAACCCATGCTGGAGCACCTAGATCGCCCGTTACCGCAGCGTAACCAACCATTGGAGGTACAGCACCGGCAATACCACCGAACTGATTGGCCCACGGCGTTGTGCGTTTCATCCACATGGTATAAACACCAACGTAGCCAATCACGCCGACTGCCGTAACCAAAGCAGCTAACGGATTGACCCTCCAAGCCATCAAGGCAAGCGGTAGAATCACCAATAGCAGCCCTACATACAGTACGACCCGTTCGGAGACCAACCCCGCAGCCAGCACCCGTGATTTGGTACGGCGCATCAACTGATCTATGTCGCGGTCATAATAGTTGTTAAGCATGCAGGATCCGGCTGTTGCCAGCCCCAGTGTCAGAAAGGTCCAGAAGATGAGATTCCAGTGCGGCATCACACCATGATTACCAAAATAAACCCCCGTCAATGCGGCCACCAGCGTCAAACCGACAATGCCGGGTTTCGCCAACTCGAACAATTCAGCGGAAGCAGCCTTCGTTCGGTAGCCTTCACCAATTGAGGTATGTTTCATTTTCAGCAATTCTTCTCGCATTGAAGTCCTCCACAGTCTGCATCGCGTACTTCTTGATTCCCCGTATTTTCCTTAGCAATGATTGTTAACATTAACCGCCAACACGGGCATTGACCTGAATCAATTTCCGCGCCCAAAAGAATGCGCACCCCGGAGCAAGGGAGGTGAGGGTGCGCATCCTCTGGCCCGAGCTTTAGCCCTCCGCCGGGTGAGGCTGGAACGTCGGCTTCGGATTGTTGATGTAGTTGTACGGATGCCAGTCTTTGGCAACCTCCACCGGAGTCGGGAAATTACCTTGCCCGGCAACAAGCGCGGTAGACGTCCATTCCAGCGATTGTGATCCCCAAGGGTTCTGCGATGACTTCTCACCCTTGAGCATGCCGTGAATCCACGCCACCAGCGTCAGTAACACACTGACGAAAGTGATATAGGCACCCATCGTGGCGATGTGCTGCGCATCAACGATGGTGGCATTATTGGCAAACTGTTGATAATCCATATAGCGGCGCGGCATACCCGCGACACCGGCGATATACAGCGGTGCCATTACCACATTCATGCCGATAAAGAAACCAATGCCCGAGAGCTTAGTCAGCATTTCGTTGCATACGCGCCCGGTCATCTTCGGGAACCAGTAGAATATAGCTCCAAAGGTGGCCATGGTGCCGGCTATCGCCATGACATAGTGAAAGTGACTCATGATGGCGTAGGAATCCGAGATGCCGTAGTCCACGGCGGCGAGGGCGTTTGGAATGCCGGTCAAACCGCCTAAAATAAGCATCACCCAGGCACCCAGAGCCCAGATCATCGGACCGGAATAGTGGATAGCACCCTTGTATAGCGTACCCACCATACTGAGCATCAACAGGCCAAAGGGCAATGAAATCAGCAGCGAGGTGAACGACATCAGCAAATTGAACCAACCCGGCAAACCCGCTACGAAGGCATGATGCGCCCAGACATCGGCGCTAGCCGGAATAAAAGCCAGCACGGCAAAGACCGTCGCTTTGTAGCTGAAGACCATGTTTTTAGATGACACCGAGAATATCTCGAAAATGAGCCCCACGAACGGCAGTAAAATCACATACACGGCCGGATGCGAATAGAACCAGAACAGGTTCTGATACAGCAGCACGTCACCACCCAAATCCGGATTATAGAAGCCGAAGCCCAGATACTTGTCCATTGACAGCAGCAACACCGAAGCAGCCAGTACTGGCACAAAGATCAACTGGATGATATTGGCCGTGAACACGCCCCAGCAGGTCATCGGCATCTGAAACCAACCCATACCCTTACAGCGCATGAAGGCCACCGTACAGGCCAGATTCACCGCACCGAATACGGATGCCATGCCCAGCACAACGACCACCGATGAATACAGTGCCGTATTACCCGCCATAGACGTCTCGGAATACGGCGGATAACCGGTCCACATACCGTTGAAGTGATCGGGGATCACCAGATTGGCCAAGGCCAGAAGAATACCCGACCACAACAACCATACGCTCAACGCATTGACGCGCGGAAAGGCCATATCCTTGGCCCCGATCATCATGGGTACGGCATAGTTGGCAACAAAACCCAGCAATGCCGGAATCTGGAATCCCAGAATCATCACCGCCCCATGCATGGTCAGCCACAGGTTATAGACGTTACCATCGCCAGTGAGAGTCGGGCCGAGGCTGCCCAGTTGGATACGCATCAACATGGCACAAATACCAGCCACAGCAAAAGCTGCAAGAGCGCCGATCAGATACCAGATGCCAATGACCTTGTGGTCAAGCGTGAACAACCACTCCTTGGCTGTTTTCGGCCAACCGGGCTTGCCGTTTGGCTCATGTCCTACAAAACCCATAAATGTTTCACCAGTCATAGCTTTCCTCCTTTATTCCTGTTGCTTGTTATCTCTGCTTTAGTGGTCATGGCAAGCTGATGGCCCGAATCGGCTTTCGACTCGGCCTTGGCCTTCGTCATCCAGGCATCGTAATCGGCCTGTTTCATCACGATAAGCTTGGCGTACATCTTGGAGTGATTCGCACCGCAGTATTCACGGCAGGTAATCACCGACGTGCCAAGCTTGACCGGCATGAACCATTCCCAGGTCACACGGCCCGGCATCACATCCTCGGTCTCGTGGTAACCATCCAGATAATGGGAATGGATAACATCGTCACTGGTCATGCGAAAGATGACCGGCTTTCCAACCGGCACGCGCAACACCATGTCCGTGTCCACGCCATTGCCGTAATCGTAATTCCAGTTCCACATGGAGGCGGTTACCTTGATGGTCCGGGCATCGGCAGGCACTTCGCGCATCTGATCGTGTAGCGCAAAGGCCTTGACATACAGGAACAGGTCATCCCCCAGGAACAACATGCAGGGAATGATGACCCAGCCGAGCAGAGCCTGCGCGGAAAGTTTAGGCGATTTGCCAACCTGAGCATGGCTTTTCCTCCTGTATTTAAATAGAAAGAATAAGGACACGACAAAGTAAATCGCGCCGATAACGGTGATGTCCCACATCACCTCTGTCCACACCTGCTCCCAGTGAGCCTGTGGCGTCAAGCCCCCATAATTATTCCTGGTCGCTGTCTGCATCTGAAATGCATAGACCAGCGTAGGAATCAAAGGCAGTGCAAGCAGCGCTCCCAGCACCTTATACACGAACGATTTCATTTTCATTTCTTTCCTCCTATGCTTTTATAATTCTCTGCTAACAACTCTTATACCGCAGTAATCATACCCTTATCGAGTCTCTTTCTCTTGCGTTTTGCAATCATAAATCCTCCGACCATCAGCACCACTCCAGCCGCAAGCGCGCCAAACATCACGAACAGGGGAATATTGAGCTTGTATTTTCCATCCTTGTAGGAGTAGCTGTGACAGGCGGCCACCACATAATCCATGATGTTCGCCGGGGAAATCTCCCCGCCCATGGCTTCGGTAATCGCCAGACCAAAATCATACGAATCCGCTTTCCCAACATAGAGATAGCGCGCGATCTGGCCCTTGGGCGAAAGCACAGTGTAAACCATCGAATGCAGGAAAATACGATCCCTTGGCGACCAGAAAAACTTGAAACCGATTGAACCGGCAAGCCGGTCAATATCCTTCCGGTTCCGCATGGTTGCCATGCGCCATCCCTTCGGCAACTGGCCGAAACCCATCTCGTGCATAAAGGCTCGCATCGTTGTCGGCGTATCATGCCGATCAAACGAAACAGTCAGGACATTGTAGTCCTTACCAAGTTTCCAGCGATTCACCCCCTTCAGGGTATTGGCTAGCCTACGGTTGACCACCGGACAAGCACCATCACAGGTAAAGTAGGAGAGCACCAGAACCAGCGGTTTGCCAAACATGTCGCCAAGCTTGAAGCTGTTCCCGGATGCATCCTGAAGTATATAACTCCCATCAACCTTTCCACCCAGAAAATGTCCCTCGTTGATACGGAAAACCTCTGGATCAATCTCCGACGTCGGAGCCATCATCGTTGATTTATAGGAGGCTTGGGCAGTCCCGGGAAACATGAGCACTCCAGTCCCCAATATCGCAAACAGGCAGGCCAGAGCCAGAACTAGCCGAAACCAGTCCCGCCGCAACATGCCTATGTGCCGCAGGGAAGGCAGGAACGAATATCGCATAGCCAAAATCGCCCGCACTTAAATGTAATAGACCTGGAACAGCACCCAGAGACCGAGCACATTGACGAAGTGGACATACATGGTCATGGCGCGGGTGTAGGAAAAGCTCAGCCTGCCCTTAAAGGCGCTCGGCAGGCAGGCCAACATTACCAGCAGACCAATCACCACATGAGCAAAATGGATACCCGTAAGTCCGTAAAGCACGGTTGAGTAGCCATTCGTGCCGATGTTAAAGCCCTCACTTGCCAGATGGCTCCAATTGGAAATGAGCATCACCATGAAAACCACCCAGATCGCAGCGGACAGCAATACCATCTTAACAAAACCGGACGCATCTCCATCAATCTCCCGCTTGCGCGCAAAACCAATCGTGATACTGGAAGCAATCAGAATAAGGGTTGCAATGAGAGGCTCTAAGGCATCAATTTTCGGCGTGCCGGCGGGCGGCCATACCGTCGCGCCCAAGCGGACAACCCAGTAGCCAGCCAATATGGCAGCGATGGTCATAATCTCGGTGCCAATAAACATTAACATAGCCGACGGAGCCCAACCTTCATCGTCGATCACGCCAATCGTTTCACCCGCCCAGCCAAGACCTCCGGCAATGGTTAATGCAACGCCGATAGCCAGACAAACCAGCGCGGCGGTTGGCTGCGTATAGTTGAATTGCAGCATAAAAGCCCATGGTAAAAATAGACCCGCACCGAATCCCACCATCATGGGGAACGGACTGGTATGCCAATGTACAGTATAGTGTTTAATTCCTTCGTTCATTTTACCCTCCTATTGTCATTTTACGAGAATTACTTCAAGCCCTTCAAGAATGCAATGATTGCATCGGCCTTGGCACCTTTCATATGCTGTGGCGGCATCTTGGTTTTAGCCCTCTTGTTGCCGGTAAATTCCTTGACCGCCTTCTTGCTGTTCAGTATCCACTTGCGCAGGTGCGCCTCATCCCACGTCCAGCCGCCTCCCTTCTTGATATACTTCGTGAACTTATACCTGAATCCAGGATGCATGCCAGCCTTTCTGCCGAAAACCCCCTTCAATCCAGGGCCAACTTTATTTTTAGCTGAGAAATTGTGACATACCTTACATTTTGATTCCGGACTCGCATGGGCACTGGATACCGGCAGTACGGTAAACACCAAAGCAAGCGCACCTGCCATCAATAATATTTTTCTCATTTAAATACCTCCATATATTTTTGTTTTTGTATGCTTCACAATCTAAATTGAACCTCTTGGAACCCATGATCCGACATCGACATACGGCCCACGCCACAGCCCTTTAATCGATCTGGTATTCCGAGAAATTATTCACCACCAATGAGGTGACCACATGATTTCTCGAAACGTCCCACGAGCCAAAGGCTTACACCCTGCATCCACAGTCAACGCCGGATTTTGGGTTAGAATCGAATCATTGTACTCCCACAGCGAGATACTGACACCACAAAAGATATATTTCAAGTACTTTTTATGGCTATCAAGCTGGAACCTGCTTTTAGAGTCCATTGCGAAATGGCACCCAGGATCCGACATTGACATACGGTACATGCCGCAACTCTTTAATCCGTCTGGTATTCCGATTGCCATGCTGTAATATCACCATACCTTGCCGCGTCCAAGTTATCCGCTAGCCTGCGGCTTCAATAAACAGGAAGGTAACCAGTTTGATTCATTGCACATCGCTTTGCAAAACATATGGCTCCACGTCCGCATTGGATGGAGTGAGCATGCATGTGCGCGAACATAAAACAACAGTAATTATGGGAGGATCCGGTTCCGGAAAAACGACGCTGTTGCGTCTGATCGCCGGTCTGGAACCCCCGACTTCAGGTGACATCCGGTATAAGGAAGAAGATTTTGTCCACATGCCGCGCAAGCGCCTGTATGAGCTGCGCGAATCCATGGGCATGGTCTTTCAGTACTCGGCCCTGCTCAATTCACTCAATGTTTACAACAATGTCGCCTTCACCCTGCACGAACACACCGACCTCGACGAGGATGTAATTCGCACCATCGTCACCATGAAGCTGGAGCA
>VAOZ01051109.1_pt1 | contig 14867 bp, 16 predicted proteins | sample 3394041 | NCBI WGS metagenome assembly VAOZ01 (sample SAMN08290431, study PRJNA428436) | hydrothermal vent metagenome | isolation source: Deep-sea hydrothermal vent chimney | place: Indian Ocean: Southwest Indian Ridge
CAATGCCGCATCAAATGCTCAGAATTGAATGCAAATCACTGCGCATGCGACGGGTCAATTCCTGTGAGCACAAACGGGTCAATTCCTGTGAGCGCCCAAGTTTGAGCTCCAGGCGTTGAAGATGCTTTGCATAATCCTGTTTGAAGATAGTCTCTGCTGTCATGGCGATGTAACCTCGTATGCATTCGAATTTCCCTCTGCTTGAGGGATGAAGCGTGCGAGGTTACATTTTTGCCCTATGATGTGACGAGGGGTGATTCAATGAAGATGCTTTTTTTCTCCGCGATAGCGGCTTCGTCCAACAAGGCGGCTGTGCAGTGCAAAATAACCGAGTCGTATCCCTGAAAAGAGATTGGTCATTGATTATCCTGTTGGTTATCCTTTATTTCCTTTTGTAGAATGCAAAACAACGCTTTGGGATTCGAATCCATGGTGCCTTCAAAGTATGAGTTGTGGCATTCAACCAGTTTTAGTGTATCGGAAAATATCTTCTTGATATCCGCCATTTCAAAGCGGTTCGGGGGACCTTCCTCGCGCGTTTCCTGTTTATGAAACGTTTTTAGAAGCAGATAACCGTTCTTATCCAGCAGACGAACCACGGAATGCAGGTAATTCGGCCGTTGATCCGTATCCATGACATGAAAACAGCCACGATCCATAATAAGTCCATACGTGTCGTTCAGTTGTGTGTTCAGTATATCATCGCAGATAAATGTGACTTCCGCGCCCTCCTTCCTTGCGCGTTCGCCCGCCTTGCGCACGGCCGAGGGAGAGATGTCCGCGCCCGTGGCATCGAACCCGAGTCTGCCCAATGCGATGGTCTGTGTGCCTGGACCGCACCCAAGATCGAGCACTTTTACAGGCGCGATGGATAACGTTTCGATGGCCCATGCGATATCCTTGTCCAGATGCGGATAAAACCACGGCATGGTTTCAACATCGTCGTCGCGATATTGCTCTTCCCATGGTCGTTTGATGCGTTCCATACCCATCGTCGGATCCATTACAGGCTCTCGTGCGTGCCGTCGCAAAACGGCGGGGTTTTGGTATGCTGGCACTGACATAGTGCCACGCTCTGTTGTTCTGCAATGTCGAATGCCATCGGTATAAAATCCGTTCCCTCGTGCGAGCCATCGCAAAACGGCTGATCCTTTGATCGTCCGCAGGTACACCAATGGTAAGTGCCGGGTTCCAGTGTAATGACCCTGGGTTTTTTTGCTGTAATCGTTGGTTGACTCATATCAATCTCCTTTCAGTTTTATGTACTCATGCATGCTGGCTGCATCCATCCAAGCTCAATGCGCCCGCGCCGTTAGCCGCCAGTATGAACATGCCGCCCGCGATTGAGACATCCGTCATAAACATGATCATACCTATTTGATGGGCAAAGTTATGATGAAAAATGGCGGCGGCTGCAAGTGAAAATATACCCAGGCCAGTAGCGGACCAGCGCACCTTCCAGCCGAAAACCAGCATCAGGCTACCGCCGACCTCCAATAAAATCACCAGCGGCAGCAGCATACCGGGTACGCCCATGGCTTTCATATAGCCCTGAGTGTCGGTATAGGCCGTAATTTTGTGGATGCCGGCTATCAGAAAAACCTGTGCCAGCAGAAGGCGCCCAATCAGTTCAGTCCATTTCATGTGTTTTCTCCCTGGATGGGTTCATGCAGGGCAAGCCCTGAATACATCAGTGCAATAAAATCGCACAGATCGGCTTCCAGGTGATCCAGCGAATTACGCATGAGGCTTAACGGGCTGTTGTAACGCAGCAGCGCCTGATGCAGTAGATAGGCCATGCGATGTGCGTTGCCGGATCTGATACCACCGTTGTGCATACCTTGCTCCAGTATGTCCGCCATGGCATCAATGACCCTGCTTTCATAGGACAGCAGAATGTCGCGGTGACGCAGATGATTGAGTTCAACAAGTTCGAATAAATGACGATTATCCGAAAAACAGGCATGTGCCAGACGCAACCGGGCCAGCAGAAAAGCACGCAAGGCGCCGCAGCTGGTCGATTCGGATGCGGCAGCATGAAGGCCTGCATCCAGCTTGGCCATCAATAATTTCTCGGTACTGGCCAAAGCGATAGCTTCCTTGTTCTTGAAGAAACGATACAAATTACCGGTGCTCATGTCGGCATCACGCGCAATTTCGGCCATGGTCGTTTTCCCGTAGCCGTAGTGGGCGAAGCGCTGTTCCGCCGCATCCAGAATTTGTTCCATGGCATTTGCTTGCACGCGGCACATACTATAGAACTAAATATTGAATGTCAATCAATAATATTCATTATTAAATCATGCTGGCACCCTGTCGAACAGAAATGATTGAGCCCGTATTATTCATGAATCGCCGTGATGATTGCGCAGGAATTTTGTTTGCGACGGATTCCGAGGAATGGGTGCGTAGCCACGCATTCCCGGTACAGTCCTGACGCAATTGTCGTTTGGCATCAGCTTTTATGCTTCATCAATCAGGCCATGCATCCGAACAAATTTTCTTCATCGACGTGTCTGTCTTCGACCAACTGTTGATGGGAACGGGCGATCAGGTTAAGCAGTCGCAATCCCGCGTGAATTAAAATCATCATAAACGGCATTGATAAAATAAAGTCCATACGCCGGTGCCGTAGTAGCCGCCTGCCTTCGGTTTCTGGCGGCGAGTACGTCCTCCAGATACTCCGGCTTCCACTGTCCGATACCCACTTGTACCAGGCTGCCAACAAGATTGCGAACCATATGGTACAGGAAGGCATCCGCGCGGAAATGCATCTCAATGCATGCGCCGTTCCGCTCAATCTGAATCTCACGCAACTCGCGGATCGGTGAAGCCGCCTGACAACCGCTGGCGCGAAAACTGCTGAAATCATGCCGTCCCGCCAGAGAGATGGCTGCCTGTTGCATCATTGGAATATCCAGCGGGCGGGGCATCCACCAGTGCCGCCAACGCTGAATCGCGGGGGCTGTCGTCCGGTTCCATATCTGATAGCGGTACGCACGCTCACGGCAATTGAAACGGGCGTGAAACTCCGCGGATATCATACGTACGCCCAGCACGCGGATGGATCCGGGCAGGTATTGATTCATGCCATGCACATAAGCCGTTGGTGAACGGAAAAAGCGATCTGCACAGATGTCGGCATGTACCGGCATGGCCTCGGCATGCACGCCTGCATCCGTACGCCCCGCCGCATGGCAGCACACGTGTGCTCCTTCAACTTGGGCCAGTGCCGTCTCCAGATGTTCCTGTACCGTTGGCCCGTTACCCTGACGTTGCCAACCACACAGACCATGGCCATCATATTCCAGAACCATGATAATACGCTGCATCACGCCACGCATGCCACGAACGGAAGACCGATACCGATCAGTACAAGCGTCCGCATGATTTATGAATCGCCATGATGATTGCGCAAAGCTTTTGCTCGTAATGGATTGTCGAGGCAGGAGGCCGTGGCCATGCATACGAACGGCCGGTCGGCGAAGCGTTCGATGCGGGCACAGGAACGGGCAAGGGTGCGGCAGCATTCATGAACAATGTACATGCATAGAACAGTAATTATTCGGAACTCCCGGTTTTCCTCCTGATGGCTTCAAACCAGTCACGGTTACTGTCATCCAGCAACATTTTTGCCTCCGCCAGGAATTCAGTTGCCTTGGTTGCGTCTCCCCTGTGCTGCGCGACATCCGCAAGACCGAGCAGTGCATCACCCCGTGTGTTTTCTACATTCACAGCGGCCTTGAAGGAAGATTCAGCCTCATCCAGTGCTCCTTCAGCCAGCAGGCTGCGTGCCTTATCAATATAGAGCGAATTTGGTGTTATCCCCGTATCCGGTATGGTTATCAGGTCATCCAGTTCCATGGATCCAAATTCGGTATCAGGTATCCCCCCGGCTTCATCCTTATCCGCCAGGGCAGTGTCCGCTTCAAACGCCTGCAATTCTTCACCGGTCAAGGCTTCGTGTCCGGCTTCAATGGTTGCCTGCAATGCCGTCTGATCGCCCTTCGACCGAAGGGTCCGGATCAATGCTATGTATGCTTCGGCATGATCCGGATGTTGTTTAATCGCCATCCTCATCTGATCAATGGCCTCATCTTCCATTCCATAACGGAGGTAAATATCGGCTTCGGCCATATAGTCTACAGTGGGTTCCGGCGGCGGGTCGGAAACCCCCTCCCGAGACGTCTCCGCTTTAGTCGTATCGGGTTCCATCAGCCTTGGTGTGTTATCCGGAGGGACATCTTCAGCCTCCCGTGTATTGGTTTGTATGGTTGCCCGATCTGATCTTTCAGCGACGGACACCTGCTGTGCAAGCTCCTCAAACCTGTGTACTTCATCTTCATGAGGGGGCGTAACCGTGGTAGCATTCGCGGATGTTAAAGCTACGGCAGGATGTGGACGTTCGCGCCTCAGTAAATAGCCCAGACTCGCCAGCAACAGTATGACCAGGCTACCAAGCAGATAGGTCGGCCATCGAGGTACCCCGCCACTGGATTGCGCTGCCTGCCGACTCCGATCCAGTTCAGCCTGCAAGCGGGCCAGGCTGAATTCCAGCCGTTTGATGCGCGCATTGGCGGCAAGAATACCGGCGCTGGCGAGCTTATCTGACAGTGCACTAATCTTGTCGTCAGCGGTCTTGATATCTTCCTGCAAGAGGGTGTTTTCCTGCTGTAGTGCACCCAGTTTCGCCTGTTGCGTAGCATTCAGCGCTGCCGTTTCCGGTACCCCTGCTGTCGTTCGTGCTCCGGTTTCAGCAGGTTGGCCAGTCCGTGTTTCCGCGCCCGGTCTTTCTCTGCTTTCCGTACCGGAGGCGCGGGATGAAACAACGCCGATGGCCATCTTACTCATACGCACACGCGTTTTATAGCGATGCTGCTGCGCCTCGGCGATTGCCGTATAGCGATGTTGTTTCTTTAATGCATTCCAGACCCGGTTATGCATGGCCAGCAGTTTGCTGGCCTCGGCAGGCGTCAATTTTTCTACTTCGCTGGCTTTCGGCACATCCAGCCATGTTCCGGCATTAATCAAATTGACATTTCCCTGATTAAATTTTTTCCTGTTTTTGTTGAACAGGGCCATCATCACCTGCGGTAAGGTATAGCGCGCATCCACACGCAGACGGAGAGCGACGGTTCTGATGGTATCTCCATAAACCATTGGCCCATAACGCCCGGTTCGCGCCCAGCCGTCATAAGGCTTAAAAGCGGGCTTCGCGATCCTCTCAGCTTCGGTTTTCGCTGTAGAATGCGCGGCCATAACAGGCATTCCCGGCTGGATAGTTCGTCCTGTACTCACCTGCGAATGCACCGTGGAAACTTCCGGTAACGTCCTGATCCGAACAGGTTTTACCCGTAGCAAGTTGAGAAAAACAGGATATTTCTTGAATTGAGTCGCATAGCCGTGGCGTACTTTCAATATCAGATTAAAGAACGGTGCATCCATTACGGAATCAGAAGACAGCTCCACGCGGGCGCCACGGGAATCATGTTTTACATCAGAACGAATCGCATTCAGCGCGGGATCGCGGTACACCTCCAGGATACGATACTCGGCAGGTGAAGCCAGGGTGACGAACACACTGGAAATATGTTCATTTGCTTCCAGTTGCATCGGAATTTTGGCAGCAAACATCTCACCCAGATGACTGGTCACCTTTATTTTCCCCAAGGCCACGGCACGGGCCAGGACAATACCCAACATGAAGCATACGATAAACATGAAAAGCCCGATCAGCCTCCGTATCCAGCGATCCATACCCATCTTCTCCATTTGATCTCGCCTGTTCCAGCCTGGACTACCCGAATCCAATGCTACAGGACGCCCGTGCGGGCTAGCGGACAAGAATTTCCGCAATTTGAACTGCATTTAGCGCAGCACCTTTACGTACATTATCGGCGACAATCCATAAATGTAAAGAATTCGGGCAGGAAGGATCATCACGAATGCGCCCGACCCAAACCGGATCAGTACCCGCCACATCACTGGCCAACGGATAAGTTTCGGCAGCGGGATCGTCGACCACACGGATGCCATCGGTTCGCGCCAGGATATTTCGTGCATAATCCGCTGTCATGGCGCCCTCAAAGGTAAGGTTGACAGCTTCCGAATGGCCGTAGAACACGGGCACGCGCACCGTGGTCGCGGTCACGGCAATGTCCGCATCCATAATTTTGCACGTCTCATCCATCATCTTGTGTTCCTCTCTGGTATAACCATCGTCAAGGAACACATCAATATGCGGAATGACATTGAAGGCGATGCGTGCCGGCAATACATGAACCTCGGCTTTATTGCCTGAAAGAAGATTGCGCGTCTGCATGGCCAGTTCCTCAATGGCTCGCCCGCCGGCGCCGGATACCGCCTGATAGGTGGAAACCACCACACGCTTGACAGGAACTGTATCGTGCAACGGTTTTAAGGCCACGACCATCTGAATGGTCGAGCAGTTCGGATTGGCAATGATGTGATTTTCCTTAGCCATTTCCAATGCCTGCGGGTTGACCTCCGGTACCACCAGACAGACATCATCATGCATCCGCCATGCGCTGGAATTATCAATCACATAACACCCGGATTCGGCAAAACGCGGCGCATGTGCTTCCGACGCACCACCACCGGCTGAAAACAGCGCAATGTCCAGACCTGGCGGATCAAAATCCGCCAGGTCTTGCACTACATATTCCCTGCCCCTGAACTCAATCGTTGAGCCCGCGCTGCGACTGGAAGCCAGCGGCACAAGATCGCCGACAGGGAAGTCGCGTTCGGCCAGAATTTTGAGCATGGTCTGACCCACCGCGCCGGTCGCGCCGACCACGGCAATGTTATAAGCATCTTTATGGGGAAGGAATTCGTTCATGCCATCATGCGGGCCAGTTTCCCGCACACCACGTCACCCATCTCCGAACAGGAAACCGTTCGGCTGCCACCCGCCAGATCGAACGTGCGTACGCCGTCATCCAGTGCAGCTTCGACCGCGGCATCCACTGCGCTGGCCAGATCACTGCGATTCAGTGTGTATTTCAACATCATGGATACGGACAAAATCATCGCCAGGGGGTTGGCCCTGTTCCGGCCCGCGATATCCGGCGCGGAACCATGAATCGGCTCATACATCGCATGCGCCTGACCGATGGATGCGGAAGGCAGCATGCCAATGGATCCGGTCAGCATCGAAGCCTCGTCCGACAAAATATCTCCGAACAGATTGGATGTGAGGATGACATCAAATTGCTTCGGATTGCGAATCAGCTGCATCGCCGCGTTATCCACATACATATGCGACAATTCAATATCGGAAAAGTCGTCATGCACGTGACAAACGATTTCACGCCAAAATTCGGATACATCAAGCACATTGGCCTTATCCACGTTACAAACTTTTCCTCCTCGCAGACGCGCCGCTTCAAACGCTATGCGGGCGATACGTTGCACCTCGCCCTCGGTATAGCTCATCGTGTTGACGCCCTTGCGTTCGCCATGCTCTTCAATAATACCGCGTGGTTGACCGAAATACACACCACCCACCAGTTCCCGAACCACCATCATATCCACACCGTCAATGACTTCCGGTTTTAACGTGGAAGCATCCGGTAACTGCCTGTGCACCTTGACAGGGCGATAATTGGCGAACAGGCCCAGGTCGGCACGAATCCCAAGCAAGCCCGACTCCGGTCTGAACGGCCTGTCGAGCGATGCCCACTGCGGACCTCCGACCGCGCCCAGCAGCACTGCATCCGCCTCGCGTGACAGTATTCGCGTGGCTTCGGGGTAGGGATCGCCGCTGGCATCATAACCCGCGCCGCCAATAGTAGCTATGTCCCACTCGGCGTCCAGACCGTATTCGGAATTAAGCACTTTCAACACCTTGAGTGCCTCGCGCACAATTTCCGGCCCGATTCCGTCGCCCGGCAATACCGCGATTTTCACTGTCATGGCTACTCCTTACGCTCCATCGCATTCTTCACCGCCGCCAGAAACTCATCCACATCCTTGAATTCCCGATATACGGATGCAAAGCGAATGTAGGCCACGCCATCGAGTTGCCTCAACTGTTCCATGACCAGATTCCCGACATCCACCGCCGGAATCTCCGGCTCACCCAGTTCCTGTACCGAGCGTACAATCGCCTGCACACCCTGTTCCAGTGCATCGGCTGAAACGGGGCGTTTTTCCAACGATTTTTGCATGCCTGAACGAACTTTCCCGGTATAAAATGCTTGCCGCGCACCATCCTTCTTGATCACCATGGGCAAGCGCAATTCCGCACGCTCATAGGTGGAAAACCGTTTATTACACACTTCACATTCGCGTCTGCGCCGAACTGCGGCACCATCCTCCACGACACGCGAATCAATGACGCGCGTATCATCGTTAGCGCAAAATGGACAATGCATACATCAGCCGTAGATCGGAAAGCGGTCCGTCAGGGCGCGTACCGTGGTCGCCACCGCGTTCCGAACCCCTGCATCTTCCGGTGCTGCCAGCACCTTCAGAATCATTTCACCGATCCGCACGCTTTCCGTTTCCCGCATACCGCGCGTGGTCACCGCCGCCGTACCAATGCGGATACCGCTGGTGACGAACGGCGATTCCGGGTCAAACGGAATCGTATTCTTGTTGACGGTAATACCCGCTCCCTCCAGCGCCGCTTCGGCCACCTTGCCGGTCAACCCCTGGGGCCGTACATCCACGCGGAACATATGGCAATCGGTACCACCGGAAACGATACGCAGACCCCCATCAGCCAGCGTTTTCGCCAGCACACGCGCATTGGCAATAATCTGTCTCTGATCGGCTTTGAACTGCTCGCCCAGCGCTTCGCCGAAGGCCACCGCCTTGGCGGCAATCACATGCATCAACGGGCCGCCCTGAATGCCGGGAAAAATGCACGAATCTATTTTTCTGGCCAGTGCGTCGTTATCGGTGAGAATCATACCACCGCGTGGGCCGCGCAGGGTCTTGTGCGTCGTCGTCGTCATCATATGTGCGTGTTCCACCGGGCTCGGGTACGCGCCGGCGGCAATCAAACCGGCGTAATGCGCCATATCCACCATCAGATATGCACCAACGGAATCGGCGATTGTACGCATACGCGCAAAATCAATCGACCGTTCATAGGCGGAAGCACCACCAACAATAATCCGTGGCTTATGCTCACTGGCCAGTTGCTGCATGGCATCGTAATCAATCAGTTCGTTGTCTTCGCGTACGCCATAGGCCACCACATGATACAACCGACCGGAGAAATTGACCGGGGATCCGTGCGTCAGGTGCCCGCCATGTGACAAATTCATACCCATGATAGTGTCGCCGGGGTTGAGCACCGCCATATATACCGCCATATTGGCCTGTGAGCCGGAATGCGGCTGTACATTGGCGTGCTTGACGCCAAACAGTGCCCTGGCACGTTCCTGTGCCAGGGCCTCGACCTTGTCCACATGCTCACAGCCACCGTAATAACGCCGCCCGGGATAACCCTCGGCATATTTGTTGGTCATCACCGATCCCTGTGCCTGCAGAACCGCGTTCGATACAATATTTTCGCTGGCAATCAGTTCCAGTGTGTGCTGCTGGCGGCCCAGTTCGGCGGCGATGGCGGCAGCCACCGGCACGTCAGACAATGTCGTATGAAAAAAATCGAAACGATCGGACATTAATGGACTCCCCTGTTATAAATATCGTCTTTCCCAACTGAAACAACAAAGGGCCCGTACGGGCCCTTTGTTGTGATGGTCTGCCCCATAAATTCACGGACCATCGGTGGGTTCTGACGGGACAAGGCACCAGCAAGCGGTGTCGGATCAGACACGGCGCTCGCGAATACGCGCGGCCTTGCCGCGCAACGCTCGCAGATAGTAGAGCTTGGCTCGACGCACATGCCCATGACGCACGACCTTGATGCTCTCCAACATCGGCGAATGAAGCGGAAATATGCGTTCTACGCCGACACCATTGGAAATCTTGCGTACCGTGAAGCTGCTGGAAATACCCTTGTTATGGCGGGCGATGACAACACCCTCATAGGCCTGCAAACGCTCGCGGCGCTCCACACCCTTCTTCGTTTCCTTGAAATCTACCACGCGGACATTGACGCGAACATTGTCACCCTCGCGGAATTCGGGAATATCATCACGCAATTGATCCCTGGTTACATCATCCAACGCACGCATTGCCTTACCTCCACTGGTACCTTATGAGCCTCTTGCAAAACTCGTGATCGGTGATCTGCTTCCCACTTTGGCCCATTTTGAGCTGGGATTGCCGCTCATCCACCCGGAGTTCTGCAAGAGGCTCCATGCAATCGCAAAAAGGCCATCCGAGGCCCTTTTACTCTACGAAAGCGAAAAATGTGGCTTTCACTTTCCGTACAAATCAACAAGTTGCGTTGCAATTTTTTGATTTGTACGCCCGTCCATGGGTGCGATGATGGCTTTGCAGCCATCACACCTTCAGCTTGTCAATCGATCTGGATAAATGGTCACGACCACCCGGAAAGGTGGTGCACTTTACCGATACCTGCTATCGGTGACAACCATCCATTTGGATTCAGCGTTCGCTCCACACTCAAGCCCGTGCCAAACACAATCAGGCGCGGCACTCTCTCTCTGCGGACAATGCTTCAGCAGCCACAACCTGTCCCAAGGCAGCCTGAATTCATAAAGGTGTAGAACCGTATACAGTTTATATCCATGCCCAACAGGTGTGCAAGGGCGCGCAGGAGATTGGAGGGCATCGAACTGGTGCACATGGGATAGGCCAACGTCACATGGGCGCACCAACGGCTGCGCAAACGACCCAGCCGGGCGTTGGAAAACTTCTTTTGAAGCTTCAGCTCAGAGACGCTTCAGTTCGGATTATCAAAGCGCCCATAATTGGCATTTCACCTAGATCCTGCAAGTGATCGTGCATGCAGAGTGTAAGACATTGGTTTATGTAGCGTATTGAAAAAACATATTGTCACCTTATTGGTGATGAATGTTTTTTTCGATATGCCGGATGAATCAAGGGGTTGCGCTATGTGTGTGCGAACACTTGCAGGATCTGGGTTTCAATTTTAACGTAGCGATGATGATCGTGAAAAGCGAATAATCAGGACTGCTGCAACAAGCTGGATATGCGGTTAGCGTTTGCTCTCTTCGGAGGATTACGATGCCCATCTACGAATACCGCTGTGAACAATGCACCCTTGAATTTAAAATGCTGGTCATGCGCCGGGATGAACCCGTACAATGCCCGCAATGCCGTGCTGAACACCTGCAGAGACTGATTTCCATCCATGCTGTGGGTGGACTACCGACACTGCAAAAAGTACGCCGGATATTCTACGACAGGGTCTATGCCAACAGGTGGCCTGAACCCTTCTTTGAAGGACACGGCCAGGAAACGATTGAGAATCGGCAAATCCGGTTCATGGAGCAGAAGACGGGTGGTCTCGTACAATATACCGGCAAGGCGCTGGAACTGGCTCATCACCGTATGTATATCACCAAAAAACTTCTGGAAGTGCGTCAGGCGTTGCTGAAAGAAGCCTTGGAGGAAACTGGTATTCCGGGGCAACGGAGTAAACGCTGGCTTACGAGCCTTTTGCAAAACTCTGGGTGGATGAGCGGCACTCCCACTTTGAGACCATTTTCGGGATTGAATGAGCTGCATGGTGATTCCATGGAGCGAAATTCAAGCTCGGAAATGGGCCGAAGTGGGGAAGCCGATCACCGCTCGTGAGTTTTGCAAGAGGCTCAGATGGTAGGAAATTGAAAAGGAAAGATCCAGGCTGAAAACTCATGGAATACCGTAGACTTGGAAACACAGGCATTGATGTCAGCGTCATCTGCCTCGGCACGATGACGTGGGGCGAACAGAATACCGGGCATGATGCCTTCACGCAGATGGATTATGCGCTGGATCATGGCATCAACTTCTTCGATACCGCCGAGCTCTATGCGATTCCGCCACGTGCTGAAACATACGGACGCACCGAGGAGATTATCGGCAACTGGCTGAAAAAAAAACCGGCAAGCGGAATCAAATCATTCTCGCATCCAAGGTTTGCGGTCCCACCGGCTGGTGCCCACATATCCGCAAAGGCAAATCACGACTGGATACGAAAAACATTATCACGGCCTGCGAAGGCTCGCTCAAACGGCTGCAAACGGATTATCTCGACCTCTATCAGGTGCATTGGCCGGATCGAAATACCAATTTCTTCGGCAAGTTAGGCTATGCGCCCGAAGATGACACCGATGCCACACCGATTGAGGAAACACTGGAGGCACTCAACCTGCTGGTGCAACAAGGCAAGGTACGGCATATCGGCATCTCCAACGAAACGCCGTGGGGCGTCATGTGCTATCTGCATCTGGCGAACACAAGCAACCTGACGCGCATCGTTTCCATTCAAAACCCATACAGCCTGCTTAACCGCAGTTTCGAGGTAGGACTCGCGGAAATTGCTTGCCGCGAGAACGTTGGCCTGCTCGCCTATTCGCCACTCGCCTTCGGAACCCTCTCCGGTAAATATCTGGATGGCGCAAGGCCGTCGGATGGACGCATCACGCTGTTTCCCGAATACACGCGCTATACGAATTCGCGGGGACAAGCCGCTACTGCGGCCTACGTGCATCTGGCGCGTGAGCACGGCCTCGACCCGGCGCAGATGGCGCTGGCCTTTGTCCATTCCCGTCCATTCCTTACCAGTACCGTTATCGGCGCAACGACCATGCGGCAATTGCAGGATAATATAGCCAGTATCAAGGTGGTTCTTTCGGATGAAATCATGCACGGAATACAGGAGATCCACACCCGCTACTCCAATCCCTGCCCGTAACTATTCGTGGTGCATTCGTACTATCCAAGGCATACTTCGCCGCCGGTAATTTCCACAGGTGTAAATCATGACAAAAAATAACTCCGCTCAGATCGCATTCTCTGAATTGAAGCTAATCCCGTCACTGCTCAGGGCTCTGGAGGACGTGGGTTATGAAGCGCCCTCTCCGATTCAGGCACAAACCATTCCATTGTTGCTTGAAGGCGAGGACGTGGTCGGGCAAGCGCAGACGGGTACTGGCAAAACGGCTGCATTTGCGCTACCGCTGCTCTCCCGCATTGATCTGAACCGAAAATCACCGCAGGTGCTGGTGCTGGCGCCGACGCGCGAGTTGGCTATTCAGGTTTCCGAAGCGTTTCGGAAATATGCCCGTCATATGGCAGGCTTCCATGTGCTGCCGATTTACGGCGGCCAAAGCTATGACATCCAGCTCAGACAACTGAAGCGCGGCACACATATCATCGTCGGCACGCCGGGGCGAGTTATGGATCATATGCGTCGCGGTACGCTGAAACTGGATGATTTGCGCGCGCTGGTGCTTGATGAAGCCGATGAAATGCTACGTATGGGTTTTATTGATGATGTGAAGTGGGTGCTTGAGCAGACACCGGATCAGCGTCAGATCGCACTGTTCTCGGCCACCATGCCGCCGGTCATTCGCAAAATCGCCGAGCAACATCTGCACAACCCGAAGCATATTACGATTGAAGTGAAGCAGACGACAGCCGAAACAATCCGCCAGCGTTACTGGATGGTCAGTGGGCGGCATAAGCTGGATGCGTTGACACGTATCCTTGAGGCTGAAGCGTTTGATGCCGTGCTTATCTTTGTTCGCACCAAAATCGCCACTGAAGATCTGGCGGAAAAACTGGAAGCACGCGGATATACGGCCACGGCGCTAAACGGCGATATTGCCCAGAAGCAACGCGAGGCCATTGTTAATCGCCTGAGGAGGGGCAATCTGGACATTCTGGTAGCCACCGACGTGGTGGCGCGCGGGCTGGATGTGCAGCGGATTTCGCATGTCATCAACTATGATATTCCTCACGATACAGAATCTTATATCCATCGTGTCGGGCGCACCGGCAGGGCGGGGCGAGAAGGCGATGCGATTCTGTTTGTGGCGCCGCGTGAGAGGCGCATGCTCTATGCCATTGAACGGGCAACCAGAAAACGCATTGACGAGTTCGAAATGCCAACTGCCGAGTCGATCAACGATAAACGTATTGTCGAATTCAAACAGCGCATCACCGAAACGCTGGAGTCGGATGATGGCCTGCAACTATTCACCGATATTATCGAGCAATACCGCCATGAGCAGAACATTCCGGCCACCGAAATTGCCGCGGCACTGGCCAAAATGGTACAGGGTGACAAGCCTCTATTGCTCAAGGATGAACCGAAACGGAAACCGCAGCGTGATGATCGTAATCCACGCTTCGATGCACCGGAAGATAAACGCAAAAGCATACGCAACATTTCCCACGTTCAGCGTGAGGATGGTGCAATCAAACCGGACCGCAAAGCAAGGCGGCAACATTCGGTAAAACAGGGTGATAATGGACCAAAACCGGCACGGGGCATGGAACGCTATCGTCTGGATGTTGGCGAAGCCCACGGGGTGAACGCGAGTAATATCGTAGGTGCCATTGCCAATGAAATCGGTCTGGAAAACGAGTTTATCAATCATGTGCGGATTATGGATGATTACAGCACGGTTGATCTTCCCGAGGGGATGCCAAAGACGATTTTCAAGGATCTGAGACAGGTATGGGTGTGCGGTCGGCAACTTAATGCTTCCCGACTTGATAGTAAACCGGATGCTCCGAAGAAGGCGGGAAAGAGGTTCAAGAACGCAAATGCGGATAAACGCCATCCGAAACGCAAGAAATCAGGGGAACCACACAAAGGTTGATACCACAAGATCGACAATAGGCTGGCCTGAAGTGGACCCCATTGCAAGGACAGCTTTCCGGGTGATTTAAGATGTATTTCTCCTGTTATTTTTTTTATCGTAATTCTGTCCTGAAACCTGTTGATC
>VAOZ01190648.1_pt1 | contig 14851 bp, 25 predicted proteins | sample 3394041 | NCBI WGS metagenome assembly VAOZ01 (sample SAMN08290431, study PRJNA428436) | hydrothermal vent metagenome | isolation source: Deep-sea hydrothermal vent chimney | place: Indian Ocean: Southwest Indian Ridge
CCGCCCTTTTTGCCACCTGTTTTTCACCCGTTGCTGCCCCGGAGGCCATATCCGGTAACGGTTTAGCGTGCCTTTTAACCGCCGTCCTGATCGCATCATTAGTGGCTTGTAAAATCACATTCACCAATGATTCTTTCTTTACCATCGATCTTGCTATAGGCGATCCATCAATAGCGGACTGGATCCAATCCGCCACTTTTGACGGTATACCAGACCCCGTGAAATAAACCCGCAATGCGTCTCTACTGGCATTTTTAGAGCCTTGCGCTATTCTAACGGATTCCGCAGCAGCATTAAAAGCATCTAACGCTCTTTGCCTTCTCGCCTTACTTCGCACCCATCCCAAACTCCCACAGAATGGCAATAACACTTCATGCTTTCTTTTCGCTGCCCGGTATCCAAAAGCCGATAAATGCCGTGTAGTGCATCCGGTATTGATATTTAACGATGGCGCATAAACCGGACACGGAAGAGACTCAATCCACCGAAACCAATCAATAGGCTTCCATCCACCAGCAATTTTTGATGGTACACAAATCCCCCCCCTTGTGTAATCAACATGCAATGAATTAGTAAATACAACCGTAAGCAAAACCGCAAGGTTACTCTGCATTGTAGCAGCCGCATTCAACGCCAACTTCAAATCTTTTATGCTCGACAGATGCTTGTCCACGGTAGCCACGCGAATATTATACACCGCATCAGCAATACGCTTTCCCGCCCCATCCATAGGATCTCCGTGCGCAGCCAAAGAATCTAACGGCTTCATGATTTCATAAACAAACTCTTTGAATTTATTCATATCATGTATCGCCGGAACCCTAACTTGAGAGAATAAATCAGGACTTAATACTGAATCTACAATTTTTTGAGCAATCCGATTAGCGACAGAGATAGACAATGTCGGTATGGCGGACTCAATCATCCCGGCGAGTACCCCCCCCGTCCAAATACTAACCACGGCACTGATCAACGCAGGTATATATTTCCTAAGCTGACCAGGAAATATACTTGTTATCATCGATACAGCAATACCAATTTCATCCTTAATAAAACTCACCAATCCGGTCCCGCTATCCGGGCATGACATCCATGCTTTACCGTACACTAATTCTTGAGTTAAACCCGGTACGCATGTTGTGGTTATCACACCAGAATTACCCCTATAATATGGCCACCATTTAGAGGGTATCTTTGGATCCGCTATACCATTCATCCACATGTTACTCATTACATCCCCCTTATGATCATTTTTGCCGGCAGCGGCGCTTCCCACCCCATCGCATATGGCTCAGTCGGATCCAATGGGATCCATTGTCCATGTATCATTACCCGCAACCAAACGTGCGATATGGACTTACGCGAAAAACCACCCGCTACAATCATTACCTTTGCTCCGGTAGCGATAAGCAAAGCGGCCAACAGAATAACCTTATCATCACAATCACCTGTTTTCATTCTTAGTGTCGCTTCTGGTGTCTGCAACCCCTCGATCGGTTCGCGGATGTAGCGGATATGATTTTGCACAAAATCAAACAGCGCAAGCGCTTCACCCGAATAATCTTTCTGCTTTACGTTTTGCGTTAATTGTCGGGCAGCAGAATATACCGCCAGGGAGAACCCGCTGACTGGATCAATCAACCGCCACATCAGACGCATGGTGGCTATAGTACCGCGCCGGCCGCCCGGAAGCGGATCAATCCTTCCCGTCAGCGGCTGAAGAGGTAGGTTTTTCAACTGCATTTTCCGGTTCCTTTTTTTCCTCAGCGCGAATATCCAATTCTTCCGAAATGAATGATCCTAACTGGTTCAGCCAGGCCGATACTTGCGCGGCACGTGGATCCAATTCCCCCAAACGTGCGACTGGATCAGTGATGAGTTCGCGCAAAACATCGGGCGGCACTCTATCACAAATCAAACCCACCCAATTTCCCGGATCTTCACCCTTCATTGCCGATTGGATTAGCATTGCAGCGTACATCTTCATAGGGTTAGACCCTCCCGTATTAGCGACATCCTTCGGCTGATCTTTCTCTGTAGTCTGTTTCTGCGCCGCGTCAATCATCGGCATAGCGATCTTGTCGATCATTTTATCAAGCAGATCCAAATGCGCATGCTCACCACCTGCCCCGCCGGTAAACTCACGCGCTAATGACATCATATCTTTCATGTCCTGCAAGTGATTATCCGGCGCTACTACAGGCGGCGGCGATAAACCTGCAGCAGGCGGGGATACATCATGCAGGTTTTTCAGTACCTGAGTCATACCCAGCAGCATTGCTGCAGGATCTTGCGCCGGCACACGTGATTCTACGATCAGCGTTCCTAATTTTTCCAATATCGCGTATACCGGAACCATTGCAGCTTGCATCGATGTCTGTATATTCTGCCCGATGTCCGCCGGCACAGTGGACGCGCCAGGCCCTGGGGTTTCATTCTCGTTATCAATAAACACAGTGCGCGCTGCCACACGTGTTGCCTTTGTTTTTCCGCGCCGGCTGAAAAAGTCCAAATGATATCGGCCAGCGCCAAAACGATCCCGTAAACGGAATAAAGAGAAATCCTTTACCGGCATTTTATTTTTATACGCCCGATCCTCCCCGTTGTCTGAATATTTCCAGACGTTGATATAATCCTCCGGGTTCGGCAGCTCGTTTAGCACGCGCTCAATGTCCGTGCCCTCATCATCGATCGGAGTCTCTACTTTAGCCGCCACCACCACGGCGGGTGTCCGATCCGGTTCCGGTCCCCATCTCTGCTCGGTTACTGTTTCCACTGGCGTACCTCCGCAAAATCCCTATATACCACAATTCCCACCAATAATACCATTTTTTGTGCAATATCCCATTGTGGATATACCGACTACCCCATCAGAGATATAGGCAAAATCTCAAAAACCGCTAGAATTACAATCATATACAAGGAGAAATATTATGGAATTATCAATCGAACAGTACGACGCGATATCTTGCGACGGAACCACTGATATTACGTGCGTGTCGCATTTTGGCCGGACACGCCGGGACGGCGATATAGATATATTCGCCGTTTCAGGCGAGCGAGAAACTCGCCTGGAAAATATCACAGGAGTATATCCTATTGGTTCCCAATTTTCATGTGCATACGAACACGCCGGCGGGATCGTACTGTCCCGAAAAGATGCAGAAATGTTGGGTCTGTCAATTGACGAGGATTGAATCATGGACTTCCGGATAGGCCAATCAGTTTGGGTCCATATGCGCATATGTGGTGTGCCAACCAAGTTTACTGCGCGGGTCGAATGGCGTAATAACGCCGTCGTCGGGCCCGCGTGCCCGTATTATAAGGTTTCTGGGGTATCGTACGTAATACCCCACACTGCATTAGAGGAGCAAACATCGTGAAAGCGACACCAACAAAACTCAATTCCGGAGACTGGGGCGCACGGGTACATGGCCCGTGCCATGTAGGTGATCGTATCACGATCACCACGAAAGCCGGAAAATCATGGCAGGCCACGATTTCCAGAATTATATGGTCTGGCAATGACATCAGCCGATGTGCTACGGCTAGCAAGACTATCGTATCACGGAGCTCTTTCTCCGGAGACCATGCACCACGAGGGCGTACTTGCCCAGACTGCGGCAGCAGAGAGTGTGCCAAGGCATGGAACATTCATGATCTGTGCGATGAGGACTGAATCGCACAGAGATTAATTCACATTGCCAGGGACGGCGCCAATAGGAGAATATTATGAACTCATACACCCCTACTCCCGAGCACCTCGCGCGGGTTGCAGCAGAGCGCGAAAACGAGAAAAAATCTTACAATCGCCCCAGCTACAACCTCCAACAGGCAATGGAGGCTAAAGATGATGCCGTATTCTTTTCCGGCCCGCGCGTCAGCACGCCAGCACCGCCAGCGGCGGACGCACCGCGCCCTGGTGTTGTTAACCTAACACCGCATGATGTGGTGTTGATTCATCCGGATGGAACCCGGCAACGCTATCTTCCCGAGTCGATCCCGGCTCGTGTTGAAGAAAAAACAAAACAATTACGCACCTGTCATTACACAGGGGTGCCTGTAATGTATTCCGAATTAGGCGACGTTACGGGGCTGCCACCGTGGATGGCTAACACTATATATATAGTGTCACGTATAGTTGCGGCGGCCTATCCTGACAGGACAGACCTTTTCTATCCTACAAATTTTGACCGTGATGACGCGGGCCGGATCATCGGCGCCCGTGCGCTAGGCAAAATGTAGTACATTCACATTGCCACGGACGGCGCCAACTCATTTAGGAGAAATATCATGAAATACAGAACAATTATTATGTCCGATGCAGCACCGGTACGGATAATCCAAGAAGATTGGCAGGTCATTGCCCACGGGCAGCATTATTCGTTTGACAACGAATATGAATTTCAAGCAAACGAAAAGTTGGAGATAAATATCCGTGTGCGACGCCACGCCGACGGGCGTACATTAGTCTACGGGAGTTATGAGTTTTCCACGAATTGGGCAGCCCGCGATGACGTGTGCCACCGGGCGGGCTATCTTTACCCCGATGCACTATCGCCGGATCAGCTGATCTGCGCGATTAAGAAAACGGGAAATGAAATTGCAGATGGCGCTGATATTAGCGCCGTATATGATACCGTTCGAGACTGCATTTCAGAGCTCCCACCCCTAGAAATTTAATATTATCTATCGCGCCACGGACGGCACCAATAGGAGAAAAACATCATGACGTACAGAACAATTATTTTGACCAATGCGGCGCCGGTACGGATAATCCAAGAGGATTGGCCGGTCATCGCCCACGGCCTACACGAATCGTTTGACGGGGAGTACGAATGCCCCGCTAATGTAAAACTGGAAATAAATATCAGAGTTCGGCGTCATGCCGACGGACGTACAATAATATATGGCCATTATGAGCTCACTACACAGTGGGTAGACGGTCACGACGTGTGTCGTCGGGCAGGCTATCTTTACACCGATGCGTTATCTCCTGATCAGTTGATTCGTGCGATCAGGAAAGTGGGGGATGAGATCAGCGCCGTATCTGCTGTTGTCCAAGAGTGCGTTTCGGAACTCCCACCCCTGGAAATTTAATATTTATCGCGCCACGGATGGCGCGGAGAGGATATGCCATGAAAAACAAAATACCATGGGGCTTGCACTATTATCTAGCAACCCAGTTATCGACTCCGCCGGCGGATCCGATAACAGGGCAAGGGAATAAACGTGAACTTTTTCCGTTCCACCCGGCTGCAAGAAAAGATTCTGCAAGATTTTCTTTTTATTTTTGCGTGCCGCAGCAGCATAAAGTGGCAATCAAATACAATGCAAAATCCAGCGGTGGATTCCGGCGGTATCTATCCCCTGAAGCCTATGCCGTATATCAGCGCTTGATACAGGAGCATTAAACATGTTAGGTGATATTTTTTACTTTAAATTATCCGCTTCTGGGGATCTCATCTCCCAGCCATATACGCAGTGTTGCGTTTTGCTGGACAAAATGGGCGCCGCGATGGCGGACACTGCGTCACTGTGGATTGTAGGAAATTTTCCTATTCCCCGCTTTCCTCCGGTCATATATACCGGACAAAAAGTCAAGGATGCCGCTGCAAGAAAAGGTATCTCTGTACGTGACCTTGTGGTTGCCGCCTACACCCGTCACTATAAATACAATGGGCGGGATGAAGAACACAGCGGTAACGACCTCACCCAAGAATATACCAGGGTGCAGCGAACAATGTACATCCAAGACGGGGTGATAGCGGATATTGAGCGCGTCCTGCATTCTTCCACGCTGTCATGCAGCGAACAACTCCGGTTCGTCAGCACTATTCTTACTGATTATTCTGAGGTCAAATAACAAATAATCAAGCGGACACCGGTCCGCCTTGGCAGCGGGATATACCCCTCTCAGCTCAGGGGTATATTCCGCTGAGCTGAGAGGGGTATATCCCGCACAGTTTGATGTACATTCACCCAGGCGGACCAGTATCCGCCCAACGTCCGGTACTTGTACCCCCAGGAGCGCCCTGGCCGGAAAAGTTATACCCCGGTATCAAGTCAACAGAATAACCCGAGCCGGAATTGAATGAGATTGTGCCGATCCACTGTACCGTGTCCATGTCCAGGTTCTCCCCGGACACCATGGCGCGCCGTAGCGCGTTTCGTGGATCTGCATCGATGTCACGCCACAGATTACCCGCCAGCCTGGCCGAGACACCCGCCACGGCACACAATTTCACCCGCTCTGGTAGCACCAGGGCATTCCACCGGCGCTCATATAGCCCGTACAGGCAGCCATATGACCGAACGCGCCGGAACCCGGATTGTGCCTTCCACCACTCAACCCACTTTTCCGGCGGCCATTCAACCATGGCAGGGGCAAGCGTGGACCGCGCTGCCAACTTTTCCGCAGACTTAGAGGGGACTATAAGGGCTGAATATTTAATCGCCTCCAGCAGCGACTCCCTAAGCGTGGCGGCATCACCCTTGATCCTTGCCATATGTATATTGGCTCCCCAAGCCAACCTGGCAAGGGAAAAGTCGAAAGCCCCGTGAATGCAGACGAAACAGTTTAAGTGAACATTCCATTTTCCGCCGGCTGACAGCGGATCTTCCTGGATCACCAATGATCCGCGAATATTGAGCAATTTAGGCCAGTTTTTCCGCGCCGCTATCTTGCGCTTGTACATGCCTTCCCGCGCCGTCTCTGTATACGTGATTGGGCAATACGCCGGCATATCAACGAATTCCTTCCAACGCTCGATCAGTTCGCGCTTTCCACGCGCCAGATCCCCGGATCTGTAATTATGCAATGTGGGTACCAGGTAGAAGATACGCTGGGCATTGTGGGCAGCGGAGAAGTCCATTAACGCCGGTAGGTACCATTCCGTTAACCGTTGCGTCTCTTCCCTAGATTCATCCGGACACAAGCGCACTTGCCCGCACTTATGATCCCAGGCCACAATATGTTTCCCGCCTGGCAGCAGACCGATGGTTCCAGATTGCCGGCAATTTTTTAACGATGATGCGATCTCCAACAGCGTTGGCGCGCGGGTTATTTTATTCTTACCTTTCACGGTTCGCGTTTTTATTTCCGGCATCCATCCGGTTGCATCCGATACATCCTCTATATATTCAGCCAGTCGGGTTTCATCCTCTCTCCGTTCTGCTCGTGCCTGTCCGCTTTCGATAATATCATCACGTATTTTTTCAATTTCATACGGATCATATCTTCCAGATATCTTGACGCTTTCCACATCCTGATAGCGCTTGATGAGATCAATATACCCCATTACATGAGGCGGTACAGATCTAGCGTCCGGGTGCTTCGCGGCCCACTCGAATAACTTTTGCTCTGCTATATGGGAAGATAGTTTATTCATTTTTTCCCGCCAAAATAAACAAACTTACCAATCGCGTATCCGATTATCACCGAGACGAGCACCCAGGAAGCAATAAATGCAAATATATAAATCATTTTTTTACTAGCGCCTGTTCCCTACAATGAGGCAATGCGTCCTTTGTCAGACACATATAAATCTTGTCTCTGATATCCATCCCCAAAGACTCCCAATTCATCGCCGCCAATTCCTTAGCCGAATTACCATGGTATTTTGTCGCGATGGTAATAAGGGCTTGCCTATACACCACTGAGAAATGACCCCACGCCCAATGCAGCGGTACATAATCGATCAAGGAATCATGCTCGATCATTCTGGTACAGATTCAAAAAACGCAGAGAACCAACTATGCGTGTACGTTCTACGTTCGATTGATTGGCGTATATTTCCAGGGCGGGAATAAGTCAATTCAACAACAACCCGTGCATTGTCTGATTCTACAACCCGCGCATAGATCCGGCGGATCTTCTTTTGTAAAATGCGCGCTACGAACATATCATCTTTTTTGACTTTATCACGCACTTCGCATGACACATTGCTTGTTGCAATTTTGTACTCACATGCTTTCATGTCTTTTCCTTTTTTTCATACTGCGATTGATTATGTTCTCGCAGTTGAAATTCTATAGCTGATATCCTACGAGCGTGTTCCGTCATTATTTCACGCAAGTATTGTATATGCACTTTCAAGGCGGCAATTGTCATGAGAGACGACGCTATGCCAGTCAGCAGAGCAGTCACCACGACGGTCAGCAAATGAAAGTCCGCACTCATTGCCCATACTCTTTCGATAGCGCCGTCCAGCGCTCATTGCATAACAGCAGTGCCCCATGCTGTTCTATCGCCAACTCTGCCACCGCGCGCCATGTATCGCCAGAGATAACCGGTATCTGACAAGCACGCGTGATTGCCGGCGATAAAGTGATCGGGATCGGAGTGATACTAGCGCAACTGTCTAAGAACGCCGGCAGGAATACGACGATCAAGACAAGGGCCGATCTCTTTGCGTAACGCATCCAATTTTTTCGCATTGTCTTTTGCCTGCTGTCTTTGCCGTTGATCCATTCTCTCAACAATCCCTGCTTGTCCCTCCTCCTGTTTTCTCGCAGCTACAAACGCCACACGCTCGGCATCCAGCTTCCCGCTCGTATATCCCGCGTGATGCAGATAGATCCCAGATCCAGCCAAACCCACCGTCACAATTACCGACAAAATAAAACGCAAATTAAACACCCGGACCAGTCCCGCTATGCAGCTTTATCCCAATCCCACCGCCGGCAAACACCATGCCCATACCAGCGCCGAAATCAGTTTGATTAAAACGGTTGCCCAATCCAACCACAGACCATACCGCAAGTGAAATAAAAACCAATAATGAGATGATCCACAACGCGCGGATCATAAGATCAGACATCACCCAGGCGCGCGTGTTCACCGTTTTCTACCCAGCAACTTCACTGCGATCGTCGCAACCGCAGCCACACCCAGCACCTCAACAACTGTACGTATTTCCGGCCATTTTGTTTTGCCTGGATCTCCCCAAGGTGCTGACACCATAGGATGCAAATATGGCGAGCGCGGAACAATCGTTATTTTAGGCTTTAGTTTATCAAGCCACCAATTAGACACGCCTGGCTTAAACGGATCATTGACAATCAGCGGCGGTGCATACGCCGTATCAATGCGAATTTCCTTGATCAGTGAATTAAGATCAGTCATGTCAATTCCGCTGTGAATATAGAAAACCCAGTATCCCGACCGTCAATAATCCCAGCCCGACAGACATCCGATGAGAAGACAACCAAGACGCGCTGGCGCGATGATCAGCCAATGAAGATGATTTGATTTTGCTAAGCGTGTGCAGAACTGACGATGAAGACTTAGATCCCGGCAATTGCAATATCTGCCCAGGATAGATCCGATCGGGAAAACCTATGTGGTTCAATTTTGCAATTTCCGGCCATAGCGACGTATGGCCTAGCACATGCTCTGCAATCATCGACAGAGAGTCACCCGCTTTCACCGTATATGTTGCCATTACGCCACCTTGATCCCTTTAGATTGCAGCCATTCCGCGTAATTGTTTCCATACGTGAGACGCAGATCCGGAACAGATAAACCGGATAATTGAAAATGCGCCATGTCTCGCAGATGCACCCAATCTCCTCCCCAGGTCAATCCAAGTCCGCGCCCAATGTTACCCAGCACCTGCCAGCGTGGATCATCCGCCGGCGGCCAAACAGGTTCGCCAAGCGATGAGCGGAACACGACATCTACCGCCGCCCCCCACGTATGATAAGACGAATAGGCATCATGCAGTGCGCTGGTGCCTTTCTGTTGATCCTTCAATTCGCTTGCAGGCGAACGCCAACCGTCCCAGAACATCACATCAAGACCGCCAGACTTTGCTTGATCAAGTAGAGCGGTTAGCTTTAATTTCATGATCGGAAGCAGCCAATTGTACCGCTTCCCGGACATACGATCTAACATGATATTGCCTCCACCAAACAATAAAGCAATCAGTCCAATACCCGCAACTGCAAACCACTTGATCATGCTCATACCTTGATGAGTGATATTCCTAAATTCATTGACATGAAACCATTAAGCGCAGCAATTCCAGATGCAAGTTCATCAGTCAACACTATTGCCAGATCCGTATTCTCAAACCCAGGATCTAACGGGGTAGGGAATATATTTTCTCCAAATCCGATAATACCTGAATCATACAACAGTCCAGACGGGATTGCCGGCGCAGCAGCAGGTACATCAATCACTGACACGCTTATATGCTCGTCAGATAAAACCCCCCCTTGGTCATATCCTATTTTCATGTTGACAATTGCCGGCAACAAACCGGCCGGATCATTGTACGTTCCATTAGATATAGTTATACGAAACCAATTTAATGCAATCACTATTCCCGGAATAGCCAGTTTAAGATCAGACAACCCCATCGGGATTGGGTTAAAAACCGAGCCGACAATGATATCTGATGAGTGCCTCGGCCCATAAACCCCTAATGTTTGATACGGCCAAACAGGAGGCCCGGCCATTAGACAATCTCCCCTTCCATCATCATTCCTTTACCGACAAACATCGCGCCGGAGGGCAGAAGAACAGTATCATCAGCTATGACATGCACCGTGGATACCGGCACCGCGCGGTCAAGAATAAAGCGCGATCCCGGAGCAAGTACCGGTCCAAATCCCTGAACTGCATCCACCCCGAACGCGATGCGCCACACATATTGAGATTGGTTCTCGATCCACAGCATTGCACGCGATGCGTTTGCAGCTAATACTTGTACATCCACCCCGCCGATCTCAATAGGTTGAGGCGCGGACAATCTCACATGAATGATCGGATCAATTACTTTTCCTACCGACGCCGAAGAATTACCGGTATCAGTGTGATCGGAATTCCCGTACCGAATATCAGGAACGCATGCCCCTGGATAATCCATCACGACACCTTTTTATATTTCAGCCCGTGAAGGGTCACCCGGAGATTGTACGTGTCCCCGTTCACTGCATCAGAATAATTACGTGCATTGATCTTAAAAGTCGCCCCGCCGGGCAACCAGAACGGCATCAATAGAGGATTCCTTTCCCGCCCCGGTGCCGTAGCAATACCTGTTAAGGGAACCTCAGACGCCTGGAACGGCTCATTCACCAGCAAATATGTAACAGCCACAAGCGGCAATACCTGGGAGGCAATAGTAACCGCAGTCCCCGAACTATCCGCCGCATAACTTGTTGACAGCCACAAAAAATCTGCATCATTCTGTAAAAGAATATGATCAGGAGTTGCTACAGCAGCAGGAGCAAGCCCAAGCCACTCAAAATTGTAGGCAAACTCTGACATCAATTCAAGATGAGAACCCGCGCGATCATAGCTGGTCCTCACCCCGTTATTTTGCGTTCCGATCTGCATACCTGTCCCCTTGATAAATACTTCCAAGATTACTGGCTGACACGCATGCGCACACCGTGCAGCATAGCTTCGATCTTTCCAGAAACCCCAGACGGCATCGCAACGGCGGAGGTCCAATTCAGATTGAACGTGAACCGCATGTTGTGTTCAAGCAGCACACCCGGACTCGCCAGAGAAAACAACGGACCATTGTTCGCCACGTGCGTACCAGCGATTGAAATCGACATCCCGGCAGCGTCCACTATTACAGCTTGCACTGCATTAGTCAGGCCGGCAGCAGATACACCAGTAAGCACACGATTGTTCGGCGGAGTAAAATTAGCCATTGAGCTGCGGGCTTGGATTTTGTTTACAACCCGAAACTCACCGTACCCGTTGTTCCAGAAACTTTCTTCGTCATTTCCGGCGAATGCAGGAGCCGCCGGCAAAGTAGCCAGGACGTTTGCAGAAATTACGGAATTGATCGCAGAAACCCCCGACACGAACCGAAGACAAATATGCTTCACCAAGAATGCTTCACCGCGCGGCATGATACCGCTCTGTTCCATGTTGGTATCTTCATATGTCTTTTTTTGCGTCGCGTCAAATAGCGACGTCCCGCTATTGATCGCCTCATTAAAAAAGGCCAACTGTACCTGACCGCCGGCGGCATACGCCTGCCAGTCGTACAGATAATCATGGATGACATCCTGCTTGTCCCAATTGACCGCAGAACCATCCTTGAACGCTTGGCGTATATCAGGCTGAAACATGTCTTGTGGTGCCATGGCAATGATCTCCCAATTTTTAAAAAAAAAGAAGAGACGCGCGGGCATAGCGCACGCCCCCTCAAAACTTTAACCGTTGCCCACATAGGCGCCCATAGAGTCTTCCACATATGACCCCAAATAATCAGGCGCAGAATTAGGACTCTGCCCAAGATACTGTGGAGCCGTATCAGCAGCCCCGAGATAACCAGGAGCGTATTCCCCGACACCCTCATACCCCACCGAAGGATAAGCGTCGACGCCGGATAAGGGCAGAGTAGGGAAGGTAGATTTAAGATATTCTTTGCCGCTATCAAGGAGGACACCGCCAAGCATCCCGCCCATCACCAGCGGAGCCAGTTTTTTTGGCAACATAAAACTGGCTAGGATACCCAACACACCGGCCACCCCAATTTGTCCGACCGGTTTCCACAACCCGGCTTTGAGCATCGCCGGCATGGGGATATAACCATAGACCAATTCATTTACCAGCGCGGCCCCCGGAAATACCATAGCCGGCATCAGAGATTCACGAAGCAATCCCATGACGCTACCGCGCCCGATCGGGTTTCTACGACCACGCCAACCCAGCTTGGCAGCGCGCGATCGTTCAGTCCGAGATTCATCGCCACGGTAATCACGCCGACGCGCGCGCCAACCCTTACGGGCCGCAGCAGCGCGTTTTGCATGCGATTCTGTATTACGATGGGAATACGAACGTGAGGGATTTTTGCGCACGCGTGTAGCGTTTTTCACAAACTCCCCGCGTGCGTTCCGCTTGCGTGGTAATTTATTCACTGTATAGCTCCCCTTTGGTGCTGTTTTGAGGCCAGCAGCCCCACCCAGATCAATAACAATCTTTTTCCCCGCCGTACCACGCGGACCCCGCGTTACCTTACGCGCGTTCTTTTTCGTGGTCGGGTTCAGCATGAGCACATGAGGCATGTTAATCACCATTTAAAATTAAATAAATAATGGCCGCACAATATCGATTTGTCAAGCCACCCTTATTTATCCTCTATTCCCCGATCCGTTACCGTGTATTTCCCATCGGCAAAAAACATTCCGTGACCATCGGGAGATACCACCAAAAACGGAGCATTATTTATCTTAAACTTATGATAATACTGATCCTTTTCCCCGTCTCTCACAGCCTGATAGGCGATGCCAATGACCCTTCCAAGCATCCATACTTCATCGGGTGGGGCAGGCAAATTCACATGACATGCCTTTGTCGCGGGTTCCCCATGAAAATCAGCATATGCCTTTTTCGCTGTCATTTTAGACGCCTTTGATAAGTCACATACGCATACAGCCCGCCGGCACCCAACACCAATACTGCCAGCCATTTTATCGATGAGTCAAGGGACGAGAAAATACCAGGCGTTGCCGTTTTGATCGTTTTAGCGACCGCGTTCGCGGCTTGCTCTGGCGTATATCCTTTCGCCACGTATGCCTTCACCGTGTCCAATTTCTGATTTGTTTGATACAGATCCATTGAACGCGCGGCAATATAAGCGATTGCCACAGCAACTACGGCTATCGGGATCATAATTACCTGACCCAATTCTCCCAGCCCAACTTGAGCGACCATGGCATGCTCATACCCAAGCAGCATTGACACCTTCCCGGAAATATATGACCACACATTGTGAAAACTTGTCCATGCACCTGACAGCCATGCCTGAACATCCGCCAGCGCTGAATCTATCTCCGAAATCCGTACCTTTGCTTGTGCGGCCTCGTTCATCGCAGCCTGATACTTGCGTTGCAACGCAGGGCTTGCGTTGGCGATCGGCGCGCGCTGTAACAGATTCTCATAATTTTTCTGGAAATTAGATACCGCCTCTTTCCATTGCAGGATCGTGGAATCCCACTGCGAACGATCCGCTGTAGTTGGCGGAATATCAGCGTTCACTGAAACCGCGTTTATATCGCTCATGCGCGCCGGCCTCGTAAAAACCAGATGACAGCACCCACACCGGCCCCGATCGACAATACACCCATTGCCCCAATATGAGATGGCGCGGGTTGTGTCACAGTTTGCGCGGCAGGAGGAACCGATGAAGCCTGGCCGATATTCGCCGGCTGTTTTCCTTGAGCGGCAAGCGCCACCTGTTTTGCTATCTGGACCTTTATGTCTTGCGTTGTCTGCCCATTTTTGATGGCAGTATACGCGCCATAAAGATTGACGGTTTTGCCAAGATAATTCAGGGCAGTATCATACCAGCTACCCAACGCAGACAGACCGGACAGTTGATCAGCAGCACAGTCAAGCCCCTGCAACCCGCGCCCACCAGGGCACACCGGCAGCGACGCAGTTTTCGTGCCCATAGACGCGGCTGAGCGCAATAAATCAGCGTGGTTCTTCTGCAATAGCCGGAAAATCTGTGGATGCGCCGATGCTACCCACTGCAACAACCCTACCGCGCCATGCTCATACCGCACGAGCGGGGCGGACACGTGCGGTATATCCTGTACTTGAGGAGAAACAGCATGGGGAGGAATAAAAGTGCCATCCTGCATATCCGACATGATCCTTGCCAGCCCGTATCGCACCCCGCGATCACCTGACTGTCTGCCTTCATTCATCATGGCCATTATAATACTCCTGAGCTGATTAGCTTTGCCGTAATCATAGCACTTGACAACAAAGGCGCAAGCGACTTCGCTTTACCCGCCCTTTTTGCCACCTGTTTTTCACCCGTTGCTGCCCCGGAGGCCATATCCGGTAACGGTTTAGCGTGCCTTTTAACCGCCG
>VAOZ01143760.1_pt1 | contig 14830 bp, 13 predicted proteins | sample 3394041 | NCBI WGS metagenome assembly VAOZ01 (sample SAMN08290431, study PRJNA428436) | hydrothermal vent metagenome | isolation source: Deep-sea hydrothermal vent chimney | place: Indian Ocean: Southwest Indian Ridge
AGTTGCGAATAGCCACAGTTTATTTAAAACTTTTGCAACGATGAAAAAGGGCAAAAGAACGAGTCAAAACGGATAGGTTATTTCATAACAATCCCTTAGCAAAAAACTCCGGGTTTCTGACAAATCCGTTGGCCCACACAAGTAATAATACTCCCAGGGCAACTTAAGACTATAACCGTGGATCATGTGAATAATAATTTCTGTGTTCATGATTTTTAATTTTTAAGATAAAAAGAGTAATCTTCATAATTAATGTGTAAAACATCTCTGTTTTAGTGTGTGGGTATTTCTACAATTTTGTGTGTGTTCCATCGCAAAAAGCGCCATTTGCCGAATGTTTACAACCACACCATGCTACTTTTTTCTCTTCGGTTATTTCTACTTCAATCGGAACAAAACCAGTTCCCTTATGAGAACCATCGCAAAAGGGTTGGTTGTTACTCAGACCGCAGGCACACCAATAATACTTGCCCGGTTTAACGTCTTGAACATAAGGCGATTTTTGTGCAATTTTTGCTTCTTTCATGACACTTTCTTTTATGGTTAAAATTATTAAATAAATTTACAATTGCAAATATACGTTAAAACAATAGTTGTTACAACATTTAATATTAAATTTTTGTTAGCTTTTGTTAAAAGCCGGGGTAACTGTTTGTTATAACGGTCTGATATTTGAAATAAAGCTGTTTCTGTTGAACCTCCGGTGACATGTTTCCATGGATATGATACTGATAGTTTTTTCTCCTATGGCAACCAATTATTTTGTGTATAAGAATTGAAAGATTAGTTTTGAAAAGTCGTGTCGGGTATTGATAAAATAAGGGCTGTCTTTTTACCAAAGGCAACCCTGATAAAATGTTTTCTCTGTTTAGGCTATTTTATAGCAGTTTAAAAATTAATTCGTTTGGTATCTTTATTCAGGATTTTCATCAAAATGCCCGGGGCATCTTCAAACCGGTTGGTAAACATCATAGCAGCAATAATATACGGTTTAAAACCGGCTTGCACATAAGTAGGAATACGATATTTCTCAAACACTTCTTTGCTCACTTCACCGGCAGCACACGAAACATCAGTAATGTCGGCAGGCAGGCAGTGCATATACAAAGCGTCTTGGTTTTTAGTCAAATGCATCTTTTCTTCGTTATATTCCCAGTCTTTGAATTTGGCATTTTCGGCGAGACAGGTTTTTTCCAAATCATCCAACCCTTTGGTATCGCCCTTTTGCAGCAACCTGGTACGTTGTATCATAACATGAAACGGAGCCCAGCTTTTAGGATAAACGATATCCGCATCCTTCACCGCCTCTTCCATGGAATGGCTAATGTGGAAACTTCCTCCGCTAATTTTAGTATTCCGGCGGGCAATATCGACGATTTCGGGAATCAGCTCGTATCCTTCAGGATAGGCAAGTTCCACATCCATACCAAAACGCGACATGAGCGTGATGATCCCCTGTGGGACAGACAATGGTTTTCCATAGCTTGGTGAATAGGCCCAGCTCATAACGATTTTCCTGCCACGAAGCGCCTCAAGCGAACCAAAATGTTGTTTCAAATGCAGCAAGTCAGCCATAGATTGTGTTGGATGATCGCGGTCGCATTGCAGGTTGACGATACCAGGACGCATTGGTAACACTCCTTGTTTAAAACCATCGTCCAGTGCCTCACCAACCTCCAGCATGTATTTATGGCCTTCGCCGATAAACATATCATCGCGGATGCCGATAAAATCACTTAAAAAGGAGATCATGTTGGCCGTTTCCCGGACGGTTTCTCCATGGGCAATCTGCGATTTCTTCTCATCCAGATCCTGAACTTTCAGTCCCAGCAGATTGGCTGCCGAAGCATAGGAAAAGCGGGTGCGGGTGGAGTTATCACGGAAAATTGAAATAGCCAGTCCCGAATCAAATACTTTGGAAGAGATATTTTGCTCCCGCATATTTTTAAGTATAGCCGCTACCTCAAGTACCATCTTTAATTCATCCTCACTTTTCTCCCACGTGAGCAGGAAATCTTTTTGGTATAATTGTGTTTTCAGCTCTTTTAACCGGTCAATCTGTTGTTTCAGCTCCATATCTTTTCTTTTTTATTTCTCTTCTGCAAATTTGTAGGCAAAAGCAGCATAAAAGGCACTGGCTACCACCAAGTGTTCCACGGGTGTTTTTTCGTTGGGAGCGTGAGCCATCACTTCATTACCGGGGCCGAAACCGATGGTGGGGATACCATAAATCCCGTTGATAACCACGCCGTTAGTTGAGAAAGTCCACTTATCTACTTTGGGTGCTTTTCCGTACAAATCTTTGTAAGCACTTACCCCGGTCTGCACTATGGGATGCTCCTCAGGCATTTTCCATGTCGGATAATATTTTTCCATGCCATATTCCAGTCCGGTATAGGCTTTTTCGCGGTATTGCAATACCTCTACTTTGGCATTCATATCTTTTACAATCTTTTCTATTTCTTTCACTGCCGATTCTTTGGTTTCGCCCCATGTCAACCGGCGGTCGAGATGGATTTTGGCAAAGTCGGCCACAGCACATTGCGAAGGGCTGCCGGTAACCATTTCCGAAATGGTAACACTGCCTTTTCCGAGAAATTCGTCGTAAGCGAGGTGTTCGTTCAATTTTTCAATTTCCAGAGCAGCACGCGCAGCCATATAAATGGCGTTTTTCCCTCTTTCGGGAGCTGCACCGTGGGCTGACAAGCCATAAAAGCTTACTTCGATTTCCATTCGTCCGCGATGACCGCGATAAATATTCAGGTTAGTAGGTTCGGTACTGATGGCAAAGTCGGGGCGAATGTTGTCTTCCTCAACGATATATTTCCAGGGAAGGCCATCGGAATCTTCTTCCATAACACTGCCAACAAAATAGAGGGTAACATCCTTATCAAATCCCAGCTCTTTCAAAATACGACCGGAAGTAACAAAAGCAGCCGGGCCGCCTTCCTGATCTGCCGAACCGAGCCCCAGCACATAGCCATCTTTAATTTCTCCACTCAGGGGATCAAAATCCCATGCATCCGGATTTCCAAAATCAACCGTATCCATGTGCCCGTCAAAAGCAAGGATACGTTTTCCGTTTCCGATACGCCCGATCACGTTTCCGAGTCCATCGATTTTCACCTCATCGAAACCGGCTTCTTCCATTTGGCGTTTTAACTCCAGTTGAACTTCTTTTTCCTGTGTGCTAAGCGATTTAATCTTCACCAGTTTTGACAGGTTTCGAGCGGTATCGTCCCGGTATTTTTCAGAAAGTTCTTTAATTTTTTTGAATGTGTCTTTCATAGCCTTTAATTTTTGGGATGGCAAATTTATGAAGTTATTTGGATAAACGGTCGTTAGAGCCATGAAGGAGTTTATGGGGGCACATACAACAAGGAAAAGCTATGAATAGCTTACGGGCATTAAAAAAACCTGCTAAAGTTCAGCAGGTTTTTTTAATAAGAAAGTTTCTCTTATTTCAAATGAAGTTTCTTTTTCACCAGTGGAGTAATATTATCGCCATTCCCATAATAAAGAACTACACCTTGAGAAACATCGAGAATGTAGGTGTAACCGTTTTCTTTGCCTACGGCATCAATAGCATTTTTCACTTTGGTGATGATAGGCTGAAACAATTCTTGTTGTTTTTTCTGAACATCCTTGTCAGCAGAAGCCTGGAAGGCCTGAATGCGCTGTTGTAAATCAGAAATTTCTTTTTCTTTAGTTTGCCTGATTAAATCAGACATGGTACCTACATTGCTTTGGTAGTCACGAACTTTGCTTTGGTACTCCAGCGCCATGGATTGCATTTGTTTTTGTAATCCTGCAGCATAAATTTTAACATGAGTCTGAGCAGAGTCAGCTTCCGGCATTGTACCCATTAGCTTGTTGGAATTAATGTAACCGATTTTTAAAGGACTCTGAGCAAAGCCAATTCCGGAAATAAAGAGGGCAACGGCTAAAAGTAAAAAGCCTTTTTTAACTGTTTTCATTGGATGAATATTGTGATGAATAATAATTTAACTTCAAAAGTGAGCGGCAAATGTAAAAAAAATTCATCAATGATTGTTATAAAATTCGTTAAATGAAAAAATAACTTTATTATTGTCGCTAGTCTGTATTTTAGCTATTGCGATCCCGAGCTGTTGGTCTGCATAACTTTTCCAAGCTCATCAAGTACGGCATCGCTAATGTCATACTTTGGGTTGCCGTATAGCAGGGTTGGGCTTCCGGCTTTATCAAAAACAAAAGCAATATTTTCAGTCGTCGCAACGGTTTCTATGGCATTGTAAACTTTTTCCTGAATAGGTTTTATTAGTTCTTCCCGTTTTTTGAACAAATCGCCCCCAGGACCAAAATATTCTTTTTGTAAGGCTTTTACCTCGTTGTCTTTTTTTACAATTTCATCTTCCCGTTTCTTTTTCACATCGGCAGGCAACAACACAGCTTCCGCCTGATATTTTTTATACATCTCACTGACCTCTTTGTGTTTTAAAGTAATTTTTTTCTGCCATTTCTTTGATAAGCTATTTAGAATATCTTGGGCATCAGTGTATTCCGGAATATTTTTCAGAATATACTGTGTATCCACAAAGGCACTCTTTTGTGCATGAGCCATGGGCATAAAAGCCATGAATAACAGCCCTGCGAGTACAACTGTGATGAGTTGAATTTTTGTTTTTTTCATAGTACAATGATTTTATATACGATAAATACAACAATAAGCCTGCCAAAATTAATCTAACGAACCGTTCATAGAGAAGTGGAAGTGGCTTCCGCTGGCGCTGGGGATACCGGGAATCTTATCGAACCCGTAACCCCAGTCAAGTCCGAGTAACCCAAACATGGGTAAATATATTCTGGCACCAATACCGGCTGCACGTTTCAGGTTAAAGGGATCAAAGTCTTTTGTTCCGGCCCAGGCGTTACCTGCTTCAAAGAAAGTTTCGATATAAATGGTAGAAGTGGGTGCCAGTGAAATAGGGTAGCGAAGTTCCAAAGTATAACGTGAATAAATGGTGCCGCCAAGGTTTCGGTTTTTATAGTATTCCGGTGTTATCGTTTCGTTGCCGTAGCCTCGCATACCAATAACTTCTCGACCATCGTAATTATTATAGCCCGATAAGCCGTCTCCACCGAGATAAAAACGCTCAAACGGTGTCGGCCCCAATTGTGAGTTGTAAGCCCCGAGGTATCCGAACCGGGCTTTGGTTACCAATACCAACTTGGGCATCAGTTCAAAATAGAGATATGCTTTGAATTTCCATTTATAGTATTCAATCCATTTGTATTTCTGCATATCGGGAAGATTTTGGTAATCTTTACCGGAAAAAAGCGAATAAGGTGGCGTCATCGTCAACGAGAGCGAAATATCCGAACCCGTTCTGGGATAGATAGGTGCATCAACCGAATTCCTTCCCAGAACAATATTGTAATTCAGGTTGTTGTATTTTCCGTTTCCATTTCCAACATAAAAAATGGAAGCATAATTTTCCAGGTTGTAAAGCTGTACATTAACAGACTGGTAAAGAGTAAAGTAGTCATCCGGCCATTTCAAACGTTTTCCCAAGCCAACGGTGATAGCGTGACTAACAAACTTCCGGTTTCCACTTGAGGAGCCAACTGATGGGTAGTTCGGATTGGGTGTAATGGTGGTATGCGAATTTATGGAGTAGATAGAATAGTAATAGGAAACAGTCAGTGCATTAGGTTTTTTGCCACCCAGCCAAGGCTCGGTAAAGGTAATTCCGGCGCTCATGTAACCCGCTCCATAGGTCTGGAAGCGAATAGACAGTTTTTGTCCATCGCCGGAAGGGACAGGTCTCCATGCTTTCAGGTTAAAGAAATTTCTTAACGAGAAATTGTTAAAGCTCAGCCCCACTGTGCCGATAATTCTCCCGTAACCCCAACCACCTGAAAGTTCTATCTGGTCGGCAGAGGTTTCTTCTACTTTGTAGTTTATATCAACGGTTCCGTTTGCCGGATTTGGTTTAATATCCGGTTTGAGATTCTGTGCATTAAAATATTTCAGGTTTGCCAGTTCACGAACACTCCTGATAACAGCCGCACGGCTAAAAAGTTGTCCTGGTTTTGTACGAAGTTCACGAATTACTACGTGTTCGTTGGTTTTGGTGTTTCCGCTTACCGTTACCTTATTAATGCGTGCCTGTTTTCCCTCATGTATCCGTATCTGCAAATTGATAGAGTCGTTACTTACATAGGTTTCTACCGGAGTAGCAGAGAAAAACAAATAACCGTTGTCCATATACAAGCTACTTACATCAAAACCTTTGTCGTTGTAGTTCAAATTGGTTTCCAGTAATTTTTTGTTGTAAACATCTCCTGGCTTTATGCCCAAAATAGCACTCAGGAACCGGGAGCTATAAATGGTATTTCCAACCCATGTGATTTTCCGGTAGTAATATTTATCCCCTTCTTTCAAGTAAATATTTATCCCGATATCGGTTTTGTCAATTCTATAAATAGAGTCTTTAAGTATTTGTGCATCCCGGTATCCGGCGGAATTGTATTCGGCAACAATTTTGTTCAGGTCATCCTTGAATTTTGACTGAATGAATTTGGAGCCTTTGAAGATGTGGAGGCGGTAATTTTTTATCCCATAGCTGACAAGGCCGTCTCTGAGTTTCTTGAATCGGAAAGTGGCAGCATCGGCCACTGCTTTAACCAAGACAAGTCCCAGTGGGTTTAATGGGTTGAAATAGCCCTTCTCCCGCGTATCTTTCATGGCATTTCTCACCTTATCCTTTGAGAAAGCATGGTTTCCGTATATGTTTATTATGCCAATCTTTACTTTCCTGTTTTTCTTAATGTTGATGGTAAGGTTAACAAATTCCTTATGATTTTTTCGGGGCCCGGCTTCTTTTGTAGAGATGCTTACCTGTGTGTTCAGATAACCTTTGCCGCGATAATAATTTTTAATGATATTTTCGGTACGAATGATTAAATGACTGCTTACAACATCTCCCCGGGTGAGGTTTATTTTATCTTTCAGATCATCCTGCTCACTTTTTTTTATTCCCTCAAAACTAAATTTGTTGAGCTTAGGTTTTTCCTGCAAGTAGATATTGAGATAGATAGTATCGCCTTTTATTTTGGTGGCGAGAATACTGATATCATCAAAAAGCCCTTGGTGCCAAAGGTTTCGGATAGCAGTAGTAATGGCATCTCCGGGTATTTTTATATCGCTTCCTTCTTCGAGGTTTGCTAACATGATGACCACCGATTTGTCGAGGTAATTTACTCCGGAAACATTGATACCGCCGATAATAAATTTTTTGGGGTGGTCATAACTGATTTCAGATAGCGTATTCTGCTGCGATTGTGCGTTTGCCAATAAAGGGATAAAAATTAAACCAACAAAAACCAATAAAAACCAATTCCATGGGTACTTAAACATCTTCATTCTTTTCTCCAAATTTTAATTGCTCTCTTGTTAAGCCAAATCTCCTTTCTCTTGTTTGGTATTCGAGGATGGCTTCATAAAAATCTTGTTTGTCAAAGTCTGGCCATAATTTCGATGAAAAGTATAATTCGGAATAGGCTATTTGCCACAAAAGGAAATTACTGATACGCTGCTCTCCACTTGTGCGAATAAGTAATTCCGGATCAGGCATTTGCGCTGTGTCCAAATATTTTGAAACAGTATCACAATCCAAAGTTTCCGGGTTTAGCTTTCCGGTCTGCCGGTCGTTTATCATCTTCTTTATCGCTTCGATAATCTCCCACCGTCCGCTATAATTTAAAGCGAGTGTCAACACCATTTTTTTATTGTTTTTGGTCTTCTCCAGAGTGTTCATCAACTTTGCCCTGTTCAGTTCCGGAAGTCCGTCAATATTTCCAATGGCATTGAGCCGGATATCATTTTTATTCAGGGTTGGAATTTCTTTCTCAATGGTTTCAACAAACAGATGCATTAAGGCTTCTACTTCTTCCTGTGGCCGATTCCAGTTTTCAGTAGAGAAAGTGTAGAGTGTCAGAAACCGGATACCTATTTCGGCAGCAGCTGTTGCTACCGTACGCACGGCATCAACTCCTTTGTGATGTCCAAAAGCACGGTCATGCCCCTGCTTTCGAGCCCATCTGCCGTTTCCATCCATGATTATGGCTACGTGTGCCGGAAGTTTTTTAAGGTCTATGCGTTTTAAAATATCCATTTGCCTTACCATCGTAAGTTTTTACACCCCTTTTTGCTGTTAAACTCAATTTTATACGTTATACTAATGTTGGCCACACTAAACCAGTCTTTTGTGCCACTGTTTCCACGTTGTTCTCCGGTGCTATGACTACCCGTAGGATCGGAAAGAAACTTTTGAGTCGAATTTCCCCCCAAATAATAAGTCGTACTCACATCATCCAGATAATCAGTAAATGTCTTGTGCATGTTCCACTCTGCCGAGAGTCCGAATCTCTTACTTAAGCTATATTTAAACCCTATTCCAAAAATTGCGGCAAAGTTATACTTTTTATATGGTTTCTGAACAGGATGAGTCGCTTTTTGACCTTCTGTTCCCCAACTTCTTAAATCATATACCTGACCGTTGTATTTTGCTGTCGGCTTGAAAAAGAAAAATCCTGCACCAGCTGTAATGTAGGGCGTGAATTTGTGCCTCATGTTGCCGGTGGAATATTTCATGAAGTTAAACTCCCCGGTTACAGAAATATCATCGATTGTGGTAATAAAATTCAGGTTTCTGTTTTTGACAGCTTCTGTTTTGGCATCATCGCCAGCCACTTTTGCGTGGGTATAGGTGATTTTTGCCGTCCACCGGTTGCCAAAATTATATCTGACTACAGCACCATAGGCAGGCTTGGGCATCACAAACGGAGTGGCTGGAACAATATCGCCGTTATAATAGGAATACCCTCCCGAAGGTCCTGCCTCCAAGGTGTTCTGGGCTTGCACAGCCAACGGGAAAAACATTCCTGCCATAACGAGGAAGAATACCGATTTACAGGATATAGGTGAAGACTTTATCATTTGTATGCTTGTCCCTGATTTTGAACGGCAAATTTATCATTTTTTCGCAATTGCCGTCAGGTTAATTTCTACTATCAACACCCCACAGTAATTTCTCCCGAATGGTAGAAAAAAAACTTTGCTCCGGCATCTGGACCAGGTTGATTCTAAAATTACATTTTTTAATAATTATCTCTTCCGTTTTGTTAATCTGATGCTGGCGCGAATCCAGCGACAACAAATATTTTTCTTCTCTGCCTTCTATTTTTAGACGTATCTCACTGCTATCCTGAATAACGATGGGCCGTACCGTTAAATTGTGCGAAGCAATAGGAGCAATGACAAAATTCTCCGATCCCGGTGTTAAAATAGGCCCGCCCACACTCATCGAATAGGCTGTGGAGCCTGTGGGCGTGGCAATAATAAGCCCATCACCCCAATAAGTATTCAAAAAGAGGTCGTTTACATAAACGTGGATAGTAACCAGCGAAGTGTCATTGTTCCGATAAATGGTTAAATCGTTTAATGCAAAGTTTAATTTGCCAAAAAGGTTGTCGGGTTTGTCCAGTTGCAGGAGTGTCCGCTGGTTAAGACTGAAATTGCCAGCATAGATATAATCTATGGCTTTTTTCATCTCAAGCCGGGATATACTGGAAAGAAATCCCAACCTGCCGAGATTGATACCCAAAATGGGTACGCCCAAATCGTGTACATAAGGAATAGCATCTAACAGTGTCCCATCGCCACCAATAGAAAACAAAAAGTCGAGGTTTTCAATATCCTTAGATTTGCTAAACACACCAGGCTTTTCTACAAACTTAATATGGCTTTTTATTAAGTTGAAATAGCTTTTATAGACACAAACGTGTGCCCCTTTCCGATGTAATTCATCAAAAAGTTGCTGAACATAAGGAGTCTGTTTCGGGTCAAACTGTTTACCAAAAATGACAATTTTCATGCAAAATGGACTTGTTTAAGTGCAAATGTAGGTTAAAAAATAATAATTTAGCGCAAGTTTGCCTTACCTGATACCGGCAAAAGTGTTGTGGAAAATGATTTGGCCTGCTGTGATGTCGGTATTGCAGGCTTTTGGGGCTTTCAGGGGAGAAAAACGGATGAAGTAACAGAAATGAATTTTTAACTTTTTTTTGCTTTTACCTCCGGTTATTGTTAAAAGATTAATCCATGAAGAGGCTGTTTTTTCTTGTTATCGCTATTTTTTTCTTTCAGCTATTGAATGGACAACAGGTGCAGGTTGACAGCCTTTGCCGCCAGGCTTATGGCGAAATAATGTCGCTTCGTTTTGAACCTGCCCAAAAAATGTTAGAAACAGAGAGACAGCTCTATCCGGAAAATGTGTATGTGGACTATCTTGAAAATTACATTGACTTTCTGCGTGTGTTTATTGGCGAAGATCCGAAAGTGTTCGATACATTGACCGATGATTTTGGGATACGTTATGACCGTGTGGGCAATCTTCCCGATACCAGTCGCTATAAAAATCTATTGCTTGCAAACATGAATTTACAGTTGGCTTTTGCCCGGCTTAAATTCGGTCAATATTTCTCTGCTGCCTGGGAGATAAACCGTGCTTACCGTATGCTGACGGAAAATGTGGGACACTTTCCGGATTTTACCCCTGATTATATCACTCTCGGCGTTTTGCATGTTATGATCGGCCTGGTTCCTGACAAATATGGCTGGATGCTCAAAATCATTTCTATGAAAGGCAACGTGGAGCAGGGAAAATCGGAAATTTACCGGGCGCTTGACAGCACAACAAAAAACTCACCGAATGCTTACCTGCATACCGAAGCCTTGTTTTACCTTGGATTTATCGAACTAAACCTTTCGCCAAACCGGAAAGCTTTGGACAAGTTGATGGTTTATCTAAACCGGACGGATAACAGAAATCTTTTGATGGGTTTCCTGAAAACGGATATTCTTATCCGTTACGGGCAAAACGATCTGGCATTAAGGCAGCTGAACAGCCTTCCGCAAAGTCCTGATTATTACCCTTTTTATTATCTCCGGTATTTGAAAGGCGAATGTTATCTGAGGAAACTGGAACCCGATTCTGCAACCGCCTCGTTCCGCTATTTCTTAACACATTTCAAAGGACTGAATTATATAAAAGATGCCTGGCGAAAAAGAGCATGGGCAGCGTTGTTACAGAATAACCTGAAAGAATATAAGCAGTTTATGGATTCTGTGCGAGTGTATGGAGCTACCGAAGTGGGTGCTGACAAAGAGGCGCTGAAAGAAGCCTATTCGGATGCTCTGCCAAATATAAATCTTCTCAGGGCTCGCCTGCTGTTTGATGGGGGTTATTATGCTCGTGCCAAAACTATTCTCGACACCATGAATACGGGCAGCCTGACCAAAGACGGGCAAATCGAGCGTATTTATCGTTATGCCCGCATTGCTCATCGACAGAAAAATATTCCATTAGCAAAAAACGAATATCGCCGGGTTATTACCCGAGGAAATCGTTCCCCTCGCTATTTTGCTGCCAATGCGGCACTGAAACTGGGTGAGATTTACGAGTCGGAAGACAGTTTGACGCTGGCAGAAAGTTTTTATGAGCAGTGCCTCAACCTCAATTTTGACGAATACAAAAACAGCATCCGTGGCAAGGCCAAAGAGGCATTATCAAGAGTTCAGGAAAAACAGACGGCTACAACCGGTAGCCAAAACTGAGAACAACGGAGTGATTCTGAAAAGTGTTTTTCGACGGATTTACTACAATGTCTTTTGTCCCGTAGAAATAGTAGTCTTTGTTCATTTTAGAATAGACATAAGCCACATCGATAGTAAGCCTGTTAATACGGACACCCAGACCTCCCGAATAAGACTGCCGCATACCATCATTCAGTTTGCGGGCATACGGACTGCCGTAAAGGGCATAACCGGCCCGGACATCGGTAATCCCAAATCGCCATTCGGTTCCTATCCGGAAGTTGTTTGTTGATCGAAAATATTTTTGAATATTTCCATTCTCTGTGAGGTAATTGTAGTTGCTTGACTTGAATTTGGCTTTGGCATAGTTAAGATATTCGTATTCGAATGAGATGCTGCCTCTGTTAGCAATGATAAGGCCGGCATCGGCGAGAAACTTCATGGGAGTGTACAGTTTATACTGGTAGTTTCCCGTTGGTGAGGAGATATTGCCGCTTGTCCATTCCAGCTTGGCAAAAGTGGTGGTGTACCAGGTGTCGCGCATGTTGAAATACCAGGTAGGAGAGTGATAAGCCACGCCTACGCGTAACCATTTTACAGGCTGAACAATAAGGCCGACTTTGATATTTATCCCAGTTCCTCTTGTCTCCAGATTTTGGTCAATTCTCCAGCTTTTAAAATAGGGAATAGTATCTGCTGCATCATATTCGGAATAGGAAGAGGAGCTGGAATAACGAAGGGCATCAATGCCGATGGTAGCACCAAGGTAAAGAAAATTATTGTAATTGGCGGAAAACGAAAAATACCATTCATTTATAGACCCTTTTGTAAACAATCTCTCGCGTTGAAAGGTTCCTCCGAAAGGAACAGGACTGTAATACCAGTCCTGATAACCAGGTATGGTATCAATAAGGTAGAGTTGCCACGCCGGATTCAAATCAAAGGAATAAGCTTTGTTTTTGTTATTTGCAATATCCTCATAATTAACCCCATCAGCATTTTCGAGATAAACATCCAACTTTGAATTTTTTGAGTTGGCTCCCTGCATATCCAGACTGGAGTTGAAATTATTCAACCGGTTCATTCCAAAAGAAAACTGCATGAATTTCCAGCTTTTTCCATTTTCAGGTCCTAACCGGATGGCGCTTACGTATCCGAAGTTGCTAATGTTAAATACGGATTTGTCGGCTGTTGACAGGGTAGAGTTGTACGAGGAACTGATATTCCTGATATTTATTTCAGGGCTGATAGAATAGTAATCTGTCCTGAAGAGACCCATTCCGGCCGGATTGGTAGCTGCAGTGGATAGGTCGGCACCCAGTGCGCCAAAAGAACCTCCCATGGCCATGCTGCGGGCTGTACTTTCATAAAAGTTTTGTGAGAAGAGCAATGCGTCATCTGATGTCTGAGCATAAACCGAAATCGTGAATAATATTAGTGCTGTTATGATCAATAACTTTTTCATAATGACAATGTGTTTTGATACTTTGAAATAAAAGACGTGGCCTGATGTTATCGCCTGATTCCTCCACCTGAGCCCGAACTACTTCTTCTAACACCGCCGCCGCCTGAGCCTGTTGTTGTTCTTGTTCTTACAGGTGCCGAAAAACTACGCGTCGGGGTACTGAAGTTTCTTGAGGGTCTCGATATGGAAGAATTTCTTCTTTCCGGTGCACGATATCTGTTGGGCGAAAAGAAAGAACGTGAGGGATTGCTGTATCTCTTAATATCCGAACGTGATCTGCTTCTCCCACGGTAAACCGAATTTCGGGAACCTGCCGGACGGTAAACATTTTGCCGGCGGACGGTCTGCGGACGAACAGTTCTTGTGCCGGATCTTCTGTACTCAGGATTTGATCGCCGTGCAGGAGTACGGTAAAACTCTTTGCTGCTACGTGTGGATCGTGATTCCAGGCTTTGGTATTGCTTTGGCTTCTGAAATCTGGGTCTCGGCATGTTTTCTTCTCGCCGGTAGGCAGGTGGCTTACGGTAACCTTCGACAGCTCTGTTTCTCGACTCCGAAATCCCAAATTTTGAGCTTCTGCCACCATTTGTATTTCTGCGAATGGCATTTCCACCCGGTTTGCTCAGTTTGCCCTGTGTTTGCACCTCGGCTGAACGTTTCCTGGCCAGTGCAGCGTCAAAGCGCATGGAACCTGCCGGCCGGCCATTGCTGCTATTGGGTTTTATCATCTTACCATTTCTGCCTTCGGGGTTTATGGGAACCCGTTTGTTTGAAACTACACCGGTGGCTTTACCGGCAGATTTGCTATTGGGACTGGCATAAATACCTGAGCCACCGGCAACTGTGCCGCGGGGTATGGAAGAAGCGCCTCCCCGGCTCATTCTTGGCTGGTAAACACCAGTTCCGTGTCCATAGTCAGGATAACCGGGGTAATAAGGAGGATAATAACCGCCGCCCCAGCCCGGATAGTAAGGTGGATAATAACCTCCACCCCAACCGTAACCGGGATAACCCCAACCGTAACCGGGATAACCCCAACCGTAACCGGGATAGCCCCAGCCGTAACCGGGATAGCCCCAACCGTAACCGGGATAACCCCAACCATAGCCGGGATAGCCCCCACCATAGCCGAGTCCCATACCATAGCCGAGCCCCATACCATAATATGAAGAACCAAAGCCAAATGACCAGCTGGAACCAAAATAAGGACTCCCAAAACCGAGACTTAGGGAGAAACTCGGTGAAGTAGCAACAGTTGTTTTACTCTGCCGGCTGCTATCCTGAACTGTTCGGTCTGCGTAATAGTTATCGTAATAATCTAAGGATGTATCATTTGACTGGTGAAATCTTTTCAGTTGGGCGGAATAGTCCACATCATACTTGTCACCCGAAGTTGTCTGTCCTGATGGCTGACTGATATTTTCAACTTTGCCCTGTTGATATTTGGAATTGCCAGCCTGTTTTGTTTTTTGCTGCTTTGTGAGGGTAGAAGAAACGGCACTGGAAGTTGTTGCTTTAGCGGAAACATTGTTGTGTGGTGTGGTGGAATAATAAACATCATCCTGAGGAACACTTTTTGTAGTGCTGCAGGCTGTAATAAAAAAGAAACTGAGAATTACAGCAGTAAATAATATGTATTTTATCTTCTTCATGGCGATTAATATTGTGCTTCAATAAACATTGTTTATTTTTGCTGTTCATTAATTAAGTTGCAAAGACTATAC
>VAOZ01064231.1_pt1 | contig 14785 bp, 12 predicted proteins | sample 3394041 | NCBI WGS metagenome assembly VAOZ01 (sample SAMN08290431, study PRJNA428436) | hydrothermal vent metagenome | isolation source: Deep-sea hydrothermal vent chimney | place: Indian Ocean: Southwest Indian Ridge
AGTTTTGCAAGAGGCTCAGTAGACTTTTTGCAGTGGCCCGGTCTGGAAATGGGTCAGGGTGGAGGCGCTGCTCACGGGTTTTTCAAGAGTTTCCATTCCTGATGTGTCCGGTGATCGTATCAAACGCGCGTATTTTCAGGCGTGTGCGCTCTTTATAAATCAGCCAGGGTTCCCGGCGATGGCGGAGAGGGTAAAATCACCCGCACTTTTCGGCATGTTTGCCAACACGAGAACAAAACTAAGCTCGCCCAAGGCAGTAACAGGTACACGGTCCTCCGGTGGCGTGACATAGGGCACGCGGCGGATGTCATCCGTTAACGGGAGCTGTGAAATCAACAGGTTGCGTTCAAGCAGCAAATGTTTTGGATCATTTCTGGTAAAAATAGAGAAGTGGATGGCTGGTGGAATAAGCTCGCACTGAAGCAGGTTTTTTACGCGCCCTTCAATGACCAGAATCAGGCTGCCATCATTCCGCTTGATCCATTGGGCCTGCACACTTCCCGGCTGAATGCGCCAGTCCCTATTGCGCACTTTGAGGGGCAGACCCGTGTTGATGAGTACGCTACGTAGCCATGGGCTATTCATCCATGTGTCATGGCCGGACCAGATACCCGCTACGGTCACGAGCAATATAATGGTAAGCAGCCATGGCATGATATGTGCTTTGGTATGCGGAGGTGGAGGCGAGAGTGGTTGTTCATTCACATGCGTTTCTTTCGCAGACGCGAGCGATTGACCTGTTGTGGTATCTTCCGTCTGGCCGGGGCTGAATTCAGTTCCGCACCGATGGCAGACGAGGATGGTTCCCTCATCTATTTTCCCAAGTTTGTAGGCAGCCTGGCAATGTGGGCAAATGGTGAGCATGGCCGGATAATGTACCGTCCCCCTGAAGAGCTGACAATGCCTGTCCAGCCCGTTACCGTTTAGCCATGATTCAGGCACGGCAGCTCATGCTTCGTTATTCCACTGGAAAGACCGCTCTCTCGGGCATTACCCTGAACATCGCCAAAGGACGTTTCGTCTATCTGACAGGTGAGAGCGGTGCGGGAAAATCGTCGTTGCTGCGTTGCCTGTATGGTGACCTGCGCCCTACGTCAGGGCAGTTAAGCGTACAACGGCTTGACCTGAGAATGGCGAAGACGCGCCAGGTGCGTAAGCTCAGACGTAGTATTGGGGTTATTTTTCAGGATCATCGATTGTTATCTTCGCGGACTGTATTCGAAAACGTGGCTTTGCCACTGCGTGTCCAGGGATGGAAGCCGCAGAGGCTGGTCGCTCGCGCCCGCAAGGTGCTGGGATTTGTGGGGCTGGAAGACCGCTTGTGGTCGTTTCCTGAGGCATTGTCCGGCGGCGAGCAACAGCGGGTGGCGATTGCGCGTGCTATGAGCACCCAGCCCCCACTGATCCTTGCCGATGAGCCAACGGGAAACCTGGATATCGAGACTGCACGCCATATTATGGATTATCTGATGGATTTGAATCGGCAGGGCAGCACGGTAGTGATGGCCACACATGATTTACAATTGATGGAAAGCCATCCCGGAGACATCGTACACCTCCATGCGGGAGCACTGGTGGAGGAATTTCATCATGTGTTGCCGGGAGCCTCTGACGTAAAGCATGCGTATCGGCACGCCTCTCATCGGAAGGCCATATGAGCCCGGCGAATGAGCGATCCGCACCCCGGCTTCCGGGAGGGTTCTCCCTGCCTCCATTCGGTATACATCAATGGCTGGCATTGGGTACGGTCTGCGTAGCCTTGTGGGCATTGGGTCTGTTATGGCTGGGCATGCAGGCGGGATCGCAATGGATGGGGACATGGCAACACGATATTCGCTTCCATGTTTATATGAAGCACGGTAGCCAGAGTCAATTGAAGCACCTGGCGGATCAGCTGGCATTGCTGCCGGGAGTGTCTTCGGCGCGAGTAGTTCCGCGCCAGAAGGCCGCGGATTGGTTACATGATTGGCTGGGAAACGGCGTTGCAGATGAGAAGGAACTATTGAGTGCACTCCCCGGTACGGTGGAGGTTACCCCCGATGCCGAGGCTGGCAAATTTTTATATTCGGATATTGCCGATGTAGCCCGGCGTTTGAATGCCAGTCCCAATCGCGGTGAGATGCATCTGGTTCAAGCGCAGCACTGGCAGGCTAATATCAAGCGTCTGCTATGGTTCGTTACCCTGATCCTGGTGCTGACTGTGAGTGTTATCATTTCCAACACCTTGCGTATGATTCTGCTGGCCCGCGCAGAGGAGGTGCAACTGATGCGTTTGTTGGGTGCGGATGAATGGTTTGTGCGCATGCCATTTATTCTGGAAGGTATGCTGCTGGGGGGAGTTGCGGGGCTGCTGGCCTGGTTTTTGTTGTGGCCCATCGTACTTGGGTCTTCAGTCTGGTTTGCCACGCTGGATGTCCGTCTGAATGGCTTTATCCTGTTGGTACCGCTATTGCTCGGCGGCGGTATAGCGGGATGTTTTGGAGCATGTATTGCGACCATGCGTTTATCGAGCGGGAATGCAGCCGGGTAGTTTTCTGCTAGCATAGGGATATGCCGCAGCACCTCATGGATACCATACATTTCAAACGCTATGTGGCGATACTGGTAGGTGTGGTCTTCACCGCTGAATATGCGGTAATGACATTGTTCGAATGGCTCGCGGTCAGGAATATCCTCGGCAAGGAGGTCGAGGCATTGACGAATGCGTTCCTGCTGATTTTTTTCAGCGCTGCTCCGGTTTATTTCCTGATTGTGAAACCTGTCGTCACAATCTCGAAAGATTATCAGGATCACCTGGAAAACCTTGTGGAGGCACTCGAAGGTGCCGCAGATGCTGTGATTATCACGGGTGCGGATGGAATGATTGTGTACGTTAATAAAGCCTTCGTGGACATTACCGGGTACTCTGCGGATGAGGCCATGGGTCGAAACCCTAGGATGTTACAATCGGGCAGACAGAGCAAAGCCTTTTATAAAATGATGTGGCGTTCCATTAATCACACAGGGGGATGGCGGGGCGAGATATGGAATAAGCGCAAAGACGGCGAGATGTATCTTGAAAACCTGCACATCAGATCTGTCGAGAATACCGATGGGACGGCAAAATTTTATATCGGCATTTTTACGGATATTACGGAACAGCGGCAGCAGGAGATAAGGCTGCGGCAATCACAAAAAATGGAGGTTCTTGGTACGATGGTCGGCGGGGTTGCACACCATTTTAACAATATGCTGGCAGGCATCATGGGGAAAAGCTATCTGGCGAGGAGGAAATCGAAGGAGGCTGAGACCATCCGGTATTTACAGGATATAGACGAAATATCGGAGGAAGCCGCCACAATAGTCAGGCAGTTGCTGACTTTTTCTCACGCAAGCCTTCAACAAAAGAGGAATACAGCCATTGTGCCATTGCTTGAAGAAGCGGTAAAAACAGCCCGCTTGGGTATCAGCGAAGATATTGGATTTACAACCGATTTCACCGATGAGTTACTCATGCTTTACTGCGATCCTGTGGAAATTCAGCAGGTGTTCATTAATATTATCAATAATGCCCGCGATGCATTAGCGACAACCCGGACGCGGAAAATTTCAGTGACAGTCGCAGGAAAGACATGGGAAGGTTGCTCTCGCAATGCTTTGTGCTCGGTATGCAATTCCCGTGTAGCTCATGTGGTGATAGGAGATACAGGTTCCGGTATTAGCGAGGCGGATATAGAGCATATTTTCGATCCGTTTTTTACCACCAAAGAGGTTGGCGAGGGAACCGGCCTGGGCCTCTCAATGGCCAAGGGCGCAGTTGAATCGCATGGTGGTACGATTCATGTTGATAGCACCGTGGGTATTGGAACGAAGTTTGAAATATGTCTGCCACTTATCAGTACATCCGTAGACCAGAAAGATAGAATCCCGGAGGGTGGCGCACAGAAAATCATGCCAGCTATAGATGGAAAAACCATTCTGGTCATTGACGACGACGAGGTGGTTCGCACGACCTTGAGCCAGGTGTTGCTTAGTTTGGGATACCAGGTCTTGATAGCTGAGGATGGCGAGGCGGGAGTGACCATATTTCGCGAGAATGCAGACATGATCTCCATGGTGATTACCGATGTCATGATGCCGACGATGGATGGCCCTGCGGCTATCAGGGCGATACGCGATATTAGAGCCGAGCTTCCGGCCATTTTTATTACGGGGTATGATAAAGAGAAGCTAAGCATAGACATCCCCGATGGAGATCGGACAACCTCGATTTCCAAGCCTTTCAATATCGCTGATTTAAGCCGCAAGGTGTACGAACTCCTTCGTCATCACGAGCAATAAATACATGTCTGAAAACAGCCTGATAGATGGGCTACGAACCGAATGCTTACACCTTACATCCATTCCAATGTCGATTCTTGGGTTGACATTTAGGGTTGCCCCTCAATAATTAGCACTCAGGGATGCGGAGTGCCAGAAGCCTGCCGAATTTAGGTTAATTGTAGCAGGGATATGGGAAGGTGAGGGCAAAACAGCATGTTTTTTAGGCAAATAACATGTGTTCAGGAGGTGGCCATTTAATGGTACCGGCATTGGAAATGTCCAGTTTGATGCTTTTTCGTGGGGAAATACGTCGTTTTCCTCGTCTTTCGCGAGATGAGGAGTATCGTCTGGCCTGCCGCTGGCGGGATGAGCATGATCGCGATGCGGCGAAGGAGCTGGTCTGCGCCAACCTTTATGCTGTCGCGGCGATTGCGCGTGAATATCGTCACTTTGGCCTGCCGGAGATGGACTTGATTCAGGAAGGTGCCATGGGTTTGATGCAGGCAGTCAGGCGTTTTGATCCAGAGCGTGGTTTCCGTCTGATGACCTATGCATCATGGTGGGTACGCGCTGCTATCCACGATTTTATTCTGGATTCATGGAGTATCGTCAAGCTGGGTACGACCAAGCTTCAGCGCAAGATTTTTGCCGGTTTGCAGAAGGCGAAAAATTCCATTGCCGCCATGGAAGGGCATAAAGCCGAAGAGGTAGGCGCCGAGTTCGGTCTTTCAGCCCATGAATATCAGGAAGTGGCTACCGCATTTATTCAACGCGATATGTCTCTGGATGCGGAGACCGGGGAAGGCGCGGCGCAGATCGCGGCCCTGCCATCGCCCGATGCTACGCCGGAAGAGATTGTGATGGAGTCAAACTGGGAAGGCCACCAGAGGTCCGCATTGTATTCAGCCTTGAGTCACCTGTCGGAACGCGACAGAACCATCATGGAGCGCCGTCATTTGGCGGATGAGCCCGCGACACTCAAGGAACTTTCCATGGAGTTCGGGGTGTCCATTGAGCGGATACGACAGCTCGAATCCCGTGCCATAAAGAAGCTCAGAGAATCATTGACCTGATAAGTGAGCTGGATGGAGAAATGAGCATGTTATTTCGTTACAGACACTTAGCCCATTTCCAAGCTGAAATTTCGATCCATGGAACCGCCATGCATCTCATTTCATCCTAAAGTGGGATTGCCACTCATCTACCCAGAGTTTTGCCATTGGCTCAAGTTTTTCTATGCGGTCGTTTCAGCTGGCGTATTTCTCCGGCTTTGAGCGCGCGCGTAGTGCCTCTAGGCAAGGTTCCCAGTTGCAATGAGGCGAAACTCACCCGGATCAGCCTGCGCACTGTATGGCCGCATGCTTTCAGCGTGCGCCGGACCTCGCGCCAGCGACCCCTGTGGATGGTGATGGTAATCCAGCTATGCCCCCTCGTTTCTGCATCCACGATCACATCCCATGCCTCGCTCTTTTCGCCACGGTCGATGTTGAGGCCGCCGGAGCGGAGTTTCTCCAGTCCTTCAATGTCCAGTTGCCCGGTAATGCGCGCGCGGTAGCAGCGCGGAACCTGCGTGCCGGGGTGCGTCAGGGTGCGCGTCAGATCCCCGTCATCCGTGAGCAGCAGTAAGCCTTCGCTGTCCATGTCCAGGCGGCCGATGGACTGCACATTGGCGGCAACGTCCAGTTCGCTGTAGATCAAGGGTCTGCCCCGATCATCCCGTCTCGAGCATAACAGTCCGCGCGGTTTGTGGTACATGATATAGGTGTATTGGCTGACGGGTTCAACCCGTTTTTGATCTGCCAGCACGACATCATCGCGTTTGACCTGGCGGCCCATGTCCTCCACCGTTTCACCATTGATGCTGATACGCCCGGCGGCAATCCGGCGGTCGGCCTCGCGCCGCGAGCATAGACCGGTATGGGCAAGATAGCGGTTTAGCCGCTCCCCGGTTTCGCCTCTCGGTGCCGCATGGCGCAGTTTAGCCTGTGGAGGTTTCGTTTTCTTAGTTTTGAGTGTTTGTTTTGGTTTCATCATTATCCATTAGATCAGTCATATCCGGCAAGTCGCCCAGTGTATTCAGGCCGAAGTCGACCAAGAATAGTTTGCCGGTGCCATACAAATGTGGTCTGCCCGGAACCTCCTTGCGCCCCAGTACTTTGATCCATCCTCGTTCCTGCAAGGCGGCAATCATGGCGCTGGAGACTTTCACCCCGCGTAGTGATTCGATTTCCACACGGGTAACCGGCTGGCGGTAGGCAATAATGGCCAGTGTTTCCAGCATGGAACGGGATAGTCTCGGTGGCCGTGTTTTCCATAATTGTCGCACAATACTCGCGCATTCGGGTGCGCTACGGAACTGCCAGCCTCCGGCCACCTCCTGTAGGCGAATGCCGCGCTTGCCGTAGTCCGCCTGGAGCCCAATCAATATCCCCCGGATATCGGTGGACGTCACATCCTCAAGCAAGTCGCGCAGTTTCTGTATAGAAACAGGTTCGTCGCTGGCAAAAACGATAGCCTCAATGCGTGAGGAAAGACTCATGCAGACTTTTTCGGCAGAATACTGATGGATCCGAAACAGGTGTCCTGTATTACGGTAATGGCCTGTTCACGCCATAATTCGAGGATGGCGAGGAAGGTGATGACAATCGCCTCCCGGCCCGGCTGAACCAGCAATTCTTCCAGCATCACGCCGCCTCCTTTCAAACGCTCAAGGACAAAGGCCATCTGCTCACGCACACTCGTGGTATCCATAAATACATGGTGGCGTACCTCGCCTCCCACACGTTGTAGTACATGACGGAATGCCAACAGCAAGCCGTCCAGGTCGGGTTCCGGCAGCGGCCGCTCCACTTCGTGAGCTTCAGGGAATACAGAGCGGGTAAAAACGTCGCGTCTCAAACGGGAGTATCCATCCATTTCTTCGGCGGCTCCACGGTATTGCTCGAAGGCAAGTAGTCGGGCTACCAGTTCGGCGCGCGGGTCGACGGCTTCTTCATCCTCGCCAGGTTCCGGGCGTGGCAGCAGCATGCGGCTCTTGATTTGGGCCAGTGCGCTGGCCATGACCAGATAATCACCGGCGAATTCAAGGTCCAATGGCTCCTGCGCATCAAGGATTTGAAGATACTGTACCGCAAGGATGGCGATAGGGATGTCGAAGATATCCATTTTCTGGTTGCGAATCAGATGCAGCAACACATCCAATGGACCTTCGAAGGCGTCAAGGCTAACCGGCGGCAGGCCGGGAAACATCGTCTCCGGCATGGTTCGTGTGGTGTCTTCGCTGATGCTCAAACGCGATATCCCATTTTCAATGCGCGGCGAACCTTGTCCATGGTGCGTTCGGCCTCAATGCGGGCGTGTTCGTTGCCCATACGTACCACATCGTACACATCATCCATATGCGCGGCAATATCAGCGCGGCGATCACGGATGGGCTGTAACTCTTCTTCCAGATGGTCGAGCAGTACCTTCTTGCAATCCAGGCAGCCAATTCCGGCACTTGTACAACCTTCATGCACCCACTCACGTTCGTTTTCCGTTGAATATACCCTATGGAATTCCCACACAGGGCATTTTTCCGGCGTGCCGGGGTCGTTACGCCGCGCGCGTGCGGGGTCCGTTGGCATGGTCTTCACTTTTTTTTCCGTTGTTTTCCATGCTTCGGATAGCTCAATGGTATTATTGTACGACTTGCTCATTTTTCGCCCGTCCAGGCCCGGTAATTTGGCCGCAGGCATCAACAGGGTTTCCGGTTCGGGAAACAGTGGCTGTTCCGGTTTGCGGTAGAGATGATTGAAACGGCGCGCGACTTCACGCGTTAGCTCTACATGCGGCACCTGATCTTCGCCTACCGGCACTGCATCGGCACGGTAAATCAGAATATCCGCCGCTTGCAGCAGTGGATAGCCGAGGAACCCGTAAGTCCCCAGGTCTTTCTCACGCAACTGTTCGATCTGGTCCTTGTAGGTCGGCACACGCTCCAACCACGGCAGGGGTGTGATAAACGAAAATAACAAGTGTAGTTCAGCGTGCTGTGGTATTTCAGACTGGATGAACATGACACATTTTTCGGGGTCGATACCAACGGCAAGCCAGTCTACCAGCATATCCCATATGGTGTCCTTGACAATATCCGGATTGGTGTAATCCGTCGTCAGCGCGTGCCAGTCGGCGGCAAAGAAGAAACAGTGATGTTCCTGCTGAAGTTTAATCCAGTTTTCCAGAACACCTTTTAAATGCCCGAGGTGCAGACGCCCGGTGGGGCGCATACCGGACAGTATGCGCATGGATTTGTCCTGATCGTTTTCGGAAGTGGCCAAGGCTTTGTCTCCTCTGTTTACTTGTAACTTTCCCAGCCACTTCAGTATCCATGTTCCATGGCTGACGGTGCCTGAATATTTATACATAGTCGCTATACGTTCCAGATGCGGTAGCTTATCAAGCCTGAGATGAACAGTAATTTGGATCATCTGGGCGGCTACTGCTGTTGACTTGCGATGCGAACGATAGCAAAGCGGCAGGCCAATGGCGAAACATGTCGAATCCACCATTGACGTTGTGTAGACACCAACTAAAATGCGCGCTCCGATTCAGGTGGCCACCTGAATTTTTATGGCGCTTTAGCTCAGCTGGTTAGAGCAGCGGAATCATAATCCGCGTGTCCGGGGTTCGAGTCCCTGAAGCGCCACCATACAAAGCTATATATAGCAAAAACGAAGGGTCAAGACTTAACGGCTTGGCCCTTTTGTTTTGTCCGTTGTCCACTATAGTCTGCATTATTCAGAAATTCTGCCGTGCCCTTGCTTATTCCTTTGTTCGTACCGAATCCCTCGTCGGTCGTCCGTATGCGCGCTCACGGCCTTTCTCCTTGGAATCCGTTGCGAACAAAGGTCCGGCGCAATCCTCGCGGCGATTCATGGATAATACAGACTCCTAGAGCATGTCAGATCGACTGTCATTTGCGCTGGCGCCCTTTTCTACAAGCGACGATGCCAGAATGGAGGCATGGTGATAGAACGCGTCCATTTCCTTGATGAACTCGCGCTCCGCTCTCCAGAACGGGAGTTTTCCCAAGCGCCTCGGAATTGCCGCATGCAAGGTTGGAAGATCGGCTGCCGCCATGCGCTCCGGAAGCAGGGATTCCTTGCCCCAAAATGCATCGTGCTCCAGCGGTAACGGTTCTGGTTCGGATCGACGTATGGGTTCTTCCTCGATCCGTTCGTCCGCTCCGGTTGCGTGCAGCCGCTCCATGAACGCATCTCGGTCCATGCCGCGCAGTCTGAACAGAAGAAACGGATCCTGATCAAACGCTTCCGCCAGAAGGTAATAGACGGCAGCGATATGCTTGCAAGGGTTTGACCAGTCCGGACAGGAACAGTCCGTATCCAAATCATTCTGACGCACTGGAAACAACGACATCCCGGCATCGGAGAATATCCGTTCAATATCCTCCGGCATTTCGCCCCCAAGTAGCAATGCGGCGAAGATCGGCTCGCTGGCGATTCTATCCGTGACCTTCCGCCACTGTTTGGTATTCAGTGTGGTCAAGTTGATGGAAACCCTGTAGGAACCTTTGCGGGATCCCTGAACGCTGGCTCGAATTTCACCTGGTCTAATGTCCAGACTGGCCACTTGCCCCTTGCGGGCATAGGCGCGCCCCCGCGATAGGCGGGTACCGATACGGAACCCTTCCAGAGTTTGAATCCAGCGCTTACCCCACCACTTCGTGGCAAATGCACCGCGTTTGCTCTGCGCTTTAATGCCGCCTTTCACCGCCTTCGGCGCCGTGGGCGTGTAATACCAGTCATATCTGGTCATCCTATTCCCCCACCGCGTTGCGGCTAAGACTGATCATGTCCCGCAGTTCATCATTGCTCAGTTCAGTAAGCCACTGCTCGCCGCTCCCCACCACCTGCGCGGCGACACCTGTTTTCCGTTCAATCATCTCGTCGATTCGCTCCTCAAGCGTTCCGGCGACGATGAATTTTCGCACCTGCACATTGCGGCTCTGGCCGATGCGGAAGGCCCGGTCCGTCGCCTGATTCTCAACGGCCGGATTCCACCAACGATCATAATGTACCACATGGTTGGCTCGCGTCAGTGTCAGCCCCGTACCTCCAGCCTTGAGCGAGAGGATGAAAAGATGCGGCGCATCTGCATCCTGCTGGAAACGCTCAACCATCATGTCACGCTGCTTCTTGGCGACACCACCATGCAAAAATAACACTTCCTCGCCAAACTGTTCCTGAAAATAGCGTTGCAACATCCCACCCATGGTCGCGAACTGAGTAAAAACCAGCGTTCGTTCACCGGCTTCCCTGATCTCTTCCAGCATCTCATGCAGGCGCGCGAGTTTCCCGGATCGGCCAGCGAGCCCGGATGCATCGCCCATAAACTGGGCCGGGTGATTACAGACCTGCTTGAGCTTGGACAAGGTCGCCAACACCAGCCCGCGCCGTTCGATACCCTTAGCCTGTTCTAACCTCTGCTGCATATCCTCGACCACGGCCTGATACAATGAGGCTTGTTCGCGGGTAAGCGTGCAGTATGACTTCTGCTCCATCTTCTCCGGAAGATCGCTGATAATCGAGCGATCTGTCTTCATTCGGCGCAGGATAAAGGGCGCCGTCAGTTGCTTGAGTTGCTCAGCCGCATTTGCATCACGCCATACCTGAATCGGCTTATAGAAGGTTTTCTTGAACCCGTTCTGACTGCCAAGCAGGCCAGGATTGAGAAAGTCCATCAGCGCCCACAAATCCCCGACATGATTCTCCACCGGCGTACCTGTCAGAGCAATCCGATAGTCTGCCTTAATTCCGCGAGCGGCTTTCGACTGTTTGCTCTCTGGGTTCTTGATATTCTGAGCCTCATCCAGAACTACACCGGCCCAGTCGATATCTTTTAGGAAATCAATATCCCGCTGCAACAGCCCATAGCTGGAAATCACCAGCCCATTTTTAGCGGCGGCTCTGGCAAACGCATCCTTCCGCCTGCGGTCAGGACCATGATGCACCAGCACGGACAAGTTCGGCGTAAACCGCTCTGCTTCTTTACGCCAGTTATTGATTACCGAGGTTGGGCAAGCCAGCAACACCGGGCGCACCTCGCCCGCCTCACGCTCGCGCTGGACCAGGGCCAGCGTCTGTATCGTTTTTCCCAGCCCCATATCATCGGCCAGACAAGCACCTAACCCCCACTGACGTAGAAAGGCGAGCCAGGAATAGCCTCGTCGCTGATAGGGGCGGAGTTGGCCCTCAAACTGGCCGGGCTGGGAAAGCAGCTCAAACTCTTGTCTGCCGGTTAGTGTGGATAGCAAATCATCCAGCCACCCTTCCGTGTCGACCGCCGTAACGGGCAGTCCGCCGACTTGTTTTTCCGATCCAAGCGCCATCACAATGATGTCGCGGGCCGTCGCGGACTTCCGCTGCTGCCGTTCAAGAAAACGCAGCGCACGTTTCATCTCATCGCCATCAATCATCGTCCACTGGCCGCGTACCCGTACCAGCGGCGTCTTCAGCGTCACCAGCCGCTGTAGTTCATGGATATCCATGCTCTCACCGCCAAGCGATGCCGCCAAATCAAATTGGATCATGGTATCCAGCGTCAGACCTCCCGCTCCCTGCATCGTAGGTGACTTCGCCCTGGCCGTGAGGCTTAAGCGTTGAACCGCCCCCCGGCCTACCCACCATGACGGCAACAGCACGACAAAACCGACGGCTCGCAACGCCTGCGCCTGTTCCTGTAGAAACAGGCAGGCGTCGGCGGCATCACACATAAATCCACCCGGATTCGGGACCTTCAGACTGGCCGCTACTTGAGGGCAGAGACCCGCCGCTTGCCCCAATGCCGTCAGCATGAACTCGACGGCTTCGGAACCGAATTCCTTCAACCATACCCCCGTATGTTTGTCCGTCTGCCACAACTCGGCTACGGGGATCATCAGGCTCGGGTCACTTTTAGGTTGCAGAAGATAATCCACCCGCCACGTATCAGCGGCATCCTCCGAGGCATCATCACAGGGTTCCATCAGGCGGAACGCGAACTTGAACGGTGATTTCGTTACCAGATCAACAGGGCGCTGCCAGTGAGCCAGTCCCCGGATAAAGCTTTGTAAATCTCTGGAATCGTCCCACCACACCGCGGCATTCGCCGATGTCAGCGCCGCCATCCATGCGTCATGTAAACTGGCATGGCGCGTGGTATTGCGTTTCGAGGTTTCGGCTGTATTGGCGCGACGAACCCCGGCGTCCACCAGACGCGCCAGTAAAAGGTTCATCGTTTGGCGGCGATGGTTTTGCGGTGGAGTATCCGGCGCATCCCCCATACAGCGACAGATGCCGGGCATGTGCAAGGCCAGTGCGGCGAGATTCTGCTCGTCATCCTCGCCCGGCACCGGAAGCCAGCGCGCTTCATAGCCGTCGTCGCAATGGATCAACCCGGGCAGGAAACTCTCTTTGACCATCATATTCAGAGCGATGGCCAACAGGCGGTTACACCACAAAAGGGAAGTTCCAAACAGAGTTCCGGCATGTGCTTCGGAATCGACAATGGATGCCAGCTCCAGCAGTTCTTCCACTGACAATTTTCGTGCCAGTACCTCATGCGGCCTGATGGTCACTTTCCTTCTGAGGTCCAAAGATGAGCCGATAAGCGGAGATGATGGAATGGCAGCGCCGCCCCGCGATGGCAGCCATACCGTTTCCATCGAGACATGACGTTTTTGCACGCTTATGCCAGGGATGATCCGTTTCAGGGCGGCGCGCAGTCCCTTGATACCGGGGTCGTAGCGATATGGCCCCAGCGCCTTGTCCTGGGTCGCACAATCCTGCTCGCCCCAGAGCCAGGGTATTCCGTTTCGGATAGAAACATGCAGGATAATCATGGTTCACCCATTTCCGTCATGCTCAGATACGTTTTGTAGAACATATGTTTACGACAACAATTTGTTCGGAGGCATATCATGGGCATTACCATATCGTCAAAGATAACCGATTATCGTGGCCAATGTATCGGGTCCGTTAGTATGGATGGAGGTGCCATTCACATTCATTGCTGGCGGGATAAGTGTTTCTCTGCCTGGTGTGGTTTGTTGAATCGGAAGGAATACCCTTATCCTTGCATCATTACGGGAATATCAATCTTACGACTGTTCAGCACACTGATTCTACGCGCCACTTCACCAGCCAGCGTGCGATAGGAATCCGACTGGACCGAATCCGGATGCGCCGCGACGATGGGTACCCCCTTGTCCGAATCCTCACGGATTTGTATATCCAGTGGAATATGGGCGAGCACATGCGTATCATACTCTTTGGCAAGATTTTTCGCCCCGCCCTGCGAAAAAATATGGCTTTTTCCGCCGCAATGCGGACAGACAAACACACTCATGTTCTCCACGATACCGAGTATGGGCACATGAACCTTGCGGAACATGGCCATGCCCTTGCGAGCATCGGAAAGCGCAATATCCTGCGGTGTCGTGACGATCACCGCAGCCGTGACCGGCACGTTTTGCGTCAGGGTGAGTTGCGCATCGCCGGTACCGGGGGGTAAATCAATGACCAGGTAGTCCAGTTCTCCCCACGCCACATCATTCAATAACTGGGTCAACGCACCGGCCACCATGGGGCCACGCCAGATGACCGCCTGCTCTTCCGGAACGAGAAATCCGATAGACATGGTGGTCACACCAAAATTACCGAGTGGCAGGATGGTTTTACCCTTGACTCTTGGTCGTCGCCCATCCAGTCCCATCATGCGCGGGATGGAGGGGCCATGGATGTCGGCATCCAGGAGCCCCGTCCTGGCGCCCGTCTGGGCCAGTGCAACCGCGAGGTTTACGGCGGTGGTGGATTTTCCCACGCCTCCCTTGCCGGAAGCAACGGCAATGATATTCCTAATGCCGGGAATAGCCTGCATGTCGGGGTGTTTTTGCGTCCGCACATTGGATGTCATGTTGACCTGCACGTCCGTAACGCCATCCATAGCGGTCACCAAATCGGTGGCCTGGCGGCGGAATTCCTCCTTGACTGGACAAGCGGGGGTGGTCAGCTCAATGGTGAAGGAAACATGGCCGGACTCAATCGTAATATCCTTCACAAACCCCAGCGTAACAATATCCTTGTTAAAGTCAGGGTCGATAATCTGTCCCAGGATTTTAAGAACCTCTTTTTCTGTCACTACGGGCATGGCATGCTCCTGCTTATAAGCCTCTTGCAATGCTCCTGAAAAGGCGGAGATGCGGGCTTGATAGGATAGATAGAACAAGCGGACCGTCTAATACTATACCATTATTGTCAAGTATCGGTCCCCGAGTTTTAATACAGTCAGGTTCCAGACAAAGGAACCAGCAAGGGCGCGGCAGTATTTGTGAATAGTGCGGGCTAGTGTCTGCGTCGGCGGCGAGACGGAGATGAGCCGGTGCGCGGTTGGTTCCGGTCCGATCCGGCCTTCCTGCTGTGCGTTCGTCCCCCTCGAGGTTCAG
>VAOZ01087948.1_pt1 | contig 14782 bp, 16 predicted proteins | sample 3394041 | NCBI WGS metagenome assembly VAOZ01 (sample SAMN08290431, study PRJNA428436) | hydrothermal vent metagenome | isolation source: Deep-sea hydrothermal vent chimney | place: Indian Ocean: Southwest Indian Ridge
TGTCGAACCGTTCGTGGTGAGCTTGTCGAACCATTCGTGGTGAGCTTGTCGAACCGTTCGTGGTGAGCTTGTCGAACCATTCGTGGTGAAGTCCTGAGTGCATCGAAGGGTTCATCATGAACGTGAAAATGCTGAAAATTGAGTGCTTGATCTGCCTGTCCTTCGACAGGCTTCCTTCGACAGGCTTCCTTCGACAGGCTTCCTTCGACAGGCTCAGGACGAACGGTTTTTTATTCGACAGGCTTCCTTCGACAGGCTTCCTTCGACAGGCTCAGGACGAACGGTCATTTCTGAGACGAACGGTCATTCCTGAAGTGGACGGGTATTTGGAACCGCTATTTAGAAACCCCAGTCGGGTGCAAAGAACGCAAAGTCTGTATTGAAATTCTTTGCGAACTTTTCACCCTGGCCCCTTTGCGTTGAATTTCCCCTTGCTCAGATAAACTGGCGTACAAAGGGAATGGTCAGTTTGCGCTGCGCCGCCAGCGAAGCTTCATCCAGCCGTTCAAGCAGAGAAAACAGACTGCTCATGTCGCGCGGGGCGTGTCTGAGCAGGTAGACCGCAACCTCATCACTCAGATCAAGGCCTCGTGCCTGGGCCCGTAGTTGCAGCGCGGCCTGCTTGTCTTCGTCCGCCAGTTCATGAAACTGAAACACCAGTCCCCAGCCTAGGCGCGAGGCCAGATCCGGCAACCCGATCGGCAGGCTGGGGAGTGCCTGGTTCGCGCTGATCACCAACCGGCCGGCACGGATCTGGATGCGGTTATAACAATGAAACAGGGCGATTTCCCAGTCCTCCTTACCGGCTACATATTGAAGATCATCCACACAGATCAGATCGAACTGATCCATATCTTCCAGCATGGCAGGCATGAGGTCCGGTTCCGCCAGTGGCAAATAAGCCACCCGCCAGCCTTTACCGGCTTTCTCATGACACAAGGCCTGCAAGAGATGCGACTTGCCGGTACCGGTCTTGCCCCAGAAGTAGACGCAGGTTTCCTGTGTTTCTTTTAAGGCCGTCAGTAATTGACGGTTGTGCGCCGAATGAAAACTGGCAAAGGTCGCCGAGTCCCGAAGCTGGATCCCTAAAGGGAGCTGGACACTCATGCCTTTTTGCCTGGGCCACTCATCCATGCGCGTCGCCCCCATTGATAAACATAGCAACTGCCGCTGATCAGAGTAGAGAACAGCACCAGCCACATCAGCGTTTTCAACAACATCGGCGGCAGAGGATAGAGCGACAGGGACAGCAGCAGGCTGAACATCAGTAACACCTGCAACACCATATTGATCTTGCTGCTGACGATGGGTTTAATCACCACATCACCGACCAGAAAGCGGTATAGCAGGCCACCGCTGACAATAATGACATCCCGCAAAATCACCGCCAGTACCAGCCACATGGGAATCAACGTCTGCAAGCCCAGGATCAGATAAGTCGTCATCATCAGCAGCTTGTCACCCAGTGGATCCAGTAGCGCGCCGAGGCGGGAAGTCCAGTTGAAACGGCGCGCCAGATAGCCATCCAGAGCATCGGAAAACCCTGCCAGCAAAAATACGCCCAGTGAAGCCGTATAGTTTTTGGACAACAGACAAAGCGTCAGTGGCGCAACAAGTAAAATACGCAAAATGCTGATCAGATTCGGAATATGCCTGGCGTCCACGGAACGTTACTGAATCAGGTGATAGACCAGATCCGCCTTGACCCTTGTGGCAGGCTGACCACTAACGGAATTGGCTGCCACGCGCGGGGCGGTCGAAGGTCGGCTTTGCATGCCCGTCGTAACCAGGGTATGACCCAGGGCGATAGCCTGGGAAACCGCCAGAGCGCCATTACGAACCTTCAGTCGGAAAATAACATTATCCGGCGATACCGTCTGTGGCTGTACATCCGTCACTACCGCCAGCCGGGACAGATATTTCAGGATTTTATTATAGGCTGTCAACGTATTCACACCATACACCTGTAGCAGCAGGGCATTGTTCTGTTTTTCACTTTCGACCCTGGCAAAACGCTGGGCCAGAATACTGGCCGTTTTGTCCACGCCCGGCATTAAGGCCTCAACCAGCGTTTCGGCATGGGCATTCCAGCCTTCCCGATGACCGTGGTCATACAGCGTCCAGCGTGCATTCCAGCTACCCCTGTAAGTCTTGTACACGCGCCCCACCAGGATGGCCTCGGTATGGTAGCGGCGGGAGGCACTGATAATCGTATCTTCAAAACTGCCCCAGACATCGCTGGTGGTGATATTGGCGCGATCAGACAGATCCAGCATTGGCCAGCGTAGCGGTATCCCCCGCAGTCTGGCCTGCTCGGAAATGAAGACTTTAGCGGGATTACTGACATTGTTGCCTAACAGGATGCGCGACTGACGATTATCCACCACCAGCCACACCAGTACCGCCGGACGGGTTCTGCCCCAGACCGGCATGCGGTTGTCACGCAGCAACTTGTTTATGGCCTTTTGATCGAAGCGCACCCATAACACATTCTCCTGCGCGCCCCCCGCTCCTTCACGGTTGCGGTAGCGATAACGCTGCACATAGTGAGTCGGGTGAGTCAGGGCTTTCTCAATAGCGGTAATGGTGAGCACGATGCTGTGCCCGGATACCCGCAGCAGTACCTGGCGCATGCCCGCAGTTAATGCCTGCTTGCGTTCATCAAGATTCTGAGTGCCGACCGGGATCTCTGTTTCATACAGGCCAGGGATGATGTCGGCCCGTGCAACGGATATCAGGCCGATATTCAGTAACAGGGATAACATAAAAAGACCGGCCGATCCTGAGTACAGGATGCGCTTGACTACCTGATTCCACATACGATTTGTTGCTCTTTGCGTTGTTTCTGCCTGCTCTACGGCAAAATATCAGAAACAAAAGAGGTGGGCGTCATTTAATGGGTTGAGCAATCTTGTAAGAACATAAATTGATTAATTAAATGACCCGATCCCTTTTATTCTGCCCGCTAGATCAGGATAATTAGATTCCAGGATAATTAGATTTTTACGTATTATGCACCGATCAGTCTGTAAATGCTGTTTCTGATTCCGGTTTGCAGGAGATTTGTGTGTCAGATAATAATTCATTCCCCCAGGGTGACAAGCCCTCTCTGAGTTACCGGGATGCCGGGGTCGATATCGATGCCGGTAACTCCCTGGTCGAACGTATCAAGCCGCTGGCGGCCACCACTCAACGGCCCGGCGTCATGGCCGGACTGGGCGGTTTTGGCGCCCTGTTTGAATTACCGCGGGATCGCTACCGCGAACCCGTGCTGGTCTCGGGCACCGACGGCGTCGGCACTAAGCTGAAACTGGCCATGGAGATGAACCGGCATGACAGCATCGGCATCGATCTGGTGGCCATGTGTGTCAATGATCTCATCGTGCAAGGCGCGGAGCCTCTGTTCTTTCTCGACTATTACGCCACTGGCAAGCTGGATGTGGATGCAGCCGCCGACGTGGTCAAGGGCATCGCTGAAGGCTGTTGCCAGGCCGGTGCCGCCCTGGTCGGTGGCGAGACCGCAGAAATGCCGGGCATGTACCAGGGCAACGATTATGATCTGGCCGGTTTCTGTGTCGGTGTAGTGGAGAAAAGTAAGATCATCGACGGCAGTGCGGTGAAACCCGGTGACGTACTTATTGGCCTGGCGGCCAGCGGGCCGCATTCCAACGGCTATTCTTTGATTCGCAAGGTCATTGAAACCTGTAAAGCCGATTTGAGCCAGCCCTTCGACGGTGCCACTCTGGGTGAACGTCTATTAGAACCCACTCGCATCTATGTCAAACCTCTGCTCAGGCTGGCCGCAGAAATCGACATCCACGCGATGGCCCACATCACCGGCGGCGGCCTGCTGGAAAACCTGCCGCGGGTCATGCCCGCCGGCACCTATGCGCATATTGACGCCACAAGCTGGCAGACGCCCGCCGTATTTGACTGGCTGCAACAGCAGGGCAATATCAACGATGAAGAAATGTATCGCACCTTCAACTGCGGCCTTGGCATGGTCGTGGTCGTGGATGCCGCCGATGCCGGGCAGGCGCTGGCACATCTGCAAGCGGACGAAGTAGAGGCCACGCTTATCGGCCGCATTGAAACCCGCCACGAAAAAGAGGCTCAACAAGTGGTCATCACGTCGGCATGACCTCCGCTGACCGCCCCCTGCCCATCGTCGTCCTGATCTCCGGTAACGGCAGCAACCTGCAGGCCATTATCGACGCTATCAGCGCCGGGCTACCGGCTGAGATCCGCGCCGTGATCAGCAACAACCCGCAGGCCTATGGCCTCAACCGCGCCCGCAAGGCCGGGATCCCCGCCGAAGTAATCGATCACCATGAATACGATAGCCGCCCCGCCTTTGATCAGGCGCTGATGAGCCGCATCGATCACTACCAGGCAAAACTGGTGGTGCTGGCCGGTTTCATGCGCATTCTGACCGATGAATTCGTCAAGCATTACTACGGCCACATGATCAACATTCATCCCTCTCTGCTGCCCCGTTATCAGGGGCTGAACACCCACCAGCGCGCGCTCGATGCCGAGGATAAAATTCATGGTGTCAGTGTGCATTTTGTCACCCCCGAGCTGGATGCCGGGCCGGTGATCCGGCAGGCGGAAATCCCGATCCACGCAAATGATGACGCCGACACGCTGGCCCAGCGTATTCACGAGCAGGAACATATTATTTACCCGCAGGTGATCCGCTGGTTTGCCGAAGGCCGCCTGCGTCTGCAGGGTAACAGCGTGTTGCTGGATGACGAGAAATCAGGCCTTGGGTAAGGTTACGCCCTGCTGGCCCTGATACTTGCCACCGCGATCCTTGTACGACGTATCACAAACCTCGTCCGACTCGAAGAACAACATCTGCGCCACGCCTTCGTTGGCGTAAATTTTAGCCGGCAGTGGCGTGGTATTGGAAAACTCCAGCGTCACATGACCTTCCCATTCCGGCTCCAGCGGCGTGACATTGACAATAATGCCGCAACGGGCATAAGTGGACTTGCCCAGACAAATCGTCAGCACGCTGCGGGGAATACGAAAATATTCCACCGTGCGCGCCAGGGCGAACGAGTTGGGCGGGATAATGCAGACATCGCCCTTGAAATCGACAAAGCTCTGGTGATCGAAATCCTTGGGATCCACGATGGCGGAATTGATGTTGGTGAAAATTTTGAATTCATCGGCGCAGCGCACGTCATAGCCGTAACTGGAGGTGCCATAGGAAACAATCCGGGCGCCGCCATTTTCTCGTACCTGACCGGCCTCGAAGGGGTCAATCATAGCCTCGCTTTCGGCCATGCGCCGGATCCAGTGGTCGGATTTGATACTCACGTCTGCCCTTTCTGTTTGAATTGGCGGACATTTTAACAGGCTGGCCGGGGAAATGGCTACTCACAAACCGGCTTTCCCCCCTCAGAATAAGACGCATGGCCTCCAGTTGCAGATTTTTGATCTCCGCCAGAAACTGCCACGTCATCTATTTCCGGCATGCGGTATCCGAATCAACCAGCATGAGGCGGCGCATATCAGTCCTCCCTGTCTGTCAGCACGTAAATTTCGAGATCCCGATCAATCGACTCTTCCATGTGATAAATACGTCCGATAATAGCCTCACTCAGGCGATGGCCCCGGGACAAAAGCAGGATCTCCTCATTGAGCATCAGATCCCGTGACAGCACCATGCCACTCAGCGCGGTAAGAATCCGGTATCCCTGTGGCCGAAACAAACGATTCAGCGATGACAAAATATTACGTTCATCATCGACGAATAGCAGCGTCAAAACACCCGGGGAAAATCAAAAGGAAAAGAATCCGTTCTTTAGAAAAGGCAGGATTTGATGAACAGCAGATAAAGACGCTCTGCGCCAGACACCGTAAATGATAAGCCGCAGGGAACAGGGTTTCTACCCTGTTCCCCCCGATTTATTTTTTAGTTATTCTGAATCACGATATTCGGGAAGCTGGCGCTGTAATCCCGAACTCTCAGTGACAGTTTGGCCGCTACCCGGCGGGCAATATCGCGATAAATCTCGGCGATACGGCCTTCAGGATCCGCCACCACGGAGGGCTTGCCTTCATCGGTGCTGGTGCGAATAGAGATGTCCAGCGGCAACGAGCCCAGCAGATCCACGTTATGCTGTTCGGCCATACGTCCACCGCCACCGGAACCGAAAATATGCTCTTCGTGGCCACATTCACTACAGATGTGGATACTCATATTTTCGATGATACCCAGTACCGGCACTTCTACCTTTTCGAACATCTTCAGACCTTTACGTGCATCGAGCAGGGCGATGTCCTGGGGCGTGGTGACGATCACGGCGCCGGTAACCGGCACTTTCTGCGCCAGGGTCAGTTGGGTATCGCCAGTGCCCGGCGGCAGATCGACAATCAGATAATCAAGATTTTTCCACTTGGTGTCATTCAGCAACTGCTCCAGCGCCTGGGTGACCATAGGGCCTCGCCAGATCATCGGCGTTTCTTCATCAATGAGATAGCCGATCGACATGGACTGAAGGTGGTAGCTGTTCAGCGGTTCCATAGATTTGCCATCGGCGGATTCCGGCTGCTGGGACACACCGAGCATACGCGGCTGACTAGGGCCATAAATATCGGCGTCCAGAATACCGACGGTCGCGCCTTCGGCGGACAGGGCCAGGGCCAGGTTGACCGCAGTGGTGGACTTGCCCACCCCTCCTTTGCCTGACGCCACAGCAATGATGTTTTTCACACCGTCAATGGTCTTTACACCCTTTTGCACTGCATGGGATGTGATATTGTGGGTAATATTGAAACTAGCCTCTGTGATGCCATCCAGCGCCTCAACCTTATTCTTCAGCTTTGCCGCCAGATCTTTTTTATAGCCGTCGGCGGGAAAACCCAGCTCGATATCCACCGTAACCTTGTCACCGTCAATAGTGATATCTTTCACTGCCTTGTTTGAAACCAGATCACCTTCCAGATAGGGATCAATGTATGTCTTGATGGCATCTTCGACCTGTGATTGTGAAACATCCGCCATTTGCTTCTCCTGGATTTTAAAGTTTGAGGGTTGTGGGGTTAAAACCTGGGCGCGGAATCTATCCGCCTCGTTCGTATTGAAAATACCGGTTTGAAATATCCGAGCAAACTGATAAAGTATTAGCCGCATTCTACATGATATATCTGCAACGCGCACAACATATTGGTACCGCCCCTTCATGGAAAACAGCCGGATATTTTAACGGGTATTGACGACATTTTCGCCCCCACCCCTGATGCGGTCCGACCTGATCCGAGCGGGAGCGGCACTGAATCCAGACTGGCTCAATCCGGGCATTCCTGATAGGGTATCGCCTCCTGTCAGTCCCCGGAAAACACTCGGGATAACAAGCACCTGTGAAAGCCAAATGAATGAATTAAAATCCAGATCCACCCGCCATATCCTGGTCACCAGCGCGTTGCCTTACGCCAATGGCTCCATCCACCTGGGCCATCTGGTAGAATATATACAGACCGATATATGGGTGCGATTCCATAAAATGCAAGGCCATGAATGTATTTATGTCTGCGCCGATGATGCCCACGGCACCCCCATCATGCTGCGGGCGCAGAGTGAAAACATCAGCCCCGAAGAGCTGATCGCCCACAGCGATCTTGAGCACCGGGCGGATTTTGCCGATTTTGGCATCGGGTTTGATAATTTTTATTCCACCCACTCAGATGAAAATCGTGAGCTGGCGGAGTACATCTATAAAGGTCTGCGCGATGGCGGCCATATCGCCGTACGCACTATTAAGCAGGCCTATGATCCGGAAAAAGAAATGTTCCTACCGGATCGCTTCATCAAGGGCGAATGCCCGCGCTGTGGCGCGGCCGATCAATACGGCGATAACTGCGAAGTCTGCGGTGCGACCTATTCGCCCACCGAACTGAAGAACGCGGTCTCCGCCGTCTCTGGTGCCACACCGATAGAAAAAGAATCTGAGCATTTCTTTTTCAAACTGGGGGACTTCGAGTCCATGCTCAGGGAATGGACGCAGACTGTCGGACATACCCAGCCGGAAATTGCGCACAAACTTAAAGAATGGTTTGATACGGGTCTGCAGGATTGGGATATTTCCCGCGACGCCCCCTACTTCGGTTTTGAAATCCCGGATGCGCCGGGCAAGTATTTCTATGTCTGGCTGGACGCGCCTATCGGTTACATGGCCAGTTTTAAAAACCTCTGCAAGCAACGCGAGGATCTGAACTTTAATGACTGGTGGAAAAAAGACAGCGACTGCGAACTCTATCATTTTATCGGCAAGGACATCGCTTATTTCCACACCCTGTTCTGGCCCGCAATGTTGCATGGCGCGGACTTTCGCACCCCAACGGCAGTCTTCTGTCACGGCTTCCTCACCGTCAACGGCCAAAAAATGTCCAAGTCACGCGGCACCTTTATCAAAGCACGCACTTATCTTGAACAACTGAATCCCGAATATCTGCGTTATTACTACGCTGCCAAGCTCGGCCGCGGCATCGAGGATCTGGATCTCAACCTCGAAGACTTCCAGTTGCGCATCAATTCTGATCTGGTCGGCAAGGTCATCAACATCGCCAGTCGTTGCGCCGGTTTTATTCTCAAACGTTTCGACGGCCAACTCTCAGCCGACTGTGCCGAACCCGAGCTTTACGCCCGTTTTGCCGAGGCCTGCGCACCCATCGCCAAATTCTATGAACAACGCGAGTTCAGTCATGCCATTCGTGAAATTATGGCGCTGGCGGATCTGGCCAACCAGTACATCGACGCCAACAAACCCTGGGTGCTGGTCAAAGAAGAAGGCAAAGAGAAAAACGTGCAGGCTGTTTGCAGCATGGGGCTCAACCTGTTCCGCGCCCTGGTCGGCTTTCTTAAACCCGTGCTGCCAAAAATGGCCGAACAGGCGGAAGCCTTTCTCAATATCGAACCGCTGGTCTGGGAAGACCTCGCTGCACCATTGACGAGTCATCAAATTAATACATTCAAACCGCTGATGACGCGGGTGGAACCCGATAAAATCGAAGCCATGCTTGAAGCCTCTAAAGAACATCTTCAGGAAACCACACCAACGGTAACCACCACGCCCAAAAGCAAGACTGATCCCATTGCCGATGAAATTGAGTTTGATGACTTTGCCAAAATAGATCTGCGCATCGCCCGTATCGTTAAAGCCGAACATGTCAAAGGCGCCGACAAACTATTGCAACTCACGCTCGACCTGGGTGATGAAACCCGCACCGTTCTCGCCGGTATCAAGTCTGCCTATCAGCCCGAAGATTTGCAGGGTAAACTGACGGTCATGGTGGTCAACCTCAAGCCACGCAAAATGCGCTTCGGGATCTCTGAAGGCATGGTGCTGGCCGCTGGCCCCGGCGGCAAAAATTTATGGATACTGGAACCTCACGAAGGCGCGCAACCTGGAATGAAAGTAAAATAAGGGACGACTAACGAGTGACGAGGAACTACAACAATCACACTTTACCTCTGGTTCCCACGCTCCTGCGTGGGAATCCATACCTAGATTCGATTACCGGGTTCCGGTATGCATTCCCACGCAGGAGCGTGGGAACGAGGAAATCCTCGACCCTCGTCCCTCGCCCCTCGGCACTATCATGAAAGAATACGCTCTCATATTAATTAGCACGATTCTGGTTAACAACTTCGTACTGGTGAAGTTTCTGGGCCTGTGTCCTTTCATGGGCGTTTCACGCAAACTGGAAACCGCCACCGGCATGGCGATGGCCACCACCTTTGTCCTGACCTTATCATCAGTGTGCAGCTATCTGGCTGATGAATACCTGCTCGCACCCTTTGGTCTGGAATACCTGCGCACGATTACCTTCATTCTGGTGATTGCCGTCGTGGTGCAGTTTACCGAAATGGTAGTACGCAAAACCAGTCCCATGCTCTATCAGGTGCTCGGCATTTTCCTGCCCCTGATTACCACCAACTGCGCGGTGCTGGGCGTCGCACTTTTAAATGTGCAAACCCACCATGGTTTTATCGAATCCGCCCTCTACGGATTCGGGGCAGCACTCGGCTTTTCCATGGTGCTCATTCTGTTTGCCGCCATGCGCGAACGCATCATGGTCGCCGATGTGCCGGAAACCTTCCAGGGCGCAGCGATCGCCCTGATTACCGCCGGGCTGATGTCCATTGCTTTCATGGGCTTTGCCGGGTTAGTAAAAGGCTGATGTTCGAGGCGATTTTTATTTTAACCGCTCTCGCCATTGCCTTTGGTCTGCTGCTCGGCTATTCCGCTATCCGCTTCAAGGTTAAAGGCGATCCGGTTACCGATAAAATTGACGCCATTCTGCCCCAAACCCAGTGCGGTCAGTGCGGCTATGCCGGCTGTCGGCCCTATGCTGAAGCCATCGCCAATGGCGAGGCTGACATCAACCAGTGCCCCCCCGGTGGCAAAGTTGTGATCCAGGCGCTAGCCGATCTGCTGGGCCGCGATCCTGTTCCGCTAAACGAGGAAAACGGCCAACACGCGGAAAAAACCATCGTTCACATTGATGAACAGCTCTGCATCGGCTGCACCCTTTGCATTCAGGCCTGCCCGGTAGACGCCATCCTCGGCGCAGCCAAACAAATGCATACGATCATTGATTCCGAATGCACCGGCTGCAACCTGTGTATTGCGCCCTGTCCTGTGGACTGCATTTATATCGTGCCGGTGAAACGCGATATCACTCAATGGAAATGGCCTCAGCCCAGAATCGAACTGGAAAAACCGAAGGCAGACAAATCATGAAACGTCTGCTCAGGCACTTCCACGGCGGTCTACGTCTACCCGAACATAAAAAGATCTCCATGCAGGAACTCATCAGTGAGGCGCCCATTCCGCCGCAACTGATCCTGCCCCTGCAACAGCACATTGGCGACCCGGCTGAATCTCTGGTCAGTATCGGCGAACGGGTGCTTAAGGGACAAATGATCGCCGAGGCTAAAAGTTTTGTCAGTGTCCCCGTGCATGCCTCTACGTCCGGTCGGATCATCCGCATCGAAAACCGGCCAGTGCCGCATCCCTCCGGACTCGATGCGCCCTGCATCGTGATCGAAGCCGATGGCAAGGATGAAGCCATCGCTATGCCGGTGCATGACTATCATGAGACGAAACCGGCCGAGCTGCGGCATCTGCTGCGCGATGCGGGCATCGTCGGTCTCGGCGGCGCCGGGTTCCCCAGCTTCATCAAACTCAATCCGGGCCCGGGCAACCAAGTCAAAACATTGCTACTCAACGGCGCGGAGTGCGAACCCTATATCACCTGTGATGCCATGCTCATGCAACAACGGCCGCATGAAATTATTAAAGGGCTGTTAGTCATGAAACAGGCTCTGCAGGCCGAACACTGCATCATCGCTGTGGAAGATAACAAACGCCTCGCCCATACCATCCTGGTCAATGCGCTCGAAGACTACGAATCCTGCGATATTGAAGTCATTCAGGTTCCGACTCTCTATCCAACTGGCGGCGAAAAGCAGTTGATCAAGGTTATCACTGGGATCGAAGTGCCAGTTAATAATCTGCCCGTCAATGTGGGTATCGTCTGTCATAACGTTGCCACGGCCGCTGCGGTTTATGACGCCATGCAAGGTCAGCCTCTGATCTCCCGTGTCGTTACCATCACGGGCGATGCCGTCAGACATCCGCGCAACCTGCAGGTACGCTTCGGCACACCTTTTCGCTTCCTGCTAGATGAATGCGGGTTTGATAATAAGGCGGATGTTGATCTGATCATGGGCGGACCGCTAATGGGCTTTAAGGTTGCCGATGAGAATGTTCCGGTCATTAAAACCAGCAACTGTGTGCTAAGCCTGAAACGTGAACCGCGCAGCCCCGCCATGCCCTGTATCCGTTGCGCGGACTGCGTCCTCGTCTGCCCGGTGCAGCTGCTGCCGCAGCAACTTTACTGGTATGCCCGCGCACAGGACTTTGATCGCATCCAGGACTACCATCTGTTCGACTGTATCGAGTGCGGCGCCTGCGCCTATGTCTGCCCCAGCCATATTCCGCTGGTTAACTATTATCGTTTCGCCAAAACTGAAATCTGGGCACAGGAAGCGGAAAAGAAAAAAGCCGATCTGGCGCGCCAACGCCATGAATTCCGGCAGTACCGGCTGGAACGCGGGAAAAAAGAAAATGAAGAGCGTAAGCGTCGGAAAAAAGAATTGCTGAAAAAGACCGGCAATAAGAGCGATGACAGGGATGCCAAAAAGACGGCTATCGAAGCCGCCATGGCCCGGGTCCAGGCTCGGCGCGCTGAACAGGAGCAGCAAAGGAAAAATACCGATAATCTTAGCCCCGCACAGAAAAAAGTCATTGAGGAAATCGAGGCAAGGAGAAAGAAAACCAATGACTGGAATTAAACCGATATGAACTCTGACATAAGCAGCTCTCCTTTTCTGAATTCGGGCAACAGCGTTTCCCGGATCATGCTGTTGGTGCTGCTCGCCCTAATCCCGGGCATGCTGGCCCATATCTATTTCTTCGGCTGGGGATTGCTCATTAATCTGGGCATCGCCATTCCCACCGCGCTGGCCAGTGAAGCGCTAATGTTGCACCTGCGCCAGCGTCCCATAAAGCCGTTTCTGTCCGACTACAGCGCCATACTCACCGCCACTCTGCTCGCAACTGCCCTGCCGCCTCTGGCGCCCTGGTGGCTGGCTTTTATCGGCACCGGTTTTGCTATCATCATTGCCAAACAGCTTTACGGCGGTCTCGGCTATAACCCCTTTAATCCGGCTATGGTCGGTTACGCCATGTTACTCATCGCCTTTCCGCGCGAAATGACCACCTGGCTGCCAGCCCAGTCACACCACATGGCTTTTATGGACAGCCTGCGTTACAGCCTGTTTGAGGTTCTGCCGCATGGGCACAAGCTTGACAGCATCAGTATGGCCACGCCCATGGATATCGTAAAAACCCGGCTGGGTCTGAATATGACCATTGATGAGATTAAGACTCAATTTCATAACCTGTTCGGCGCGGTAGGCGGGCGTGGTTGGGAATGGGTAAATCTGATGTTCCTGATCGGTGGCCTGTTTCTGGTTTTTATACGCGTCATCAGCTGGCATATCCCGGTCGCCGTCATTGGCAGCCTGTTTTCCTGCGCACTCGTATTCCAGCTTGCGGACATCGATGCCCACGCCTCGCCGCTGTTTCATCTGTTCAGCGGCGCCACCATGCTGGGCGCCTTTTTTATCGCCACCGATCCGATCAGCGCGGCCACGACCCTGCGCGGCCGCCTGTACTATGGCGCGGGTATCGGCATCCTTACCTATATTATTCGCACCTGGGGAGGCTATCCTGATGGCTTTGCCTTTGCAGTTCTGCTGATGAACATGGCAGTACCCACTATTGATTACTATACCCAGCCCAGGGTATTCGGCCACCAGGACGATTAACGATGTACCTGTTTAAAAATATGATCATTAGCGCCATCCTGCTGGGACTGTTTGCCGTTGTGGGCACCGGCATGGTCAGCCTGACCTATAAAAACACAGCCAGGCGGATTGCCGCCAACCACCGCGCGGCGCTGCTGAAAACGCTACATGAACTGATTCCATCTGATCAATATGACAACGATATGTTCAGCGATATCCTCCGCGTCTCAAATCTTGCCCTTCTCGGCAGTAACAAGCCTATTAACGTCTATCGCGCACGCAAAGCGGGACAACCCGTTGCCGTGGTTATCGAAAGCATCGCGCCGGACGGCTATAACGGCAATATCTATTTACTGATCGCCATCCGGTATAGCGGCCGGCTTGCCGGGGTACGGGTTGTCAACCACAACGAAACCCCGGGACTTGGCGATGCGATTGATCTTTCTCACAGCGACTGGATCCTGAGTTTTACCGGAAAATCCCTGAAAAACCTGAAAACCAAAAACTGGGCCGTTAAACGGGACGGCGGCAGCTTCGATCAGTTTACCGGCGCCACGATCACTCCGCGCGCAGTCGTCAAGGCCGTCCACAACACGCTGATTTATTTTAATCAGCACCGCGACGAACTGTTCGCCCCGCCCGTTGCCGAAAAGGAGCCCACACCATGAGCAACCCCTATCGCGATATCGCCCGTAATGGCCTGTGGAGTAACAACTCCGCCCTGGTTCAGGTACTCGGTCTCTGTCCCCTGTTAGCCATCACCAACACGATGGTCAACAGTCTCGGCCTGGGACTGGCCACCACGCTGACGCTGATCTGCTCCAACGTAACCGTCTCAGCTATTCGTCACTGGGTACGCCCGGAAATCCGCATTCCAGTCTTCGTACTCATCATCGCCTCTATTGTTACCGTGATCGAACTCGCTATGAATGCCTGGTTTCACGAACTTTATATGATTCTCGGAATTTTCATCCCGTTGATTGTCACCAACTGCACGATCATCGCCCGCGCGGAAGCCTTTGCTTCTAAAAACAGCATCCCCCACGCCTTTGCCGATGGCCTGTTCATGGGTCTGGGCTTTACCCTGGTTCTGCTGCTACTGGGCACGCTGCGCGAAGTCATCGGTTTCGGCACTCTGTTTCAGCAGATTGAACTCATGTTTGGTGATCATGCAAAGTGGCTCACAGTTCATCTATTTGGAAATTACCATGGCTATCTGCTGGCCATCCTGCCCCCCGGCGCCTTCCTCGGACTGGGCTTTATGATTGCCTTCAAGAATATGCTCGACAGACGAATCGCTCGGAAACGCCAGGCCATCCCGGTAAAACAACTGGTACAGATAGTTAAGTAAAAAACCTGAGGTATCCCCACGAATATTTTTTAAAAGCCAAA
>VAOZ01040667.1_pt1 | contig 14738 bp, 2 predicted proteins | sample 3394041 | NCBI WGS metagenome assembly VAOZ01 (sample SAMN08290431, study PRJNA428436) | hydrothermal vent metagenome | isolation source: Deep-sea hydrothermal vent chimney | place: Indian Ocean: Southwest Indian Ridge
GTAGTAGTGTTAACTTTAACTTGCCCGCCATGCCTGCTTTTACTGTCCCTGCAATGGTTAGGGTGCTGGAAGAAGAATCCAGGCTTGTCCCGCCCCTAAATCCGAGTGAAACAAGGGTAATAACTCTTTTATGGACGAGCCAATTAATAATACCGGCGAGAAAATTAATAATTTCATAAGTGACCCGTTGATATGAATTTTCACCCGTTGCAGACCCTACCGCACGATGGCTTCCCGTCGCCGCCTGAATGGCTGCATTGGCGCCAGCCAGGACACTGCCCGAGACATTCACATTATTGTGATCCTTAACAACCGCCTTCGCTCCAGGGGTGGTGCCAACCGCGAAAACGGTATAATTGTAGGCATGGCTGGTCGCCGAAGCAGACAGATTATTCCCCCCTAAATTTTGGTTATAACCAGACCCTATCCAGATATTATTATTCGACAGCAGCGTCCCCTCAACCTGAATTAGCTGGGTAGCATCCATTTCAGCGTTGGCCTCACTGAAAACAACCCCCGCGCCTCCCCATGTATGCGCATAAGCATTCGTATAGACATGGCCGCTTGACCCTGCATAAACAGTAATATTTCCAGAAGCGGTCAAGTCTGCTGTAGAGGTTATCTTTGTCGTAGCATTGACATGTGCGGTAAACGAAGCCCGGGCAGAGAGCCCTTGAACTGCGCCACCTGTGGATACTTTTGCGCTTGAATACGCTGAAAAAATATTATTTTGTGCACCAATTAATAATGCATGTTGAGTTGGCTGTAGCGGATCACCAACAACATTTATCATGCCGCTCACTGTCGTACTGGTTGTTAAAGTAAGGTCGGTTTTTGCTTGAGTAAAATTAAATCCAACACCACCACCGGCCGCACCTCTGGCATTCCAACCTACATTAGGCTGTAAAAAATCATTACTCGCCTGAATAGAGGCATTTGTTGCCTGAATAGTACTCTCTGCCGCATAACTTGTGCTGACGGTAGACTTGATCGTATTAGAGTCTAGCGCAGCACCCCCGCCCACAGCACTAATATTCGTACTATTAGCCGTACTTAGAATAATATCAGTGGTATGGGCTGCAGAAAGCATTAAATTACCAGTATAAAGTGTATTTTTTGTTCCCATAATGGACGCTTTTGTCTTGGCATCAAGACGCGTTGTCGTACTTGCTGCATTCCCTGAGATAATCCCGCCCGCGCCTGATGTAGCCCCGGCAGAAAAACTGTCAATTCCCGTGGCTTCCACAGTAAGATTCCCCGAGCGCTGCGTGCGGGAAGAAGCATTTAAGCCTAAATAAGCCCTGACTGTCGGTGTGGATGTTGCGTTAGTCACAACCGCCCCACCCGCGAGCGCACCACCTACAATGCCTGTACCACTCGCAGTTACATGGCCTGTTTGAGAAGCACCAATTGAGACATTGCCATCAGGTAACTGCACATTGTTCCCCGTATAAGCCTGAACGTCTGCATTATTCGTTGACGTCGAAACCACGGCATTCGAGCCGATGAGCCCGCCTGCACCTGCCACTGCCTCACTTGAAATATAGGGTGAGCTCTGCGCCTTAAGGTTCAGGTTTCCTGAACCCTTCAGCACGACATTATCCCCCGTAAATGCCTTAACTACCGACTGGTTATCTGCTGTCGCAACTGAAGCCCCCATGGAAAGCGCGCCGACATTCACCCCCGATGCCTGAGCAGAAACAACAGACGTTGACGTTGCAGAAACTCCCAGTGTCCCAGTCAGAGAATCAAGGGTGATATTCGACCCCAAACTGGCCGAAATAGCGGAGGAATCTGCCGCCGTTGCAACGGCGGCATTAGCGGCGAAAACGCCGCCAGCCGCACCCGTCACATCGGAGACTACCGGACCACTGCCCGTTGCGGAAATATTACCGCCATTAAATCCTGAAACACTGGCATTCAGTATACTGGAAACATCACTGTGGCGACCTGCAGCACCCACTACAACGCCCACCGTAACAGCGCCTCCCCCAGCGCCCACACCATCAACATTTACCGCTTCTTTATCAGACGCATTCAAACTCAGGCTTCCTGTGCTATTGCCGGTTAACAGAGGATCACTGGCACCCGCCTGGTTTACCTCGGAAATGACGGTATTGCTGATTTGTCCATCTGCGATGGCTGCGCCTGCGCTAAAGCCAAGCCCCGCACCACCCGCATACGCTGAAACCGTTAATGCCTTATTGCCATATTTAGTTCCATTATCGGCAGAACTGTTCACTGAAAGTCCATGGGCTGTCACGGATGTACCGTTGATGATTGCTGCCACATTGTCATAACTTCGCGTAATGGCAATGGCAGCACCGATGCCTAAGGCTCCTCCAATGCTTGCTGCACCCGCAACATTACGCGTTGCCGTGGTATTTTTAGCGGACAAGGTTAATGTTGCCGCATGGACACTGCCGCCTTGAAGCGTTGCGGTAGTAGCATCTTGAAGCGTTGTAGCAGCGGCAAAAGACGGCGCAAAATCAACACGAGTCGCTTCATTTATAGCTGTTGTTCGTGATGCCGACAAACCTGTAGCCCCGTCCACATGATTCAAATGTGCAACGGCCTGTTGTTTGGACAAGGTGCCTGAGCTATTCTTATCATAACTGCTCATGGCATCGCCCGTATTGCCCGAACCCATTAAAATCAAGCCCAATGCGCCACCGATACCTACAGAAGATCCAGCGGAACCTGTCACACTGATTAATTGTGCCGCTTTATCAGACGTTGCGGCCACAGAGACCAAACCTGTGGCACTTAAATCACTGTTCAAAACACCCGCATGAATCGTATCATGAAACACCAAAACATTGGCAGAAGCACCCACACTTGAACCGACTGAACCCACTGCGACACCCGAAGTCGATTGTACTTGGGTGCTGTCTTGTGCATTAACCGTTATATTATGCGTACCTGTTATCTTAGCATTAACAATATTGGCAGCCGTGGTGTTGTTTAACACCGTCACATTGCCATCACCGGCAACCGCGCCACCCGCTCCGAAAGCCCCAGTGACACTTAACAGTGAAAAATCCGTTTGCGAGTGTGCCTTCACCATTAAATTGCCGCTCGTTAAAACAGCGTTTGTTGTTTGACTACCGGCGCTCTTATTTCCTAACCAGGCATGGGTAGAATTTTCACCTTTGGTCATTAAAAAAGTGGCACCCACACCGACGGTACCCGCCCCTAGCGAACCGCCAAGCAAGTTAACGGCAATAAGATTATTGGCATCAATGGTTAAATTTTTTGCCTTTAAACTACCCTGTTCTGCATAAGCCTGCGTAATATTTTTATATACATTAATGACGCTCGAACCTGCGACACCGCCCGTACCTCCTGCTGATAGACCCGCCGCCAGACCCACACTATTTTGTGAACTGCGAGCGTTTATATTGATCGCATTTTTAGTATCAATGGTACCGCCCACAATGTAAGCGTTAGTTGTGGCATCAAACGTATTTACCCCGACCGCTGCCGCACCCGCACCACCGCCGCTACCCGCAGCAGACGCCACAATATTACCTGCAAAATCGTGACGTCCAGCCAACACGCTGACTGTTTGTGATGAATTGGCCGCCACTGGCGTTATTGTCAACATATTGATGTTTGCACCGTCTATATAAGCCGCTGTACGACCACCTAATACATTCACTGCCGTATTAACATTCACTGCCGCCGTGCCGCTCCCTCCAACACCTGCGGAAAGGCCCGACACTTCATTTAAGGTCTGTGCGTTCACCGCCACACCACGAACGTCCACCGTCGTTTCAGATAAAGCAGGTAATACATAGGTAGCCTTTGAAATACTGCCCCCAACATTAGGCGGAACTGATAATGTATTTGAAGCCACGCTGCTTGCCGTCCCTTGCCCCAGTGCAGTTACGGCCGTACCGTCATTTGCACCAACAAACGCTTGCGTTGTGTCATTCAAACTATTCACAACCACACCGACACCAGCCGCCGCTGTACCTGATAAGGCCAGATTGCCGGTTGCCGATTCAATGCGATTATGGTCATCAGCCAACACGGCCACATTGTCTAATGCACGCACCTGTGCGCCACCCAGAATACTGGCTTCAGTCTTGCCCGACAATACGCTGGTCGCGACCGAAGCCGCGCCTGCTGCCGCGCCCGATGCACTGGCACCGACCGCCAATGTTTGAATCGTTTGCTTTGATTGTGCCGAAATAATGACATTCTTAGCCGCTGTTGCGCTGTCACCTACGCTCCCCCCCGTTAAGGCAGATGTTGTAGTCGCAGAAAGTGCATTAGTACTGACAGCAACCCCTGCTGCGGCATTGCCTGAACTGGCAATCCCCACCGCTAACGAATGAATGATTTGCTTGTTTGTAGCGCCTATCGTTAACAGCAAGCCAGAGCCTGTCAGCACGTTATTCTGCCCTATAGAAGTGATTTGGCTGCTAATGGTATTAACCGTTAAGGCACCGCCTAGCGCGACATTACCCGATCCTGCAATGGCGGCACCTAAGGAAGAAATACTGGAGCTATCGCTGGCAGACACATCCAATGCGCCATCAACTGTCAACACATTGTTAAGTAAATTGGCACTGATATTTCTATCGAGCACATTCACCGTAACCGCACCACCCAATCCCGCCGTGCTGCCACCTGCAAAAGCGCCACCTAGCGCATAAACATTAGAGCTATCCTCGGCATTTACAGTTAAATGGCTCATGTGTGCCGCACCTGAACTATTCCCACCCTGGGTTACCCCTGAGATAGTCGCGCTAATAGTGTCCTTATCCACATTGGTCACCACTGCCAGACCTGCCCCCACTGAGCTACTCCCCCCGGCACCAACGGCTCCTGAGGCCATAAAGCCGCTTCTTTTCGCCTGAACAGACACCGCTTGACCACTTGCGAGAAGTGTACTGTCAGATAAAGCTGCATTCACCGTATGCTGGCTGACATTAACGGCAACCCCCATGCCCACACCTGCTGAAGAACCAGCAACCCCCAAAGCACCCGCACCTGTCCATATTTTGCTACTGTCTGTTGCTGTATTGGTTAACGCCCCTGTCAATACCAGGGCACTATTTTGAATGCTGGTGCCAGTGGTTCCCGTATCAATCGCTACGTTAAATGAACCACCCATACTGGCATTTTGACTGGCTGCCACCGCTATCGCTAACCCATTAATACGGGTGCTTGAATCACTGTTTAACGTTAGTGTATTGGCATGCAAGGAAGTATGCGCGATACGCGTTTGTGTTTCTTGGGCGGCCAAATTAAGTGCCATCGCAGCACCAACACCTGTTTTTGCACCTGTTGAAACAGCACCTGCCGCCGACCAAACAACCCCGCTATCTGTGGCAGAAAGCGCAACACCACCCGTGCTCTGTACAGAGGTGGTATTTGAGGACGCCTTTTTATCCCCCAATAATGCCTCAGTGGTGTTACCTGTTAAATTATTAATGGCAAACGAGCCAACGGCAGATAAAACACCCGCTCCGACACTGCCACCTGCGGCAACCCCAATGAGGCGGGCATGATCTTCAGCCGAAATATTGAGTACCCCTGATGGCGCACCGATAATCGTGACAGAGGCATCCTTTAATTGTGCTGTTTGGGTATTGGAAATGGCATTATAAACGGTCGCAATACCCGCACTGATCTTGCCCTTGCCAATTTTAACATTACCCGCAACCCCAATAATACTGGCACCAGGGATTGTAGCAGGTTGACTACTGGCGGCTGTGGTTTTAGCTGGGGTTTGACCGTGCACTTCTTGCCCGCCAATCGACGTGGCACTGCCACCAAATGCAGACAAACCCGAGCCTGAAAAATCATAACCCTGGTTAGCGGTCGCGGTTAATAAACCCGCCAAAACAGATGAATCTTGTGTCGATGCATCTAAATCCAGGCCTGACTGGAGCGTGATATTAGCGTTCTGAGAAATTGTCGCATTCGTAACGTTTTGAATGTCGTTAATAACAATGGCACCTGCCAGGCTTAATGTTTGTTTCACCCCCGCAAAACCACCGACTATTGCAGCCGTCGCAATTTGTGACGGATTAAAGGCCTGCACTGCTAAATGTGAAAACCCACTAATATTCCCGCCAAAAATATTCGCCTGCGTTTGATTTTGAATCATAGCAACGCTTAATGCCATGCCAATACCACTTTTACCACCACTGTACAATGAGCCTGCGCCACTGCCGATATTCACTGCGTTATACGCCTGTACCGCTACATCTCCAGTCGCATTTTGTGCGGTATTTTCTAGCGTTGCCTCGCGTAAAAGAGCCTGGGTTTTATCACGCCCTATGCTCACCGAACCGGAACCCACTACCGTTGCCAATGCTTTGGAATTGCCACCCGCCGCCATCGACATACCAATGCCCACGGCAACCGCCTGGCCACTCGAAAGTGCCTGCACACCAAGCCCTGCTGCGGCATCCGTTAACGTTAGCGTCGTCTTTTCAATCGTTGCCTGCGTGTTCCGATTCAACATATTCATCGCCAACGTTCCTGCAATGGCGACACTTTTCCCCGTGCCACCTGCTTTATTCATCGCCCCTGCACCGGCTAAAGCAATGTCCAATGATGTGTTGAGTGCTTGAACCGAAGCTCCCGTGGCCTTGCTTAATTTAATCTTTGCACCAGATAAAACCGCCCTGGTTTGTGTTTGATCAATGTTTAAAGCGGCACTGCCCGCACCAGCAAGGCTTATCTTAGGTTTGGATGCCGTACTCGTTCCAGTTCCTGCCGCCGCCTTAGATTGCGCTGAAGCCGTTTGATTCTGGTATTGATTGGTATTGTTTTGTGCCTTTGTTTGAGAGTTTGCATTCTGATTTGCACTTGATTGCTGGCTTTGTGCATGAGTCGTTGACGTTTGGGTTGAATTTTCACCCTTTTGAACGCTTTGCTGATTGCCTCTTAATCTATTTTTTAACGAGCTAAAACCTGACGTTAACGAACCGATTAACCCTTTTTTATTGCCTGCGTCGGCAGGCTTTGCTGGCTTGGGTTGATTACCACTTGAACCACCAGCAACCCCTAATGAAACCACCATCGCCTGGCTTTTTGCAGCAACACCCAATGAATCCGCCTTTATGTAATATAGGGGAGGCGCCCCTAAAGTGGATGTTGTGCCTTGAATGCTTGTTGTTAAAGCAGAGGTATCTAAAATGCCCGCTGAAATGATCGGTGCGATTAAATTCAACCCGATGCCGACCCCAATACCAGAGGACTGTCCACTGGCAACCGCACCGGCTAAAGCAAGAGCATCAATACGGCTCGACGCATTGATGTTCAGCACGCCAGCATCAATAGTAGCCTGGTTATTTACTGCGGCATTCGTTTGATCATACACCCGATTGACCGCCGCCGACCCATTCCCCGCCGTACCCGCACCACCACCCGCACTGGGGGCATAATTTAGAATACGTTGTTGATCCGAGGCATGGATATGGACAGAATTACCCGATGCGGTTAACGTCGCTCCCTTCGCTATCCATGCCTGCGTTTTATTATGAAAATCTAACCAGGAAACGGCACCACCAACACTTTTTCCACCTGATGCGCTCCCCCCCCCATTACTGGGAAGCGGAATCAACCCATTCCCTGCACCGCCAAAAATGGCGTTTCGATTTATTGCTTGCAGGCTGAAGGGTGCCACCACCTGAACACTTAGAGGGGTTGAAAAAGCGCCATGACCGCCATCAACATTCTCGGTCCAGCCACTTTGTCTTGCCCCTATAGTCACCGTGCCCGCTGACCAGGCTTGAGCCTCATTGGCGGTGTTTAAATACGTCACCGAACCGGCTAATCCTAACGCGGACGAACTGCCTGCGGACGCACTGGAAAAAGTCGTTAACGCGGTTGGCCCTGCTTCCAACAACAGGGCTTTAAGCAATAATTTACCTTCAGAAATCAGCCTGTTCTTCTCTGGCGATGCATCCGAAGCCGCTCCATTGACAAGCCCTGTCAATAAATTATTAATCGTTGTTTTTAATAATTCAGCCGGTGTTTGCCCATTAATGATTAAATTTAAAGCCTTTGATGGCGCAGTAGAAAAATCAATATTTGGCAACCCGGAAAAAGCGGCTAACGCGGCCTTCAGCGCTGTATCTGCTTTCTTTCTCAATGCCGCAGATAAATTTGCCTTGTGAATATCATCTATCCATATTTTAGCCATATTAATTGGAGCTAAAATACTCAAAGGCGTTTCCACTGAACTGATAATGGCCATATTATTTGCAGACACGATCGCAGTCCGACCTAGCCAGGACTGGGCGGTTCTTGTTTGTTGACCATAGGCAAAGCCAAAACTTAAACTGGTTTTAGTCGCTGTACCTGCTGCTGATTCAGCCGCCGAAATAGCCGTATTATGAAAGTTAGTATCAATAACGGTTGCATGCACCAATACATTGCCTGATGAATAAATCTTAGCGGTTCCGCCAATATGTGCCTTAGCAGTTTGCTGCCCCCAGCTCAAAGCCGTTGATGAAGCGAGTGAGACCGTTGTTGTACCGCCACCCGTTGAGTTATTTGATGAGTCGGTCTTTTGTGCACTTTTGCTTAATTTTCCTTTAAGCGTTGTTAATGCATCTGAGATAAAACCGCTTGCTTTACTATTCGCCTCTGCGCCCAGACCTTTTTGTGCCGATTTCCCCATTTTTGTTTGGGCCGCTGTCACATTGAATGGTGTAAAATTCACCGCGTTGACCACTACATCGCCTGTATTATTAATGGACGCATCTTCGGTTGCCACGGCAGACGTGCTGACTTTAGAAAAAGCCAATGCGATCCCCGCATTGACTTTAGACGAGCTGCCACTTGTATTTAAAATTGTGGAGCTGGCTCTAATAGAATAAATACCGTTATTAATTGCATCCATTGTTAAAGAACCAATGTGTAACGTTGCGCCTGAAGCAATGTTTGCCGTCGTTGCTATATTTGCAATCCCATAAGCCAACGTCACACTTGGTCCCGTTCCCTTATTCACCGACGCTGCATTTACCATTAATTTAGGGCGGCTTTCTGCATGAATGGATAATGCATTTTGTGATGTTAACTTCGCTGAGGCGGCAACATTAATATTGGACGTTCCTTCAAGACGGCCAGCAAACATCACCCCAAATTTACTTATGGATGACTTAAGTGTCTTGCTGATAGCAGTTGTTAATAACGAGTTACTGGTTAACTTCACTTGTGGTACAGATAAGGTGTTTAATGAAATAGATCGGCCAGTAATATTGCCTGATACATTAACTATTGCATTAGCGGTACTTTTAAAATAAGACGCAGAGAAAAGACTCTTAGAGTTAATCCCAAACTTACTTAACAAGCCTGCGCCCAAAAAAGAAGCAATAGCCTGTGGAGAAAAGGTTGCAATACTGCCCGTTAAAACACGGACAGTGACCGCACCTGTTGTCCCCGCATTGATGCCACCCGATAAAGTCACCGTATTTCCGGCTGTAATATCACCAGCATCCAGTTTGATGGGGCTGACCGAATTAAATAGCGTTGAAGGGCTTAATAAACCCGTATTATTCGTCACCGTTTGTATGGCGGTTAAAGAAATATTTCCCGCAGTACCTCCATTGGCACGGGTACTGTCAAGTGTTGCCCCTGATCGAAGATCAATATCCCCCATCGTATGAATAGAAATATTGCCACCATGGGTGGTTATTGAACCCAAGGTTGCCTTGCCCTGCCCAAGGAATGCCGCCGCCTGTTTAAAAGCGGTTCCTGCATTTAATGTAACGGCACCACCACCTGTTTCAATACTGGAACCTGAGACAAAGAAAATATTGCCCTTTCCTGTGCCTGCTGTATTACTTCTACCCGCATTTAATGTCAGGGAACCTGTGCTTAATGGTCCTCCACTGCCTGATAAATTCAAATCGGCTGATTTGTTTGATACTATATCACCGAGGGTAATGCTGTTAAAGGCTTCTAAAATAATATTGGTATTACCCAGGCCCTGTAAGGTAGAAACGGTGACATAACTTTGACCAGGTGAACTGTTTAAGCTGCCTTCCGTTGTAGCTCCTGAGGCGGTTGCTGAAGTGGCTTTCGTACCTGCTGAAGGAATGCTGGCAACAATATTGAGATCATTCGGGTCTAATAATAAGGTACCCATTTTGCCATGCAAGGCAGATGTACTCACTGTCCCGGCAAACTGTAAGCCTGTGTTGGCGGAAACCTCAACCTGCCCGCCATCGCCACTTTTCTGCCCGCCTTTGGCACTAATGTGCCCTTTATAGATTGTTTGCTGATGGCTCCAAAGGCTGACGTTGCCACCATTACCCGTTTGGCTTGCATCGGCGATAATTTGTGCTCCGTGATCAACGGTAAGGCGTTGAGCCTCTGTTTGGTTCACTAACGCATGAGGGCCGCCACCAATGCTGATTGTGCCACCGCCATTAGTGGCCGAGACATTAATTTTCGCCGTAGCCGTCACATGAACTTGTGGCGCGCTCACCGCAATACTCCCACTCATCGCTTCCAGTTTGCCAGCAACTTGCACCTGTTGGGTGCCAATAAGCGTGATAACACCATTATGCGCCACAGCAGTCCTGGTTTGTTTGATACCATGGGTGTTGACTGTCGCCTCAAATAATTTTATCTGTACACGGGCAGAATCACCCGCCAGCATCTGCCCACTATCTGCGACCAGCACCTGGGCGGCCTGTAAGCTGATTCCATTGAATGCATTAATGTGCCCTTTAATGAGAACACGACCATATGCCGATTGTGGTGCTAGCCCTGCAAGCAGTTGCGCACTCGCGGCTGCATCAATGTGCCCTGTGGCAGATAATACACGATCCATATAGGCGCGCGTGGGCGTTGTAACCATTAAGCTGCCAACGTTGAGTATACCTTGCGCACCGACCACAAGCCCCTGCGGGTCGGCAAAGATCACATGCCCACCAATCCGCCCATTCTGATACGCATTGAGCACGCCGTTTATCTCGATTTTACCGTCATAGACCATATTGAGCAAGCTATGTGCCTGATGCGGGATACGCAGATTCACAATTTTTCCACTGACTTCGCGGAACTGGTGAAATGCATTGTAAGCGACGCCACCATGCAGCGTGGTCGTGGTAATATTTGTGGTATTACCATTGACCAGAACCTGCGTGGCGGTACGCCCATTAGGCGTAATCAGATTTCCAGCGGCATGTGCGCCTGGAACCAAGCCTACTGTACCAAGTGCGGCGAGCACCCATGGTCGTATTAAGTGCTTGTCACCTCGATCTGCAACACGATAAGGTGTATTTATCATTTTGACCTACCCTCCCACTCCATAACACGAACGAGCCCCTCGCAAAACTCGTAAACGTAACTTATTTTCCCTGCACAGCTTCTGATGAACTTTCATCCTGGCTATTTTCATGGCTATCAACGTCATCAATCCTTGCAGGCTTAGTCATGGTTTCTATTAACCGCAGTGGGGCGTGATCCAGGTGAGCAGCCACAGCATCAATACGCGCCAACGATAACCAGTGTGCCTCAATGAGATGCAGTGCCCCGGTTCTAAAAAGCCTGGTGATCTCTACATCGCTCAGTGCCTGTACACGCTCAGTATCAACCACATAAAACCCATTAAGCGTCAATTGTTCATCATCGGGTCGCTGCACATTAAGTGAGCGTTCAACCAGCAGGTCGAGGTCAGAAAGTTGCTGCACCCAGGTTTTTGTCGCCTCACTTTGGGCTTGATAATCCCGCAGAAAGTCGAGCACACCAGCAAGATAAGGAGCGGGTTCACCATCGGAATGAAAAAGCAATTCACCCTCATCCTTATCTTCTAGCCCAGAGAATTCGCTATCAAAATATACGGTAAATTTCTCCCCGTCATCCTCTCCCGTCTCAGCGAGGATGAAGGGATAACGACGCACATAAGCAGGTACGTAACTCGAGGTCCATTGGCCACTGGAATCGACAAATAGATTCTCCTCATCACGCACGCCAAGCAAGGCAACGGGCATTAACGATTTCGATTTGGCGCCAACAAAAACTATCGGATAATGCGCTACACATGCTCCAAACTCAGACGCAACTAATGGCACCGAGTTGGTATCACGTGCAAAAGAATAGTCTGGTTGGCCCGTGTGGATGCGTAGGCTTTTGCAGCTATCCTTATGAAGCGGAACAGGACGATTATAAAACAAAATGTCAGACATGGTTCTTACCTCCAAGCAAGATTTATTGGACTCTTCGCGCACCCATCTATATATATAAACGCGTTGAAATCTAAAAGATCTGCGACCAACAAAACAGTTGCCATTAGTTAGTACTTAGATCCTGTAAGTGTTCGCAATCGATTCCAGGGAAGGAGACCGTAGCCGTGCATACGGGCGACCGACGAGGGATTCGGTGCGAACAAAGAAACAAGCAAGGGGATTGCCAGTGAATCATCTACGAGAAGGATTATCACAAAGCTGGCTGAGGATACCTTAACCAGCGGCCCTGTTCCAGGGGCCGCTAAAACTTAGACCTGGTGCCCTCGACAGGAGTCGAACCTGTGGCCTGCTGCTTAGGAGGCAGCCGCTCTATCCATCTGAGCTACGAGGGCCTGTCCCGCACAAACCATGCAAGATCGAAGCATGCATGCTAACGCCTTTGTGCCCATCCCGCATCCCCTCCCGGGCAAAGATTCAGATTAAACGATTCCCTGGCTGCTCAAATACTCCTCATACGTGCCATGATAATCTACAATACCTTCAGGTGTGATTTCAACAATGCGCGTAGCCAATGAAGAGACGAACTCGCGATCATGGCTGACAAAAATCAGGGTGCCCGGATAATTTTCCAACGCCGTATTCAATGACTCGATGAATTCCATATCCATATGGTTGGTAGGCTCATCCAGCAACAGAACGTTAGGGTTCCGGAACATAAACTTACCAAACAACATACGACCCTGTTCACCGCCGGACAGTTTTCTAACCATCTTTTCGCTATCGTTACGGGAAAATAACATGCGCCCCAGATTACCGCGTATGTCCTGCTCGCCATGCTCTTTCTTTTTCCACTGCGCCATCCAGTCAAACAGCGTGGTATCTTCGTCAAAATCAGATGAATGATCCTGAGCATAATAACCAAGACTCACATTTTCCGACCATTTGATGATGCCACCGTCAGCCTCCAGATCACCGGCCAGACAACGTAACAGCGTAGTTTTACCGATCCCGTTGGGCCCAATGACGGCCACACGTTCACCCACCGGCACCATCAGATCAAAATTTCTGAATAATGGGAGACCGTCGAAGCCCTTACTCAACCCCTTCAACTCGAGTGCAATACGATACAGCTTTTTGTCCTGCGCGAAGCGGATAAACGGGTTCACACGACTAGAAGGTTTCACTTCATCCAGTTTGATCTTATCAATCTGCCGGGCACGCGATGTCGCCTGACTGGACTTGGAGGCATTGGCCGAGAAACGGCTGACAAAAGATTGAAGCTCCGCAATTTGAGCCGATTTCTTTGCATTCTCCGACAGCAACCGTTGCTGCACCAGTGATGCCGCCGTCATATATTCGTCATAATTACCCGCATAGATGCGTAGCTCACCATAATCCAGATCAGCCATATGGGTGCAAACACTGTTCAGGAAATGCCGATCGTGCGAAACAATAATCATCGTACAATCACGCTGTTTAATCACATCTTCCAGCCAGCGAATCGCATTGATATCCAGGTTATTGGTCGGCTCATCGAGCAGAACAATCTCGGGATCGCCAAATAGCGCCTGAGCCAGCAACACGCGCAGTTTCCAGCCTGGCGCAATAGATTTCATCAAACCGTCATGGCAGGAAAGGGGAATATCCATACTAAGCAGCAAACCGCCCGCACTGGCTTCCGCACTATACCCGTCGAGCGCGGCAAACGCGGCTTCCAGATCGCCGGCACGCATACCATCCTCTTCACTCAATTCGCTCTGGGCATAAATGAGGTCGCGTTCTTCCTTGACCTTCCACAACCGCTCATAGCCCATCATCACGGTATCAAGTACCGTAAACTCTTCAAAAGCGAAATGATCCTGACGCAATTTACCCACCCGCTGGTGCTGCCCGGTGCTCACGTGACCAGACGTCGGCTCCAGATCGCCACCCAAAATCCTCATCAGCGTGGACTTGCCGCTACCGTTGGCTCCAATCAGCCCATAGCGATGGCCATCGCCAAATCTAACCGAAATATTCTCGAACAGGGGTTTGCCCCCGAATTGCATGGTAAGACCAGATGTAGAGATCAATGTGCTGTCCAGTAAAAAAGTTATTAACCAGAGCCTCTTGCAAAACTCCGGGTGGATGAGCGGCAATCCCACGTTGATTCCATTTTCGGGATGAAATAAGGCACATGGTGGTTCCATAAACCGAAATTTCAGCACGGACAAAAGACCGCAGGCCGCTTGGACACCCATAAGAGCGGGGTGTAAACCCTGAGGGCCAACGGCCCGAATCAAATGGGCCAACGTGGGGAAGCCAGTCACCGCTCACGTGTTTCGCAAGAAGCTCGCCATATAAGGTCATCACGACTATGGCTTGGAAGGTGCGCATCTTAATACTGACCAGAAGATATACAAGCCGCTTCCCTGCCGCGCAGTAGATTCCCCATAAGCCCGACAGGCTCCTTTATAGCCTGAACTCTTGAGAGCCTCTTGCAAAACTCTGGGTGGATGATCGGCAATCCCACTTTGAGTCCATTTTCGGGATGGAATGAGGTGCATGGTGGTTCCATGGAGTGAAATTCCA
>VAOZ01087177.1_pt1 | contig 14687 bp, 13 predicted proteins | sample 3394041 | NCBI WGS metagenome assembly VAOZ01 (sample SAMN08290431, study PRJNA428436) | hydrothermal vent metagenome | isolation source: Deep-sea hydrothermal vent chimney | place: Indian Ocean: Southwest Indian Ridge
AGGCAGGACTGGTAAAGATTAATCTGTTGCATAAACGTCATTCCAAACGCAGCGCCGCGCCAATCGCATAAAAGGCGCGCGCCTGCATATCCCTGTCTATCTCAGTCGGCGCATCGATCACTTCGGCCAGATCCAGCATCCTCACGTTCAACCCCAGGCTGTCGCGAATGTGTTCCAGCAGTTCGGGCACCGGTTGTGCCAACGGGGCGATCAGTAAATGCTTGATGGGCGGTTTGCCGAAATAACTTTCGTAGTAGTCCAGTGAGCGCTGGATTTCCAGCGCCACCGTCTCCAGCGCCTCAGTGGCTTGTTCACCCATCAGGGCCATGGGGCTGCCATTGACCGCCACCGCGTTACCGGCTGATCCCGCCAGAGCCTGATAACCGCTGTCCAGTTCGCGCGCCAGAAACAGGGTGGACTGGTAAGTCAGGGTTAGCAGGCCGCGTTGTTGTTGCAGGTTAAGCAGGGCCAGTCCACTTTCATCCTCGGGCAGACGGCAGGCGATATTACGTTGCACCAGCTCGGGAATATCGATGTACTGCAAGGCCATGCTGGTGGGCGCTACCTGTTCGATGCAGTTGCGTACCTGATCTTTATGGGCATAAACGGCATAGATCTGGGGTGTGCGGCCCTGTTCTCTGAGACCGGGGATCTCGAATACATCAAGTACCGCCTGCTCTAGATCATAGTCCAGCTGATCCTTGATTTTCCAGCGTACCGCATCGCGCATTTCATCATCCGCGACCTGTGGTGCCTCCAGCAGTTGGAGGGAAAAATTCCCCGGTTCCATCACAATAGAGAGCCGCTGTTTGCCCAATTTATGCGCTTCGCACACAGAAACCAGCCCATCGGCGGCGACGGACTCCAGCAAACACAGTCGTGGTTTATCCGGCTCATCCCACTGGATCTTCGCCAGCACAAAACCATCCCCGCTACGGCTCACGCCCAGCAAGCCATTGGCATTGGTTTTTTTTTGTAAAAATGAAAGCAGGACCCTTACTCCCCGAAAACAGATACCGAATGCACCACTCACCTGTATAGAACTTGCAATACATGTACCAGTGGAGAAAGTATCGGCAGCTTGTCAGTAAATGTTTACAAATATTGTGTAAAATACTGAAATAATTGATGAATAAATAACCAGTAGTGCCCTCAGAGGGAGAAGAGACGGCGCTGAACTCAGGGCAGGGAAGGGGATCCTGCGGCACACAACGATAAATATTTAGCGCTGAGGTATCCCTCGCGAATATTTTTTAAAAGTCAAAAGCTTATCTGTCCGCCAATAAACGCGAATATACGCCAATAAAGGCAAACGCATTGAGGGTTGTATTCTGTGCCTCAGGTACATCGAGATAAAATAGCGGCGTTTATTCGCGTTCATTGGCGGATATTTCTTTTAGCGGTTTAATTCTAAATATTATTTTGTGGGGATACCTCAGTCTTTACCGGTAACTCAGAAAAAAACCGGCAAACACGGCAAAACCCAGCCAGTTGTTGTTTAGAAAAGCGCTGAAACAGGCGTCCGGTTCGCGCCCGCGGATGAGATACTGCTGGTACAGGGACAGACCTGCGGCCACCGCGACCCCCAGATAGTAGACTGTGGGCAGCTTAAGCTGCCCCCCCAGCAAGACCAGCCCCAGCAGCATGAAGGCCTGCAAAATACCAATAATAACCCGGTCGGCGTCCGCGAACAGCACGGCGGTGGACTTCACTCCGGCTCTGAGATCATCCTCCCTGTCCACCATGGCATACATGGTGTCGTAAATAACCGACCACAAAACATTGATCACATAGAGCAGCCAGGCAATCTGTGGCACTTCGCCTGTCTGTGCCGCAAAGGCCATGGGAATCGACCAGCCAAAAGTCATGCCCAACACCACTTGTGGCAGGTGGGTATAACGTTTCATGAAAGGATAAACCGCTGCCAGCGCCACCGCCACAAAGGCCAGATAAACAGTCAGACGGTTCATGCTCAGCACCAGCAGGAAGGCTAACAGGCACAACGCCGCGAACAACCACAGCGCCTCCTTCGGCGTCACCTTGCCACTGGCGATAGGGCGGTCACGGGTACGGCGGATCTGGGGGTCGAAATTACGATCGGCAAAGTCATTAATCACACAACCGGCCGAGCGCATGAGCACCACCCCCAGCAAAAACACCAGCAACACGGGCCAGTCCGGCCAGCCGGCGGCCGCCACCCACAAGGCCCAGCCCGTGGGCCAGAGTAGCAGCAGGATACCGATGGGACGGTGCAAACGGGTCAGATAATAATACTGAGCCGCACGCTCGCGCACATGCCCCCAGTCGATAACCTGCCAGAATTTTTTCATGATTCTGATTCCGCGTCCTCGCCTACCATGCGGCAACGGGCAATCCCCGGCAAAAACACCTCACTAACCAACAACGGTTTGCGAGACAGGTAAAACACCGAACGCCGTCCCCAGACAGCGTCCGGCTCGGAATCCAGCCTCTGGGTGGCGCGAGTGAAAATACGCTGTCCCGGACGGATGCAGGCCGCCTCAACCTCATTGCGAGACATGTTGGGCGCGGCAAACAACACCGCCCCCAGCGGCCGATTGCCAAGACAGCCAAGACGCCGTTCAGCCCCGCTCAGGGTGGAGATCGGAATCACCGTACGCGCATAGACCACGGGGCGACTATGACAGAATAGATAAACCTGGCGCACCAGGGCCAGCCGATCCGGCGACACCCCCAGGCGCACAGCCTCATTCAGCATCGGTCGCTGCCAGCCCTGCTCTACCAGCTCAACCCGAAAGTCCTGCGGGCAGGCCATCTGCAAACGGCGGGTGAGCGAACCCCGGTCAAACAGCCAACCGGCCAGTTCAGATGGAACCGCCTGCGCAAACAAGCGCAAACGCACCCGCCACACAGGCTCATAAAGATGACGACCAAATCGATTCAACCGCTTTCCCGAATTTGTACACCCAGCAGCCGGGCAAAGAAGGGAATTTTACACGCATCACGGGTGTGACAACAGATTTTTGCTGTTCATTATAATTTCCTCCAATCGTGGTAAAGTAAAAAGAGTTGTCACTATTCAGCGCAATTGCCCATATGGGCTAATGACTCAGCGCTATTAAAATGTAGGTTGGCGCTGAGCCATGATCTTTATGGCGAAGCACCACAGGCACTTCCTTCGGTCGCCCAACAGGCGAAACCGCGTTGTTGGGCTTCGCGTTGCTCAGCACCCACCTACGGCTTGTTCATTGCCCTGAAGGGATCAAATCGGCCTGCTTCTATATTATCGACAGCGGCTGGAGACTCCACCCAAGGAAGCTGAATAGTTATAAAAAGTTTAACCATACCTGCTTAAATGAAGATTCATCTCACCACAACGCAAGCGACAAAACTGCCGGTCAGATCAATACTTGATTTACCTATTTTATTCCGGAAATAGACTCATTATTAAGAACCTGTTAATAATGGCTATACTTTACACTTTAAATTTAAGAACATGACATAATCAACCCTCACCACAGCTGATGCCTGAAATCGAATCATACTTTAACCTGAACGATGTCGAAGAACTCAAACGTTTTCTTGAGCTTAATGATACCGACATCCGGATCCTGACGAACCTGCATCAGTACCTTAAAAAAGATCCCTCTTTTTTTATCGATCAGTTCTATTCCCACCTGCTCAAATTTGAATTTTCAAAATCCCTGATTCCTGATGAGGCTACCTTGAGGCGACTGAAGAAAACGCAGAGTCGCCATTTCACCTTGCTGACTTCAGGTGAATACGGCGAAGCCTATTTGCGTAACCGTTTCCAGGTGGGCCGCACCCATCAGCAGATTGGCCTGGAACCCCGCTGGTATATCGGCGCCTACCGTAAATATCTCTCTCTGCTCATTCCGCAGATTTCCGACTATGTGAAAGCGGATGGAGACGAATGCCTGCAAACCGTGCAATCTATTCTCAAAGTCGTGTTTCTTGATATCGCCATTGCCATGGAGACCTATGTCGATAAAAACCGCGAAACTATGACCCGTCGCACAGCTCAACTTTCAGCCTTAAACAAAGTTGCGGTGACTGTTAATGCCACTCTGGGCATTAACGAAACCCTGAATGAAGTGATGAAGTGTGCTATGGATATTGTTAGGGCGCAGGCATCCGCCATTGTCCTGTTTGATGCAGAATCCCGCTGTTTCACGGACAAATATACTATGGGGCTGTCACATCACTTTGTCAAAAACATGAGTTTTCGCCGAGGGGGTCTGGCCGATGATGTGTTTAACAATAACCAGTATACCCTGAGCAATGATCTGCCCGGCGCCCAACATCCACTCAGTGAACTGGCGCGCAAGGAAGGTATTCTCTCCTTCGTCTGCCTGCCTCTGGTCAGTCACAAACGCCGCCTGGGGGTGCAATACCTCTATTTCCACCATCGCCAGGAACTCTTTGATGACGAATACGCCCTGTTGGGCACGCTCTCTCATATCGCTACCGGCGCTATCGGCAATGCCCATCTGCACTCCAGAGCGGTGACCCTGTCGATGACCGATGAATTGACCAACTTGTTTAATCGCAGGGAATTCATGGTACGTCTGGAACAGGATATGCTGCGCAGCCGCCGCAGCAACAAACCCTTTTCCCTGATCATGGCCGACATTGATCACTTCAAGGATATCAACGACAGCTACGGCCATACCACGGGCGACATGCTGCTGACCGAACTGGCGCAGATATTCATGAACATCACCCGCGACATTGATATTGTCGCCCGCTATGGTGGCGATGAGTTTATTTTCCTGTTACCCGGTATCCCGGGGGATGTTGCCTTTCAGATTGCCGAACGTATCCGCCGATCAGTTGAACAGCTTCAATTGCATGTCAACAAACAGAAATCATTTTATGTCAGCATCAGCATGGGCATTTCCTGTTTTCCAAAGGGCGCACAGAATGAAAACAACCTAATTGAGAATGCGGATAAGGCGCTTTATGCTGCCAAAAACAACGGTCGCAATCAGACCGTTATTTTCTCCGCGATCCCGAAGGAAAAAAACAAGCAATAAGCGTCTCGGCAGGTTTCCCCTCTGAACTTCGCACTTCGTTCTACCCATCATCCTGCTGTTTTTCGCTGCAAGCTGACGGGGTATTAAGTGGTAGCATGCTGATGGGTTTCGCTTCGCTCTACCCATCCTACTGTTTTTCGCTGCAAGCCGCAGGGGATGGCATCCAAAGAGATTTAAAAACAAAATATCCAATAATGTCTATAATCAATAGCCATGCAACACTAGGAAATGTATCGTGAAACTGGTCTTCAAACTCATGTTGCTTGCGCTGATACTGGTCGGAGTCAGCCCCTTTTTGCTCCACGGGTCCAATGGCAAGCCGCTTTTTTCCCTGGACAAACTGGCGCTGCCAAATTTGTCCCGTCTGTTCGCTCGCCCTGGCGCTGCCCAGGTGTCAAAGACCCTCGATAATATCAAGTCCACGGCGAGCAAAGCCTTACCTGCTGAACTCGGCAATGATAAAACCGCCGTGCATAAGTGGCGTGATGAACACGGTGTCTGGCATTTTTCTGACAAACAGAATCCGCATGGCAAGGATGAGGTAGTCCTCATCAACACTAACACCAATGTGGTTCAGGCGGATCCCGTGGCTAAGGCTATTCCGAATAAACAGAAAAACGGCACGGCTACAGACAAAAAAGAAAACACAAAGGATGCCGGGCCGAGCATTCCCTTTCCGACAACGGTGCCCATGAAGGACATCCCCAAACTGATTAAAGATGCGCAGACTCTGAAGGACACCATGAACAAGCGTTACAAGGAACAGAAGAAACTGCTGGATTCCCTGCAATCGAAACAATGATTTTGTCTGTCGCGACGGGCGCTTAAAGTCGTACCGAATCTATTAACCAAAGTCTCCCAAAAGCGATTTTGCTCCCAGAACACGCAGGCGGCGGCTAAAACCGGGACACAGTTGAGCACTGTCGTTAGAGGCAATTTCCAGTGTCTGGTTGGATCCCGTGCGCTCGGCTTCGGCCTCCGGAAATATCATGATTTCATTTTCACTACAGATAAAACGAAACATGTTGCGTCCCAGGTACACCATATCATTATTTTTCAGGCGCAAACTGGATACCTTTTTCTTGTTGACATAGGTTTTGTTAGTGCTGCCCAGATCATGAATGAAGAATTCGCAACCCGCAGACGGGGCTTCACGCAGTCTGGCTTCGATCAGTGCATGTTCTTTACTGACGTAGGCATCAACAACACAGATGTCATTATGAATCTCGCTTCGGCCAATGCGAATTACGGGCTTGTCAATGCTAAAGCGGATCCCCGGAACACCGTTGGCATACTGAATTAATTCAGCCATCTTTATTTCCTCATCCAAATAGGGTTATTTTAAACAGCTTCCTTGCCTGGAAAATACAGACTACTGCGTGCCCCGCTAAGGTAACGTGAATTTGTTCACATTTTCATTGATACTATGACTACTGGCAAAAGGGGAAATCCGGTCATGAGCAGGCCAGAATGGCCAGGCGAAGAAGCCACAAACAGGGTCTGGGTTCCCGTAAAAAATGCAATTTTTCTTTATGATATCAAGGACTCAGGGAATATTTTCTACCTTTGCCAGACCTTCACCCCGCGGATCACTGGCGGCGCTCACGGCATGGCGAGTCTTGTCGAGTATGACTATTTGCATATTCCCGTAGGGATGGCGAAGCTGTTGCAACTTATACCCCATCGTCTGTAGACCCAGCAGTTCACCCACCGTAAAAGCCCCGTTTTCAAACTGCACCACATCGGGCAAATACTGGTGATGAAAACGCCGCTGGCTGACGATACGCCTGGCCGACCAGCCGTCCGTCACCGCCAGAATACCCCGCAGTACCATCGTGATGATCCGGCTACCGCCCGGGGTGCCGAGAATCGCCAGCCGGTTTGGGCCGTCGACAAAGGTCGGACTCATACTGGAGAGCATGCGCTTGCCCGGTGCAATGGCATTGGCCTGTGCCCCCACTAGCCCATAAACATTCGGCACGCCGGGCTTGGCGGAAAAATCATCCATCTCGTCATTCAGCAACACGCCGGTACCCGCGACCATGAAACCCGAACCAAAGGGATAGTTAATGCTTAGGGTCGCGGCCACGCGGTTGCCCTGCGCATCCAGAATGGAGAAATGTGTAGTGTGGTTCCCTTCCGGCGGTGGCGTCGCCGGCTTCAGATCGCTGCTCGGTGTCGCACGCGAAGGATCTATCGTCGCACGTAGTTTCATCGCATAACGTTTGTCCGTCAGACGTGTAACCGGAATTTTGACGAAATCCGGATCACCCAGAAATTCGGCCCGATCCCGGTAAGCCCTGCGCATGACTTCAATCAGCAAATGCTTGCGTGCAAGGCCGGATAATGAGTCTAGCCTGTCATTTTCCAGCATATTGAGCATCTCGATAATGGCGATGCCCCCCGAGGAAGGTGGGGCGGCCGAGGTGATGCGGTAGCCGTGCCAGGTACCCGTTATGGGTCTGCGCTCACGGATCCTGTACGCAGCCAGATCTTTAGCGCTCCAGATCCCGCCCGCCCGGGTCGTTTCCGCGACCAGCCGTTTTCCTATCGTACCCTGATAAAAGCCCGCTGCACCGTGAGCCGCCAGGGCTTCCAGCGTGCGCGCCAGATCCGGCTGCTTAATGATATAGTCCTCGTGCGGCACCTCATTCCGATATAGAAAAACGGCTGCCGCCGCCTTCGATGCCCGCAGGACGGGCAGACGAAATCTTGCCATGCGTTTATAATATTGCGTCACGGCAAAACCCTTGCGGGCGATACGGATAGCGGGCGCCAGTGACTGGCTCAAGGGCAAGCGACCGTATTTTTGCGCAATATGCACCAGCGCCGCCGGCTCCCCGGGAATCCCCGCCGCCAGTACGCCATTCATCGACAAGCCGGGGATCACCTTGCCCGTCTTATCCTGGTACATTTTTTCATATGCTTTCAGTGGCGCGGTTTCCCGGCCATCGATCATCACAGCCTGCGCCTTACCCGCCTGCTGTAACAGCCAGAAGCCGCCGCCACCCAGCCCGGAGCTATAGGGTTCTACCACCGCCAGAACCGCACTCACGGCCACCGCCGCATCAAACGCATTCCCCCCCGCTTCAAGAATCTCGAAACCGGCCTCGGTCGCCAGCGGCTGGGTGCTGGCAATAGCAGCCGCGTGCCGTGGCACAGCGTAGCCAGGAACAAGCATCGCCAACATGATAAAAGCAGTGAGTACAAAACGCATCATCCCATACTTCTCCTGATAGTCGGGCAACAAGACCCACCTCTTTTTTAGCCCAGGCCTGGTCTCATATGTAAAACCTAAGTGTAGGTTGACAGCAGACTTTATGGGAGACAAGAATAGTCACGAAAGCCGTTGAAGTCTATTATGTCGCATAAATTCTGCTACACGTTATAAGCCGCACCTGGATCTGACTTAGGCGGGGCACGGAAAACAATCAACCGCCTTCCAGCCAGGCGCCGACCCCCTTTCTGCCGGGAAAAGTTAATAAGTTGTAGCGTGATGATGGGGTTTGCTGCAAGCAACGGGAAATTGAACCCGGAGAGATTAAAAACCAGCAAGGAGAAAATGCGTTTTGGGAAAAAACCGACTAGAAGCATTTAGCGACGGCGTTCTCGCTATCATCATCACCATCATGGTGCTGGAAATGAAAGTACCCGAGAGTGCCGAGATTAAGGCCTTGATTCCTGTGTTCCCCGTGTTTCTTAGTTACGTTCTAAGTTTTATTTATATCGGCATCTACTGGAACAATCACCATCATATGTTGCATACCACAAAACATGTGACCGGGTTTATTTTATGGGCCAACCTGCATTTGCTGTTCTGGTTATCACTTTTTCCGTTTGTCACAAGCTGGATGGGAGAAAATAACTTTGACCACGTGCCGACCGCACTCTATGGCGTAGTGCTTTTTATGGCAGCTATCGCATATTTCACCTTACAGAAAGCCATCATTGTAAGCCAGGGATCTGAGTCAATCCTGGCCAAAGCCGTCGGTAGAGACCGCAAGGGAAAACTGTCAACCATTCTCTATGCCGCCGCCGTTTTCGTGGCTTTCTTTAAACCCTGGATCGCCGGTAGCATCTATGTATTAGTTGCGCTGATGTGGCTGATTCCTGACCGCCGGATTGAACGCACGCTGAATGTCACGAAATTATCAGGAGAAATAGATTAAAGCTGTATCTATTCAGCATACTGGGGCGAGGTCGCCAAGCATTGTCCCGCTTACGTTATTTGAGGAAAGGAGTCACACATATAGGTTGGCGCTGAGCCATGATTTTGATGGCGAAAAGCCAATGATAGGCCACGCCTGTTGGGCGACCGAAGGAAGCGCCTCCTGTGGTGCTTCGCGTTGCTCAGCGCCAATCTACATAGAAGGTTCCCTGACAATTATGCTGAATAGTGACTTAAAGCTTACGTTTGGAAGGGGTATCGGCTTAATCGCCGTTCATCAGACTTTCATATTTCTGCTGTAACTCGTCCTTGCTTTCCTTGTGTTCTGGATCGACCAGGATACAGTCAACCGGACAGACCTCGATACACTGGGGTTCATCGTAATGACCGACGCACTCGGTACACAGATTAGGGTCGATTTCATAGATCTCATCACCCTGGGAAATTGCGCTGTTAGGACATTCAGGTTCGCATACATCACAATTGATGCATTCATCGGTAATCATCAAGGACACTAGAAACTCCGGTCAATATATCGAGATCTGCTTATATTATCCCAATCGACTGGCCAGTGCAGCAACAACTTTTGGATGCACAAAGCGGGAGACATCGCCGCCCAGGCTGGCTATTTCGCGCACAAGACTTGAGGATATATAGGCATAGTGTTCAGCTGGCGTGAGAAAGATTGTTTCCACCTCGGGCCTTAACTGCCGATTCATCCCCGCCAGCTGGAATTCGTATTCAAAATCCGAGACGGCGCGCAGACCCCGCAGAATAACCCCGGCCCCCTGTTGCTTCATGAACTCCACCAGCAGGCTGTCGAAGCTGCAAACTTTTACTTCCGGCATGTCGGCCAGCACTTCCTGCACCAGCGCCACGCGTTGCGACAATGGAAACACCGGTTGTTTGCTGCCCCCCTTCGCCACCGCCACGATGACCTGATCAAACAAGCGGGTCGCACGCTGCACCAGATCCGTATGCCCGTTAGTAACGGGATCAAACGTACCGGGATAGATGGCGATCGTATTCATAGTGGCGTTGGGTCATGTTACAGACTCAGCCACATAGCCGAGTCAGTCAGCGGGGCACAGTCTACCCTTGATCGGCATACCGCACCAGATAATAGGCTATCTGTCCGGCACTTTTCTGTCGATGAATCGTCCATGCCACTGGCAGGCCTGGCAGCGCCTCGTCACGGCTGACTTCAAAATAGAGGTAGCCCTGTCGGCTCAATGCATCCTGCTCATACAGGCTGTCGATACAGGGCTGTAACAAGCCCTGATGATAGGGGGGGTCCAGAAAAATCAGATCAAAACAGTCATCGAGGGGCTGCAAATACTGCAGGGCTTCACACTGTTGCAGTTGGACGCGCTCGGCGGCCTGCAGCAGATCGATGTTTTGCTGCAGGCGGGTGATCACCTGCGGCTGGCTATCAACCAACACCGCCTCGGCTGCACCGCGTGACAGGGCTTCAAGTCCGAGTGCGCCGCTGCCGGCAAACAGATCCAGGCACCGCGCATGACGAATCATGGGCGTCAGCCAGTTGAACACGGTTTCCCGCACCCGATCCGGTGTCGGCCGCAGCCCCGGCAGATCCGGAAAGGCCAGCTTGCGACCACGCCAGTCACCGCCGACGATGCGCAATTGATTGCGCGTGCCGGCGGCTCTGCCTTTATTTGCCGCTTTTCTGCGGCGCATTACCACCTACCAGGACGGTCACCAGCTTATCCGGGCGAATGCGGCGGCGGAAGGCATCCTGAACCCTGGCGGCCGTCACCGCTTCGACATTGGCGTTAAAGGTTTCAAGGTAATCCAGAGGTAAATTATAAAAACCAATCATAGCGATATATCCGATGATGTCCTTGTTGCTGTCAATGCGTAACGGAAAGCCACCGGTAATGTTTTTAATCGCCTGCTGCATTTCCTCTTTTGTCGGTCCTTTTTTAATAAAATTCCGCAAAGTTTTATCCAACAACGCCAATGCTTCATCCCGTTGATCGTTACTGGTCTGCAGCCCCATCTGGAAGGGGCCAAGTCCACGCATGGGGATAAAATAGCTATAGCTACTGTAGGCCAGGCCCCGCTTCACGCGAATTTCTTTCATGATACGGGAACCAAAACCGCTGCCCCCAAGGATATGGTTACCCACATAGAGGGCGAAGTAATCAGGATCGCCACGACGTAGTCCCGGCTGTCCTACCAGGATATGCGTCTGGGTCGAAGGATACGTTTTTTTCAGAACCTGTGCTTTTTTCAGTGCCGTTACCGGCGCCAATGCGGGCGCATGCTGTCCTTTGGGCAGTTTGCCAAGCAGCTTATTGGCCAGTTGTCTGGCCTGCTTGAGATCGACATCACCGACTATCGCAATCACGGCATTTTTCGCGACATAATAATGTCGGTAGAACGCCTGTACATTCTTGCGATTTATCGACTTGACGCTGTCTTTTGTACCCAGTGGCGGCGACGCATAAGGATGCTGTCCATAGAGTGCCCGATAAAACATTTTATCCGCAATGGCCTCAGGCGATTGCAACTGCGCCTTGAGTGCAATCAGAGTCTGCCGACGAATCCGCGCCAGCTCCTTATTATCAAAACGAGGCTGTGTCAGTATGGCCTGTAAAGTAACGATGGCCTTGTTCAGTAATTTTCGATCCTTCAGGCTGCGCAGGCTCAGCCCCGCCATATCGCGCATAGCAAAGGTGGAGAACTCCGCGCCAACGCTGTCGAAGCGCGCTGCCAGTGCATTGGTATTCCATCTACCCGCACCTTTGGACAACATATTGTTGGTCAGAAGCGCCAGCCCTGCCTGCTGACCATCGCGGGCACTGCCCGCATCAAAAACAATGCGCACATCCACCATGGGTAGCTGTGGCGCATACACATATAGTACTTTGGCGCCATTGTTCGTCTTCCAGGTCTGGATTCTGGGCGCGCGCTCGGCGCTGACGGCCACCTGGTTCAGCATTAGCAGAATAAAGGTAATGGCAAGTATTCGTATTCTTTTTGCAAAGCTCATATTCTTTCCTGAAATAAATTACCCCGCTGCAAGCAAACGGTGTATTAAATTGTAGGTTGGGTAGAACGAAGCGAAACCCAACAAGCGAGCGTAACGATGGGTTCCGCTTCGTTCTACCCATCCTACCGTTTTTCGCTGCAAGCAACGGGGAATTGCACCCAATAGCGATTTAAAGAGAACTAATGAGAATGTGACGACGCAGATGCAGCGCTATTCAGCGGTTGCGGCTCCAGCACGGCCACCGTCAGGCTGTTTTCCTGCAGATATTTTTTCGCCACCTGCTGCACCTGTTCGGCGGTAATCGCACGCACCTTGTCGGCGTATTCATTCATACGCTGCCAGCCCAGCCCCACCGTTTCCAGAGTGCCCAGTTGCATGGCCTGATAGAACAGCGAATCCCGTTCGTAAACTTTGCCCGCGACCACCTGGGCTTTGATGCGCGCCAGTTCCTGCGCCGTGACCCGCTTGTCTTTTAAGCGCTGCAACTGTACCAGGATAGCCTTTTCGACTTCCGCCACCGAGTGACCGGCAGCCGGGGTGGCATCCAGCGTAAAAAGTCCGGGCAGACGGGCATAGAGGTTGTAACCTGCATCGGCGCTGACCGCGATCTGCTGTTTGCGCACCAGTTCTTTGGGGAAGCGGGCGCTGTCGCCGCCACTGAGGATTCCGGCCAGAACTTCCAGCGCATAGGGTTCCCATTCTTTTTTTGCCGTTTTCAGTACCGGCACCTTGTAGCCCATCAACAGGTAGGGCAGTTTGGCGGGAACGCGAACGGTGATCCGGCGGGGGCCTTTTTGTGGCGCTTCGATGCGTGGTTTGACGGGCCGCAGCCTGGACGGCGGAATAGCGGCAAAATATTTTTGCGCCAGCTTCAGTACGTCATCGGCCTTAACATCGCCGACCACCACCAGGGTGGCGTTGTTGGGAGCATACCAACGTGCATACCAGGGTCTGAGATCCCCGACATTAAGATTATGCAGATCATTTATCCAGCCGATGACGGGGTGATGATAAGGACTGCTGATCCAGGCGGCGGCATTGAATTTTTCATCTACCAGGGCATCCGGTTTATCCTCGGTGCGCATCTGCCGCTCTTCCATCACTACTGCCAGCTCCTTTTTAAATTGTTTCGGCAACAAGGTCAGATTGCGCATGCGATCCGCTTCCAGCTCAAAGCTGATGGGCAGGCGGCTCTTTTCCAACTGCTGGAAATAGGCCGTATAATCACGCCCGGTAAAGGCATTTTCACGACCGCCGTTTTCGGCAATAATTCTTGAGAACTCGCCGGGCCCATGTTTTTTCGTGCCCTTGAACATCATATGCTCCAGAACATGAGAAATGCCGGTGATGCCATCGTGCTCGTAGCTGGATCCCACCTTGTACCAGATCTGCGAGACCACGACCGGTGCGCGATGATCTTCCTTGACCAGCAGCTTGAGGCCGTTTTTGAGCGTGAATTCATGCACCGCGCTTTCGCTGTGCGCGGCGCCATCTGATGCCAGCGCCACGGAAGAAATACCGGTAAAGACTAAAAGCCCCAGCATCATCGCCCGGAGCATAGTAATACATCGTTGCATCGTCATGGGTTCCCCATTTTGTGGTGAGTCCAGGTGCCTGCATAAGCCTGGGCGTGGTAGGATATCGTATTTCGGCATGTTGCCGACAGATAATACCGGCAGTCCCCGCTGCCTGCACTACGACCCCAAATAGCATGTTTAGTTTCAGAAAATCAAAAACCGTCGGCGATAATGAATCCGATAGCGCCACCACTGGTGCGGCAGCCGCACAACGTCCCGCTACGGAAACTAAAAAGCCCGGCCTGATCGGTCGTCTCAGACAAGGACTATCACGCACCCGATCCAACCTTACCGAAGGGATCGCAACTCTGGCGCTGGGTCACAGGGCCATCGACGATGAGTTGCTGGAAGACATTGAAACTCAACTGCTTACTGCCGATGTAGGGGTGGATGCTACCCGCCGGATTATCGACAACCTGACCCGGCGCATTTCACGCAAGGAACTCAGAGATGCCGAGGCGCTGATCAGCGCACTGAAAGACGATATGGCCGCTATTCTGGCTCCCTGCTCCCAGCCATGGCAGACTGAAACACCTTCGCCCACTTACGTCATTCTCATGATCGGCATCAATGGCGCCGGCAAAACCACCACTATCGGCAAACTGGCCAAATACCTGCAAAATCAGGGCCGGTCGGTGATACTGGCGGCGGGTGATACTTTTCGCGCCGCCGCCGTGGAACAGTTGCAGGCCTGGGGTGAACGCAACGATATTCCGGTCATCGCCCAACAGAGTGGCGCCGACAGCGCCTCGGTGATCTACGATGCCCTGGCAGCCGCCCGGGCGCGGGGTATCGATGTGCTGATTGCTGATACCGCCGGGCGTCTGCACACCCAGAGTAACCTCATGGAAGAGCTGAAAAAAATTAAACGGGTTATGGCCAAGCTTGAT
>VAOZ01105410.1_pt1 | contig 14658 bp, 15 predicted proteins | sample 3394041 | NCBI WGS metagenome assembly VAOZ01 (sample SAMN08290431, study PRJNA428436) | hydrothermal vent metagenome | isolation source: Deep-sea hydrothermal vent chimney | place: Indian Ocean: Southwest Indian Ridge
CCTCTTCATTATATGCAGGAATAACAAAACTAATACGCATGAATAATGAAAGTATACGTTAAAAGGAAAGGTACACAAGCAAGCTAGTAATGAGTAAATTGAATCAGGCGATAAATGGGTCCTGACCCCATTTACCATTTACATTTACATTTACACACTGACCCCATTTACACATTTATTTTAAATGGGTCCTGACCCCATTTAGACATTTAGATAGCATTTAGACTGACCCCATTTACGACCATTTACATTTACACACTTACGTATTTGTGTAGCATGTCATTCGCTTATTCTTACTTCTCGCTAAGCCATTGTCTGTGCGCCGGGAGGGATTCGAACCCCCGTAGACTAAAGTCGATTGGTTTACAGCCAATTGCAATTGACCACTCTGCCACCGACGCAATATCGTCAGTATACACGGTACGCCCGTTATCTCAAGACATCATTTCAAAATAAGTAATCGCACATCATGTTTTCCTTTTTTTATGACAGTCATTTTTTCAGTAAAATCCGACGTGGTGATATTTCGTTTATTATCAGTAATTTTGATACCGTTGAGATAAATCCCCCCAGCATTAATAAGACGCCGTGCGTCACTTTTTGAAGTGGCAAGTTTGCTCGTAACAAGAACATCAACTAGCAAATGTCCGATTTTGTTGTCACCTTCGCGCAACGTGATAGAAGGAACATCTTTAAGTAATAACGCTCGCTGTGTTTTTGAAAGCTGTGATGGCGGTCGCCCGCTAAAAAGTACATCGGTGGCAGCCGCGCTTCGCGCGGCTGCCACGCCACCGTGTACAATTTCAGTTACTGCCATTGCAAGTTTCTTTTGCGCAAAACGTTTTTGCTTATTTATTTTGTGTTCGGCAAGTATTGCTATAATATCCACTTGCGATAAAAAAGTGTAGTAATAAAGATGCTGTTCAATAGAATCATCAGGGAGTTGTAGCCAAAATTGATAAAAAGAAAGTGGTGATGTTTTTTCCGCACTAAGCCAAACTGCGTTTCCTTCCGTTTTGCCGAATTTCTTTCCGAGCGCATCGGTTACCAGTGGCATGGTAAATGCAAATACCTCCTTACCTTTTTTTCTGCGCAAAAGCTCCACGCCAGAAAGTATGTTTGTCCACTGATCAGCTCCACCTATTTGCACATCACAATTATATTTCTCATTCAAGAAAAAATAATCATATCCCTGCAAAAGCGAATAGGTAAATTCGGTGTATGAGATACTTTCGTTTTCAGCTTCAAGCCTCCTGCGAATGGTATCACGTTTTATAAGTTCATTTACCGTAAAATGCTTTCCTATGTCACGAATAAAATCAATAAGGTGAACACGCGTGAGCCAATCCGCATTATTCACCATACGAAACGGGACATCTCCAAGAATAGACTTAATTTGTTTTTCATATATTTTTACCCGAGCCTGCACGACGTGCTTATCCATAATAGGACGTTCTCCTTTTTCTCTCGGGTCGCCAATCAGTCCTGTCGCGCCACCAACAAGAAAAATGAGTGTGTGTCCGGCATTACCAAGCCGCTTCATCAGCAAAAGAGTAGCAAGATTACCAACCTGCATTGAATCGGCAGTCGGGTCAATTCCTATATATACTGTACGCTTCTGTTCAAATATCTTTTTTAATGGCGCTGAATGGTCTGCGATAAGCCCTCGTTCAGAGAGTTCTTTTACAATATCTATACCGTTATTCATACCGTAAAGTATAACAAAAAATACTATCGCACCAAAAAGAAAAGCGCAACGGCAGGAGCGATAAACCACCAAAAGAAATATGTCTTAGCAACAAAAAGCGTATCAGTAGCATGAGTAAAAACATAGACGTTGCGAACAGGAAATACATGATACGCCATTGCCAAAAGAAATCCTGTAATACACAATGAAAGTATAATCATACCAAACGTACTGACTAAAAAAGAATCTGACATAACAATACGATTTAATATGCTATATGAAACAAATACAAATATTGCGAACAAAATGATGTCTGCTACAAGCGTTACGATGGCGGATGAAGTTGGAATAAGAGATTTAAATGGAAAAACTATATAAAACGCATAGCCGACATACAGAGAAAGTATAAGCGCAATGAAGCGTCCACGACCTTGGTAGTAGGCAAGAGCAAAAACACCAGCAAACATAATTAATGCGATAAAAAAATCACCAGTGAATGACATTATTTGTGCAATTGCGTGCGAGGTGAAGACTTCGGTTTGTGTGATGATGGTATTATGCATAGAGTACTCGCTCAGTATAACATCAAAGCCCCTCTTCTTTCAGTTCGGAAATTGCTTTCTTTGCTTTAGATGAAATCTTTTTCGGCAGTGCGATAACTACACGAATAAGCAAATCACCAGTTCCTCTTTGTGTACGTATTCCTTTTCCACGCACGCGCAACGTTTCCTCAGCACGCGAGAGTTGCGGTATCTTTACTTCAAGAACTTTTTCATCTATAAGCGTAACCGGAACCGTGCTCCCCAAAAGCGCATCAGTTATTTTAATAGGCATATCCATGATGATGTTCATACCTTCTTTCTTGAAAATTGGATGTGGCTTGACGTGTACTTTTATATACAAATCACCGGCGATACCATTCTTTACGGCTTCACCTTGCCCAGGCATGCGAATCATCTCACCATTATCAATTCCTGCAGGAACCGCTATACTTATTTCTTCTTCACGACGAAGTACGCCATGCCCGCCACAAACATCGCATCGTTCTGTTGGGATTTTCCCGGACCCTTCGCACTCATTGCAAACACGCACTGTTGAAAATGCACCGAAAACAGAATTTCGTGTCTCATGAACTCGCCCAGACCCTCCACACACTGAACAATCTTTCATTTTTGTTCCTTTTTTTGCTCCCGACCCGCCACATGCTTCGCAGGCACTCACTTTTGCAAGAAGTACAGAACGCTTCACGCCCATTGCCGCATCCTTAAATAATACTTCAATGTCTATTGATATGTCGCGCCCGCGCGCTGCGCGCGCGGGCCCTCCGCCACCAGCACCACCACCAAACACATCACTGAAACCACTAAATATATCTGAAAAATCAAACTCACCAAATGGTGACCCTTGAGCTCCGGAAAATTGACTCGGGTCAAACCCCCCAGAGGCTGATCCACTACCACCAGCGAATGTTTGTCCATACGAATCATATTCACGACGCTTCTTTTCATTGGAAAGAATCGAATACGCCTCAGTTACTTCTTTGAATTTATTTTCATCACCACCCTTATCTGGATGATGTTTTTGCGCAAGTTTTCTGAACGCTTTTTTGATTTCATCTTTGGTTGCGTTGCGGTCAACACCAAGTATTGCGTAATAATCTTTTGTCATATATGTTGCCAACTATACACCGTCTCAGTGCGATAATTCAAGTAAATGGAAAATAATAAATCGGAATTGCTTAATTATTGCTTTTCCTTAAACTCAGCATCTTTTGGCTCCTCAGTATCCTTTATAGCCTCTTCTTTTTGTTCTTTTGTATCACTGGTGGATTCTTCGGTTTTTACATCGGGAGATTTTCCTTGCTCTTCTTTTGATGCTTTTGCCATTACCTCTCCAATTTTTGACAAGGAACTTGAAAGCGCATCAGATGATTTTGTTATTGCATCGGTATCTTCACCGGACAAATCTTTCTTCAAGGCATCTATATTTTCTTGCACTTCTTTTTTAACATCATCAGGAACTTTGTCGCCTGCATCTTTGATTGATTTCTCAGTGGTGTACACAAGCTGGTCGGCGATATTACGCGTCTCAACAAGCTTCTTTCGTTTTTCATCTTCTTGCGCGTGTTCTTCCGCATCTTTTTGCATTTTTTCAATGTCGGCTTCCGAGAGACCAGTTGACCCCTCAATTCTTATTGACTGCTCTTTCCCTGTTGTTTTCTCTTTTGCTTTTACTGTTAAAATACCGTTTGCATCAACATCAAACGTCACTTCAATTTGAGATACGCCACGCGGTGCTGGAGGGATACCATCCAACATAAATCGTCCCAATGATTTGTTGTCAGCCGTCATCGCTCGTTCTCCTTGCACCACATGAATATCAACAGATGTTTGATTATCCGCATATGTAGAAAATATTTGTGATTTAGAAGTAGGAACAGCAGTATTACGTTCAATGAGTTTTGTTGCTACGCCACCAGCAGTCTCAATGGAAAGAGAAAGCGGAATAACATCAACAAGCAAAATATCTTTTACGTCTCCCTGCAATACACCTGCCTGAATTGCCGCGCCGATTGCTACAACTTCATCAGGATTGACACCCATGTGTGGCTCTTTATGAAAGAGATTTTTTACCTCTTCTCTGATTTTCGGCATACGAGTTTGACCACCGACCAATATCATTTCGTTTATATCAGACGGCTTCATATCTGCCGATTCAAGTGCGCGCTTTGTTATTTCAATAGAACGTTTAATATATTCTTCGGCAAGTGATTCCAACGTCTGTCGTGCAAGCTTCATCATAAGGTGCTGTGGTGTTCCTTCGGTATTAACCGTAACGAAGGGAATATTTATTTCAGTTTCGGTTGCTGTTGACAATTCTTGCTTTGCTTTTTCAGCAGCTTCATCAAGGCGCTGTAAAGCAAGTGGGTCTTTCGTAACATCAATACCGCTTTCCTTTTTGAATTCGTCCGCAATATGACGCACGATTTTTTGATCAATATCGCGTCCACCCATATGACTGTCTCCATCGGTAGACTTTACCTCAATAACATCATCGCCGACTTCAAGAATGGAAACATCAAATGTTCCGCCACCGAAGTCAAACACGACAATCTTTTCATCTTTCTTTTTATTAAAACCGTAGGCAAGTGCCGCGGCGGTTGGCTCGTTAATAATACGCTTTACTTCAAGTCCTGCTATTTTCCCTGCTGCTTTTGTTGCGTTTCGTTGCGCGTCATCAAAATATGCTGGAACAGTGATAATCGCTTCGGTTATTTTTTCACCCAACTTCGCCTCAGCATCGGTTTTGAGTTTTGTTAGCAACATCGCTGATATTTCTTCCGGACGATATGCTTTATCACCCAATTTAATGAGAACGCCGTTATCAGTTCCCTCTTGTATTTCAAATGGCACCACTTCTTTATCACGCTTCACGGCCTCATCGGAAAAACGATGTCCCATGAATCGCTTTATACCGTAAATAGTATTTTTAGGATTGGTTACCGCTTGGCGTTTTGCAAGTGCGCCGACCAATCGCTCGCCATTTTTTGCAATCGCAACAACTGAAGGAGTTGTTCGTGCCCCTTGAGCATTCTCCAATATGTGCGGTTCGCCTCCCTCCATCACTGCTACTGCGGAATTTGTTGTTCCCAAATCAATACCAAGTATTTTAGCCATAAAATATAAATAGTTATTGTTGATAATTATAGTGACAATCAAAAATGATTATCATACCAAATGTATTCGTACCGAACGCACACCACCCTCCAACACTATGCTTTCAGTATATATCAGGTCAAATTTCTTTTCAAGGAAATGTACGCGCCCACCACATATGAGATTACTTGATTGTTGTTACTATGCTCGCAACATAACCTAACATCCCGTGCGAGTAATGTCTGACACTACTCAAATATATTCGGACACCCGATGTCCAAATATTTTATAATCACTGTGGCGAAGGTGGGGCTCGATGATGATATATCATCATCTAAAACCCAAAGTGCATATTATTTACAATAAGCAACGGACACTTTTGCTGGTTGTATGACTGCATCGTGCAGTTTCCAGCCTGCCTCAAGCACCGCAACAATCGTATTGTCTTTTTTATCATCATCAACAACGCTTCTGCCAAGTGCTTCATGAAGTTCAGGGTCAAACATGTCGCCTATTTGCACTTGTATTTTTGTAACACCCAATGTAGTAAATGCAGAAATAATTTGTTTTACAATCGCATCAAAACCATCTGGAAGCTCGCCACCGACACGCTGTGCTCTTTGTAGTGATTCCAAAACAGGTAACAAAACAATAACCGATTTCCGTACACCGTTTTCCTTTGCTGTATGTACATCTTTTTCAAAACGACGTAATGCATTGACATAATCTGCTTTGGTGCGTTGCCACCCGTCAAGATATTCCTGCTTCTCTTTTCTGCAATGTGCTAATTCTTTTTGCATCTTTTTCAATTTGACATTCTCTCCACCATCATCATCGGAAATTATTTCAACATCATCAACGTCATTTATTTCAGAAAGTATTTCTTCATTCGTATTTTTATCATCCGCAGATACTTTTTTGTTTTCCTCGTTTTGTTTTTTCATTATTCAGTATTATTACTTATACGATACAAAAAGTACATATCTTAACACTAAACGCACACCACGAAACATATTTATCGTTTGCTCCACTGCGGTGCTTTGCGCGCCTTTTTCAACCCTGGCTTTTTTCGCTCTTTTACTCTTGGGTCACGAGTTAAATACCCTGCTTGTTTTAAGGCTGGACGTAGCTGTGCGGATGCTTTTTCAAGCGCACGCGCTATGCCATGTCGCACAGCGCCCGACTGCGCACAAAGACCTCCACCTGACACTTTTGCGGTAATTGCATAGTGCTCAGTATCTACCAAGCGAAGTGATTCATACGCAGTGTGCTCTCGGTCATTTGTTTTAAGAAAATCACGCGCTGGCATATCATTTATCATTATGGTTGTCTTTGATGCTGGCACCATTTTTATGCGTGCGACAGCGGTTTTTCGACGACCTACAGCGGTAATATATTTTGTATCACTCATAATAATTAATCGGTTATAATAAGATTTTTCATTCTCTCTTTTCGCAACTTGTTGTGCGGTATCATTCCGTACACCGCGCGACGAAGAACTTCCTGTATCCCCTTTCTCTCCATCAAAGATTTCATTGTCGTTGTACGCAATCCTCCAGGGTAACCGGTATAGTGCACATAAATTTTTTTCATTCTACGTTCCAGTATGAGAAGTTTTTTTGCATTTTCAACGGTAACCTGCACAGGCAATATCCTGTATTTTACAAACTCAGTTGAGTTCTTCCCTATCAAAACCGTCGCAACCTCGCTTGCAACACGCCCAAGCGTACGACCAGTTGCATCAATGATATATTTTTTTGTTTCGTTTTTCTTTTCCATAGTATAATATTTTATACAAATGCGATGTAAGCGGTCTTTCGTCCATCTTGCGCCATCTTACTACGCTTAACAATACGAACATATCCACCGGCGCGATCTTCATAGCGCACCGCAATTGTCGCAAAAAGTTTCTTGACAGTTTCTTCGTCACCACCCAAGCGCATTATTGCAAGTCTGCGACTTGCAATAGTTCCATTCTTTCCATAGGTTACCAATCGCTCAATGAACGGACGCAACTCCTTTGCTTTCGCTTCCGTGGTTGAGATACATTCATGTATGATAAGCGATCTCGCCAATGATCTAAGTAGTGCCCGGCGCTGGTTCGTCGGTCGCCCAAAAGCTCTAATGTTGTTGTGATGTTGCATAATGAATTATTATAATGATACCTTACAGTATTTCAGATACAATTTCCACTATTCCTCTTTTAAAGAGAGGTGCAGTTTCTTCAATGTCTCTTCTATTTCCTTCACCGCTTTGTCACCAATGCCATCTATATCTTGAAGTGATGATGAAGTTTTTCTTATGAGTCCGGCCACGGTACTCACTCTCGCGTCAGTAAGAATGGATATGATACGTGTCGACAACTTCAACTCCTCAATCTTCATTTTTGTTAAATCTTTTTGTGATGATTCTGTCTCTTTTGTAGATGCTTTTTTTACATATGATTGTCCTTTTTCATCTATTTCCGATGCGTCATCAATGAGAATTGAGTCTTGTGGCTCTTGAAAACCAATAATTGCACGAAGCTGATTTACCATAATTTCAATGGAGTGCTCAAGTGCTTCACGAGGAGTTACCGTGCCATTTGTTTCAATGAGTATGCGTAAACGATTGAAATCAGTACGATCGCCCACGCGCATATTTTCAACTTCATAATTAATTCGACGAATCGGAGTGAAGGTTGTATCAAGAGCAATAATTCCGGTATTAACTCTTTCTTTGGTGATACTGTCACGCGGAACATAACCAAGACCACGCTCAATAACCGCCTCAAATTCAAGTGAGGCACCGTTTGCGAGGTCTGCTATATGCTGGTCAGGGTTAGCAATTTCAACCTGGGAAGGAACAGAAAAATCCGCGGCGGTAACTTGAGCCGGACCTTTTACCAACAAACTAATAGTTTGTTGGTCATCACCATGAAGTATGAAGTGCACACGTTTCAGTTTCAAAATCATTTCCATAACGGTCTCTTTCATACCATCAATAGTTGCAAATTCATGTGGCACACCTTCTATTTTAAGTCCGGTAATAGCTGCACCCGGAAGTGATGAAAGAATTATACGACGCAAAGAATTACCCAGCGTGTGACCATACCCAGGGTAAAGTGTATCTATTTCATAAATGCCCTGAGTGCCATCTTCGGAAACAATTCGTGGCTTTGACGGAAGTGTAATGTGATATTCCATAACGCAATCAATATTATCGTGAATAAAAGGACAGAACTGCACCCAAATCCCCTGCCGGGTCAGCCGAATCAACAGTTGGTGATTCAGTAACACCACCACCCATTTCTTTCGGGTCCCACGAAAGCCATGAAGGCAACGGTACTTCTCTAGACCGTTCGGCAAAGTCTGTAAATAATACACTTTTCCTGCTCCCATCTCTGACCGCGATGCGATCAGAGAGATTAACTTGCCGTGAAGGAATCATTGTGCGTCGCCCATTTATGGTTATGTGACCATGAGCAACCATCTGTCGCGCCGCGCGACGCGTTGATGCAAGCCCGAGACGATACACAATATTATCAAGACGCAATTCAAGCAACGTATGTAATACTGCAACGGCACCGACGCCGTGTGTTTGTGATGCAGTATGTACATAATTTGAAAATTGGCGTTCGGTTATTCCATACGTAATACGCACTTTTTGTTTTTCAAGAAGCTGTTTTCCATATTCGCTCAATCGGCGACCACGACGTTTATTTTTCGCGGTTCGCTCTTGCGCTATGGCAAATTTTTGTGTTTGTGTTTTTTCAAACACGCTTGCGCCAAGTCGTTTGGCAATTTTATATCGTGGTCCTGTTTTCATAGTGTGTATATAATATATTATACGCGCCTTGGTTTGGGCGGGCGCGGACCATTATGCGGAACAGGTGTGGTGTCTTTTATACCTGAAATTTGTATACCCTTCCCTGCAAAACCGCGCAGTGTTGATTCTCGTCCCGGACCAACACCACGAATAATCACATCTGCCTCCTTTACTCCTATTGCCAATGCTCTTTCACCTAACAACTCTCCGACTTTTGCAGCCGCATACGGGGTTGATTTGCGTGCTCCGGAAAAGCCGAGTGCACCGGCAGAAGAGAATAGAACTACATTGCCTTTCGTGTCGGTCAGTACAGCTTTTGTGTTATTGAACGTTGCTTCAACATGCAATACTCCATGTGTGATTTTACGTTTGACAGCACGAGCAAGCACGCGATCTTTGCGTCCTTTATCAAGTCCTCTTACTGATTTTTTAATAATTCTTTTCTTTCCCATAGTGTATTAGGTAGGTTTTGTTGTAAAAATAATTTTTTAATAAAAATATAGAAACAAATATTTTATTAAGATTAAGTCTTTTCAAGACTTCGTCTTCCGGAGCCCATGGTTCTTCGCAGGTTGCCACGCACTGTTCTTGAGTTTGTTTTTGTGCGACCACCACGTACAGGAAGGCGTCGCTCATGACGAATACCGCGCCCGCAACGAATATCTTTTAAGCGACGAACATTTTGACTTATCTGTCTGCGTAATTCTCCTTCAATCACATACTTCTCTGCTACAGTACGTATTTTCTGTTCTTCTTCCGTAGAAAGATCGGCAGTTTTTTTTAATGGATCAATTTCCACCTCTTGCAAAATCTTTCTTGCACGCACTTCTCCTATACCGTAAATACACGGAAGAGCATACGCCAACTGTTTATTATCTGGAAGAGTTATCCCTGCAATACGCATAATGGATTATTGATGAATGAGTAAATTAACTATCCCTGACGCGCTTTGCGACGAGGATTACGTTTGTTGATGCGATATAATCGACCATTCCTGCGAACAAGAATGTCACCAGCTTGTTGTTTTTTTATTGATGCGCGTACTTTCATACTATTGATATAATTACTTACGTAAGACGCCTCACTACGCGTGCTTTTCCACCGTACGGGTCAACGACCAGTTCAACCTGATCACCGACCAATACTCGTATATGATGCAAACGCATTTTCCCGGCAAGATATGCAAGAATTAATTCATCATCCGACTCTAGACGAACGCGAAACAAGAGGTTGGGTAATACTTCTTCTACGGTGCCAACAACCGTTTCTTTTGTTTCAATATCTTCTGCCATGTGAAGCTTTATTAGTGTAACAGATGCGCATACGCACGTCAACAATTTGTACACATTTTGTACACATTGGTTGTAGCAAACGTAAACAAAGGTAGTACGTAATCATGCAAAACAATATTTCTGTTATTTTGAACTGCAAAAATTAGCATAAATATTATTGCGGTTGAGATACCATTATTTTTATCTTGCTTGGATCTTTTGGAAAAGTATTGAGCCAAAATGGGCGAAGCACCAGATATGCTTTTCTTACCGATGGAAACGCGCTTAATATGGTTTGTGCCTCTTTATGTGATTTTCCTGCTATTGCCGCGGCGATACGAGTCTTGTCCACCAACCACACAATAGTCACATTGCCGGACAATGAAAAACGAAACGATTGTGTGTTTGCGTTTGGAAACGTTCCAACAGGAGCAAATGTAAGTTTTTGCGGATTACGAATGAAGACAGGAGCTACGCCAGTGTACGTCGGAAAGATTTTTGACGCTACGTTTTTAGCAAGGGTAAGTGACGGAAAAAGAACCGCTGTTATTTTTGCGCTTTCTTGTATACCAACGGTTTTTGTTGATGTTGCTAACACGTTTGGGAGTCTTGTGTAAGTGGTTGTCGCGGCGGTGGGCAAAAATGTATAGCCAGTGGGAACCTTTAATGCAATTGACTTAAATAAACTTTTTGCAAGCGCATTTTTAAGAGCTGTTCGGGTTTGCGTTTCTTTTTTACTTGAAATAATAGGTACTACTCCACTTGCGCCACCTTTCATTGTGTGCTTTGACTTTGCGTATATTTTATTTGCCAAGCTTGTGTTTGCAAGTCCTGGCACAGTGAAGAACGACGGTTGAATATTGTATTCATTCCCCGGAGCGGAGGCATATACCGATACGGTTATAGATCCTGGAATGATACCATGACCCGCAGGTATCGTTACTGGCTTTTTAAGAAGGAATACTATGCCTTTGAGTGTTTTGAAGCGAGTTTTTATGATGAGGTGTTGCGATATGTGGCGAGTGTTATATATGGTAAGCGTTCCTTGTGCGACAGATGTAACCGTTTTGGTATTAAGAACTGGAATATACTGTGTTGCACGCTTGTCTATGGTTATCAACGAAAACGGCAACACGCCTGTTGATGATGCGGTTGCGGTCAGCGTTGTTGAAAGTGGCGCAGTGTTTGTGTTTGGAACAATTTCAACTTTTGCTCCAGAGAAAAACAACAGTGTGCCAATAGAAACGATAATCACCACGAGAGCGATTATCGCAGGAGTATAAGCGGATTTCCTTTTAGGCAATTTCTCGCGTGAGGCTTCTTTTCTTTTCTCAGATAAAAATTCACTGGTCTTTTCAGCAACATCGCGCGAACGATTGCTAAAAGATTGTCTTTTTGATGGCGGAATGATGTCTTCTATATTGTGTGACATATGTAAGTACTATGGTATCAGTATAGCGTCATCATCAACTAATTGGAAGTGCACACTGTGTTTTGTCTGTGCGTAATTATATTTACAATTATTGTTGAGCCACATATAAAGCAAGTATAGAAAGAAACGGGTCCGCACAGACACCTTTACCGTAGGTAACTAATGATGAAAAATGTCTTGCATCAAGAGAAATGATAGAAAGAGGATTATTTGAAAGCCATATTTTTTTGAAAATCGGCGCTTCGTCAAATTGACGCTTAATGAATGACACTGCCTCCTCATCAACAAGAAGGAATACATTCTTAGGAAGTACATATCGTGCGTTAAGTGCCTGTAATATTTGTGCAATATCTTGCAACCAAAGAGCACGCGCCTGTTGCATTCTCGCGGTGAAGCGAGCATTATGTTCTTTGTCAATTAAAACAGCGTGCTCAATCGCGTAAAACGATTCTGACGGTTCCGTTGTGCGAATACCTGCGTCTTGCGCGTTTTTTCGCAATACATTAAGCCCACGTTTCGTATTGACAATATCAGTCAATACTCCGTTTTTTGCAATGACCACATCGGTTGCTTCTCCGGTTATATCAATAATGAGTATGTCTTGTTCACGAGGATATAATGAGCGAAGGACCGCATAGGCAATCGGTGCGAAAGCGGTTATCTCCAATGCGTCTGTATGGAACGCTTGCGTAACGATATCGGTAACGCAATCGGCAATTTCTTTGGCAACATAAGAACCGAGAACGACTATTTTTGCTTCTTTTGTCTTAACATTGAATGGATTATTTACAGGATATCCATTTAGACTGATTGACACAACCATACTGTTTGTAATGACACGCCCGCGCGCTAATTGAGAAAAAACACTCGCAACCATGTCATCCATAACCGATTTGGTGAACCGAAATGATTTCTTTTCTATTTTTTGCTGTGTTTGCACGCGTACTTCTTGCCATGGAGCGGCAATTGAAATGACAATTTTATCTATATAAATTGTTTGGTTGGTTGCGCGCGCGAGTGCCGGCGCACCAGTAATAAGAAGATCTTTTGTCGCCTTAGTGAGAGCATCAGCGACGGCACCTGCGGGCGTAATATTATCACGTAAAGAAATAAGAGAACGAGTGCTGTAATATATGATTGGGCGAATATCTTTACTGGCATTATCAACACCGACATAAGCTGCCGATATAGATGTTGAACCGATATCAATAAGCACTATGATTTTCTTTCGTTGCTGACCGAACAATGAAAACTTATGCATACGTTTAGTATAACAGTTTGCCGCAAGAAATATGGCGTGTAAAAAATAACTCTGTGTATTTCATTGTCTTATTCTTATTCAAGAACCGCTTTTATGCGACGAACACCCGCGGAGCTGGAACTTTCTTTCAGTATTTTGAAATGCCTTCCGTTACTATTCATTGCTCCAGTTTTTTCTACGTGCGGACCACCGCACAGCTCGCGCGAGTACACAGCACCATCATCTGCGGTTATTGTGTACACCTTTACAATGTCTGGATACTTCTCCCAAAAACTAGCCTCAACGCCATCAGAGCGTGCTACTTCTTTTGACACTTGCTCAATAGTTACCGTGCAGTTCTTATCAATAGCCTCGTTTACATAATCTTCCACTTTATCAAGTATCTCACGCGAAACTTTTTCGCCATAAGTAAAATCAAAACGAGCACGCTCTGCGGTGATGTTTGACCCCGCCTGATGAACGTCTTCTCCCAAGTATTTACGCAAACCGGCAAGCATAAGGTGCGTGGCAGTATGCAGAGCGGTTGTTTCCTCGGCAGTATCCGCCAACCCTCCTTTAAACTTTTGCGCAGCACCAGAGCGTGACTTCTCTTGATGCTTTTTCATTCTTGCATCAAAATCTTCTTTGTCCACGGAAAGATTTCTTTCTTGCGCGAGCTCTTTTGTCAACTCAAATGGAAAACCATACGTTTGGAAGAGAGTGAAAACAAACTCACCGGATAACACTTCTTTTGCGTCGCCGTGGCTTTCGGTGAAAGCCACGGCTTCACTCACCCTCTTCTGAATTTCCTTTTCAAATTCTCGTAACCCTTGTGTGAGTGTTTTTCTAAAACGATCTTCTTCTTTTGAAAGCTCCTCCACAATACGTTCCAAATGTTCACACACTTCCGGATACGTTTTTACGTATGCGCGACCATAGCCATCAGCAATATCCACAAGCACTCGCTCAGTAATGCCAAGCTTGTCTGTTTCGCGTATTGCTCTTCTTATAAGTCTTCGTAAGATGTATCCTTGTTCAGTATTTGACGGAGTGATGTTTCCGGCAATCATAAAAACGGATGCACGTATATGGTCAAGTATGATGCGGAATGAACGTGTTATGCTGGCATCTGCACCATATTTTTTTCCTGAATATTTTTCAAGTATCGCGCGTGCCAACTGAAAAATATCAATGGAAAATATATCCGGATTATCCATAGTAGTTGCAGTAAGACGCTCTAATCCCCCACCAAAATCCACATTCTTTTTTGGCAACTCAGAAAAGGTACCGTCCTCTTGCTTCACATATTGCATGAAAACAGAGTTCCCTATCTCCACAAAACGCCCACAATCACAATTTGGGTGGCACTTTGCTCCAAACTCAGTATTATGCGGAGTTTCAAAATCATAAAAAATCTCCGAATCTGGACCGCCCGGCTCTCCGACAGGCATTTTTGCTGGTGTCCCCGAACGACTCCACCAATTTTTCTTTGCTCCGTATGAAAAGATACGTCCATCACTCATACCCACCTCACCACCTCGTGTTTGTGTGCCGAGCTCAACCAG
>VAOZ01012215.1_pt1 | contig 14648 bp, 11 predicted proteins | sample 3394041 | NCBI WGS metagenome assembly VAOZ01 (sample SAMN08290431, study PRJNA428436) | hydrothermal vent metagenome | isolation source: Deep-sea hydrothermal vent chimney | place: Indian Ocean: Southwest Indian Ridge
GTATCGATATCTTTTGCCCGGGACTGAACTGCCTTCTCTTGGTTGTCATGCCATGCTCCTTCGTTTGAATGTCTCTTATTCAAACAGGGCATTTGTCCAATGCCAACTGAAGCAAAACAGTAGTGCCAACGCATGCTCCCAGACAGATGAAAGCCGTTGGGAGATAAGAAATCTACAACGTACAGTGACGAAGATGGGATAAGGGTTTCTATCTTGGAGTTGCTTTGTAGTGCCAAGGAGATAATCTATTAATCTTAACATGTTGAAATATAAGGGTTATTTAAAATATAATGACAAAGATGGGCTATGCTATAAGGGGGCAATATTCAATGCTGATCAACAGACGCTGAATAGTTACCCATTTTTTTGGCTAACATCGGAGAATAGGGGTACCCCCCTGGGAAGGAGAGGGCGTGGCCCATGGATAACGTGATTTAACGGCGGCTGGCGTGCAGATCGGAAGGCTGCATACCGAACATGATGTGCAGGAACGGTTGGCCAAAGAATTTATTACCCTGCATCATCGCTTGCACTATCTGTTCCTTGGTGTGCGCCATGAGATTCTTGACTTCCATCATGGTCTTCATCTTCGCCCTCTTCTGCGCCGGTGTTAGCGATTTCATTCCCTTCAGTATCTTCATTTGTGCCATCATGTGCTTTTTGATGAGAGGGAACGGAGCATAGCCGGTTTTAACTGGTGCCAGCACCAGTCCCTTGGGGCTCACACGGTAAGGCGGCACCATTAAATGTATCGTCATCCCGCGTGGGTTTACCCCGCCGTCGAACTGGAGCTTGTGGTTATTGCTGCGGACAGTCTCGCCCACCATCACATGAACAAGTTGCCTGTCATTGACCAGTTTGCCATTGCGGTAAATTTTGCCAACACCCCAGAATCCGGCGTAGACAAATTCTGTTGGCATCAAACGTGTTCCGATATTCGTTGCGCCATGCATTAGATGGTTGGTCACTACGCCACCGAAGAACGGATACCCCATCCCGTGAGAAAGTGCCTTCTTGCTTACCACGCGGTAGGTGAATCTCCCGTCCGGGCTCTTGAATGTCGCCTCAAAATCAACCTTGTCCCTGGTTCTGGCACCATCAATGGCCGTCGCATCCACCAGTTTCATCCTGACACTACCGACACCTTTCTCCATCCAGTCGCTGAAAGGCGTGGCATGATTCACAAAGGTATACTTTCCGTTTTTCGACCTACGCAGACTGGGAGGGATGCCAATCAATGGAAACGGTGCCTGCTCAAAACCGATGGGATGCGCCGGGTTACCGAAAACGGCAGGGTCCAGAAAACGGGGGCCGGGGAGTATCCAGTGGGTGCTCGTATCCTTCTTTACCAAACTGACCCTTAGCGGTCCACCGAGCAGACCTGGCGGGTTTGCGACCATGGCATGGCTCTTGGTGTAGGCATACAAACCAACGCGGGGCAGGGATTTATCCATGCGTACCGGCAGAAATGGGCCCTCACCCCTCGCTGCATGCCCTTGGTGCGGCCTTTCGCCCCCGGAAATATAACGGGGGGGGGCCGTAGCATGATGCGTGTGACTACCTATGTCTTTAATGGCGCCTGTGCGCATAAATGTCAGTCTGCCCGGCCCCACGGAGACATCGATTCCCATTGTTGTGCCAGACAACGTAATAGCTACGCCTCGCGGATTGTGCAAACTCATCATCACGCCGCCGATAATGGCGGACAACGAACCTCGCGTGACAGAGAAAGCGCCATTCAGGTCATTCAGTGAATGCGCTCCGGTCACGACGCCAGTTCCCTTAAAGTTGGATATGCCGACACCCAGAAACTGGAATCCCTTAATGTTATAGGTAGCAACCTTGCCACCAAGCGTCGCGGTTGCGGTCCCGGTCTGATAGCCGAGGCCTGCGGCGGCATACGTCAGGTTCACGCTGATGTTCCCTTCTGCCGCCTGTGCCAAACCTGGCGAATATATCCATATAGACAGAGCCAGAAGGCCTAATGTGGCTCCACGGAATAAACTATTCGTCAGCGTTGTAAGTAAGTTTGTTATAGAAAAATACCTGTCATTGGTTCTTTGATTCATCCCGCTTCTCCCTGGCGTATCATCTGAATCCCGCAAATACTCATGTGTTGTGAGCAAGCCCCTATTGAAAATGGAACAGCGATTAGGCGCTGCAGAGGGCGTTTTCTTACATCAAGGGCGATGATGGCGGGAATAGTTCAGACTGATGCAGATTTGGAAAGCCTCCGTTCCTTTCTTGCGCGGATACGAACCTTCTTGTCATCCATGGCATGGGCATCCCGCGCCTTTTTTGGCAAAGAGCGGTAAATCTCCACCCGGTCGCCATCGCGCAGTCCAGTTTTCATCGTTACCAGTTTTCCCAGTACACCAACCTTGTGAGCGGGCAGATCGATTTCGGGATGCTTTTCGAGAAGGTGGCTCATGGATATGGCCTCCTCCACCGTTGTACCATCGGGAACATCCATCTCCTCCAGCGTCTGCTTATGCGGGAGCGCGTAAGCTACCGTGATATTCATGTATCCTTCCTGAGGTATAAAGCCATGGCTCGTTTCTCGAAAACATGCGCCATAGTCATGCAGGCATGCCCGAAAATCGGCGAAGCTACCATGCCCAGCATCATGCTCCTGAACTCAAACTCGATGGAAAAATGGATGCGGCACGCATGCTCTCCTGTTTCCTCGAACGACCATACGCTCTCCAGAAAGCGGAATGGTCCCTCCAACAGGCGAATCTCAACGCGCTCGTTTGGTACGAATCGATCTATAGTTTGGAATGCTTGCCGAATACCCTTAAAATCAGCTACTAATTCCGCAGTTAGTGCATTATCCTGCCGCGAAAGAACATGCGCATCTGCCACCCACGGTAAAAATTCCGGGTAAGCGGCAATATCCATCACCACACCGAACATATGTTCAACAGGGCAGACAAGTGAACGTACATCATCATAGCTGGGCACTAGTTTTTTCCTGAGCCACTATCCTGCGGGGCATACGGATTCTTCGTTACTAAAAATATCAGGCGAACCGGTATACCAGGAAGGTCAAAACGTTTGCGGAAATCGTGCGCCAGATAGCGACGATATGTTTGTCTCATCGCACCGGGACGGTTACAGAATATCTTGATAGCAGGTGGGCTCGTCGCGACCTGGGTGCAATATTTCATGCGCACTGCGGCTCCATCATCGCTGGGAGGCTGCTGCTTCTCCTGCGCTGTCGCGAGCCAGCGGTTCAGCTCCCCCGTATTCAGCATTCTCCGGTTTCGCCGGGCTGCCTCCACCGCATGTTTCAATAATCCCTTCACGCCCTTACCTTGTTTTGCGGCGATACGAAACACAGGGATATCCGCGAGGCCGCGCATGCGGAAATCCAGGCGTTCGGCGTAGCATTTCCATGCCTCGTCATCCATCAGGTCAACCTTGTTCACCGCGACCAGCAACGCACACCCCTTTTCCTGTGCCAAAGCCATCAGGCGCATATCCTGCTCAGCAACATCTTCGCTGCCATCCAGCAGTAGCATGGCGGCATCGGCGCGTGCGAATGCCTGTTGCGCTTTCACGCGCGCCACGAACTCAATCGCATCCCTGATACGCGCATGTCGTCGCTGCCCCGCCGTATCCACCAGGCGTACAATGCCTTTTCCTTCCTTATCCACATAAGGCATATCCGCATCCACGGCATCGCGTGTGGTCCCGGCCCTGGAGCTGACTACCATTCGTTCCCGGCCCAGCCATGCATTGATCAGCGTAGATTTTCCAACGTTCGGACGACCCACGACAGCCAGACTGGCAAGGATATTACTCTTCGATTTGCGGCTCACACACCGTACGGGCAGGTGTTGACCCAGAATATCCTTCAACTGACGGACACCGTGTCCGTGCAATGCGGATACCGCGACAGGATCGCCCATGCCGAGGGAAAAGAACTCTACGACTATATCCGGATTTTCCGCCTTGTTGACCACCAAAACCACATCCATATTCTGGCGGCGTAGCTTGTCTGCTATTGATTGGTCCGCCGGTACCAGCCCCGCTTCACCGTCTACGACGAACACCACCACATCGGCCACATCCAGCGCGGCTTCCACCTGCCGTTCAATCCCGGATTGCATGTCATCGTGATCGTCCTGGCCCATGCCTCCAGTGTCCACCAGCGTTACCATCCGATCGCCCAGTCTCCATTCAGATTCCAGACGGTCCACGGTCACACCAGGCCTGTCTCCGACAATGGCTTTCCGTTGTCGTATCAGGCTGTTGAATAAAGTGGATTTTCCAACATTGGGGCGACCAACGATCGCAATAACAGGAAAGGTCTCACCCATCAGAAAGATATCATCATCGAATCAGGTAGAGGCCACCCAAATTGTTGCGAATCAGGATACCATCTGAAACAGCAATCGGTGCCCGATCCAGGCGGCCTGGAAGGCCCAAGACCCCACTTTCTCGCCCATCAAGTGTCAGTGCATAAACGCGCCCGCGATCATCGCCGACAAACAGGTGGTTTTTCCATAAAGCAGGTCCAACCAGTTCTTCATCACTTAATTGTTCCCGCCACAGCGTTGCCCCGCTGGATATATCCAGCGAAACGACGGCGCCATGGCTGGTTGCTGCGAGCAGACGCCCGCCCTGGACAATGGGTGTGGATTTCAGCGATAGCTGCCGTTGCCACCGCTGTTGACCGTCGCTGACCGTCAAGGCCATTGTATCTCCCTCATAGAACGACACAATCAGGAGGTTCCCGACCAACACGGGATCGGCGACTGGAACCTTCATTTGACTTAAAGTCATGGCATTCATATCCAGCATCAGTTGCCGCCGCCAAATCAGATCACCTGAATCCGTCCTTAGCGCCACCACATCACCATCGGTAAAGATGGCGTAAACGATCTTGCCGGATACGCACGGCGAAGGCCCATGGCGCATGGTCATGCCGCCCATTTGCCCTGCGAAACTCCAGCGCTTTTTACCTTTGGGAGAAAAACGGTAGATATGGCTATCGGCAGTCTGTATCATAAAACCATGGCCTGCTTTAACCGGGTGACCAAGCATGACCGAAGATAATCGTCGCCGCCACAGAATACGGCCAACCCGTGGATTGATGCCATAGAGGGTTCCATTTACATCGCTGAGTACTACCAACGTCGGATTCAACGCCAGAGCCCCGGATTCACAGGCCGATTCAATAGCGATACGGCGCAATTCATTGCCGTGCAAATCATAAACGCGCACATACGCATCCCGCCCGCCGATAACGATATCATTCCCCGCCAGAGCAGGCTGAGAAAACCCTGCTGGCGACATGGGATGACGCTGATCCACATCCACGACCCAGGCCATATCCAGGCTGGAGATCGTCCCCGCTGCCGGCACGTTTTTATCCTTCGTCGGAATATTCTTCTGAATCTTTGGCGTCGAAGCACAAGAAGCCAGCATTAAAAGGCTCAGCATCCAGACGGTAAAACTGCGGCAATCGCATCTCATGAGTCAGGAGCACCCGCACTGGAAGAATCCTTGAGTTCGGCCAAACGTTTTTTGATACGTTGCCTCAGCACCGCATCGTGCGAGGCAGTGCCTAGCGCCTGTTTGAGATACGATATGCGATCTGTATTGTTGTCAGCTATTTCAGCCATCAAATAATGGCGCAACTGCTCATAATCCGCACCCATGGATTTGGCCAGGACGCTTTTGGCCTTTACCTTTTCGTTCTTGCGCAGGTACGCCTGGGCCAAATCAAGCCGGGCCTGCCAAGCCATTTCTCGATCGGGGGCGCCATGCGCAAGTAATGCCGTAAGATGCTGGACATCATGTGCCCGGTCCACTTTGGCTAGCAAAATTTGGGCGAGACCCGCATAGGCAGTATCGCTATAGTCCTTAACGACCTTTGCCAGCAAGGCGCTTTTGGCATCCACATTCGCTACGTTTAAGGCCTGATAGTAAAGCGTAGCAGCCGATGCGCGCTGCGTGGCAGTATGTTCTCTCCACAGGCTGACACCTACAATGACAAGCAGCAGGGCAGCAACGCCAGCTATTATTTTTTGCTGGTTCTTCTGAGTCCATGCGGCCAGATGTGCCGAACGCATATCGCGTTTCAACGCATCCAGGTCCCCATGGCTCGCGTCAACCGGACTTGGCTGCCTATTTTTTTTCGCCGGACTGGTCACTTTATTTTCCTCCCTAACCTGCATTATTCATAAATTCTGGCATGCCCTTGCTTGTTCCTCTGTTCGCAACGAATCCCTCGTCGGTCGTCCGTATGCATGGCTACGGCCTCCTTCCTTGGGATCCGTTGCGAACAAAGGCCCGGCGCAATCATCATGGCGATTCATGAATAATGCAGGCTAAGTTGTCATGCAGGCTGCAACCTAATGACGACTTCACAAGAAGTCACCAGAACACCTGCCTGCGTGCAACGCGCAGTCGGACAGGCGGCCTTTTTACGGGAAAATCGCCACAATAATCGCGAGGCATCCAGTCTTCTCGCTAGGACTTATAGCGCGGCAATGCTCTCAAGCACATTCTTCTTCCCGAATAAACGCTTTTTGCGACTTACGCCCCATCATAACTCGCAACACGCTATGCACCAGGGCAGCCATCGGAATGGCAATAAATACGCCCAGAACGCCCCATAAACTGCCGAACACCAGAATAGCCACGATAATTGCAATAGGATGGATATTCACCACTTCAGAAAATAGCCATGGTACCAGCAAGTTGGCATCCAGTGCCTGCACCACACCGTAGGCAATCAAGACGTACAGGGTAGCATCGGTGACCCCCCACTGGAAAAATGACAACAACACGACCGGTATCGTCACTACGGCAACACCCACAAAAGGTATCCATACTGAAATACCGGTCAGCGCACCCAATAGCAGTGCATATTGGTGTCCGAACCACCACAAAACCAGCCATGTTATCACGCCGACTACGCACATTTCCCAAAATTTGCCACGAATATAGTTCCCTATCTGGGTATCCACCTCGCTCCAGACTCTGTTCAGCAATAGTCGCCGACATGGCAGAAAACGCTGCCCCCACGCGATCAAGATTTTCTTATCCTTAAGCAGAAAGAATACCAGGACCGGCACCAGAACCGCATAAACCAGCAGGGTAATTAGCCCCGGAATGGAAGCCAGCGAAAAGGAAAAAACCGCCGCCCCCCAATCCTGCAATTTACCCGCTGCGAGTAATACCAGATGCTGGACATAATCCGGATTTATCCAACCGGCATACTGGTGCTGCAGCGTATGTAGCAAGTCGCGCAGGCTGGACACATAATGAGGGGCCTGGGCGATCAGGCGCCCAACCTGAGCGCTGAGCAGCGGCACAACAGCCAGTAAGGCGACCAGAATAAACAGGATGGCGCCTGTACCCACCAGGAAAATACTGAGCAGACGCGGTATTCGGCAATGTTCCAGCATGTCCACAATTCCGTCCAATACATAAGCCAGAGCAATGGCCGCGAGAACGGGCTCGAGCGTATTTCCAAATAGCGCCAATAACCCGAACAACACAAGAAGGGAGAGCATCAGCGCAACCATTTCGGCATCCGCCAGTTGCCTCTCCATCCATAATTTTAGGGCTTGCAACGATCCTTCCCGCTTCCAGACCACCCCAAAGCGACGAGTATTATTGATACCAGCGTAGCGAGTAAATCCAGCACAGCACTAATACCATGCCACATCCCGAAGGCGGCCCTTTGGGGATCGCCCGGTGGTAACGCATCAATCGAACCCATGGCCGATTTTAGGGTTTCCATGATTGGTGCCAGCAAGAATTCATTCGTGGCCACCAGACATGCTACCGCGCCCAGCATCATCCAGCGCCGACGTCCCGCGCACCTCTTCCACCAGAACATCGCGATAGCCAATAGCAGAATCAGGATGCCGCGATTGGCAATATGAAAAATGATACCGGCCAAATGTCCCGCCTGCGCCTGGCTATTCAGATTGACGAACAATACAGGCGCGACCACATCACCCGGCACAACCAGCAGCGCCAGAACCAGTGCCAGAGACAGGCGTACCGCGCCCGCCCGTAAGCAAGCCAGCTTAAATATAGCGGACATTCTGAATCTCGTATTCCCATTCACCGCCGGGAGCCTGCACAATGGCCGCGTCGCCGATCTTCTTGCCAATCATTGCACGAGCGATGGGCGAGGTGATGGATATTTTGTTCTGCTCGATACTAGCCTCATCCACGCCCACAATCTGATACTCCACTTCCGCGCCAGAATCCAGCTCAACCAGGTCCACCGTGGCACCAAACACGACCTTGCTCGAATGAATGCCGGGTGGATCAATAACCTGGGCGCGCGCCAGCTTGTCCTCAAGCTCACTGATACGACCCTCATTGAAACCCTGCTCTTCCTTGGCCGCATGATACTCGGCATTCTCGGACAAATCGCCATGCGCCCGGGCTTCCGCGATGGCCTCGACAATCCGGGCCCGCTTTTTACCCTTCAGAAATCTAACTTCTTCCCGCAATGCCTCAGCGCCTTGCTTGGTCATTGGAACTCGTTCCACTTGTTCTACCTCCGTGATGTTGCAGATAGCTTTGAATGCTTTTGACTTCCATCATGTCCGCAGAAGCCGCGATGGCATGAGCCGCCGCCAACCCCCCCGCCATGGTGGTAAAATAGGGGATGGCCTTTTCTAGCGCTGCCCGTCTGATGGATTTCGAATCAGTGATGGCTTGAGTCCCTTCAGTCGTGTTGACAATAAGGTCGACTTCGCCGGAAAGCAAACGGTCAACGATGTGTGGGCGCACACTATCGATCACTTTAGCCACATGCGAGCTCGCAACGCCGGCCGCCTGGAGCGCAGCATTTGTCCCTGTCGTGGCCAGTACCTCAAACCCTGCCGAGGCAAGTTTCCGTCCCAGTTGTACGGCTGCTTCCTTGTCTGCATCGCGTACCGAAATAAAAGCCCGGCCGCTATCGGGAAGTCGTAAGCCCGCCCCCAGTTGTGCCTTGTTGAACGCGGTGGGAAAGTCGCTCGCAATCCCCATGACTTCACCCGTGGATTTCATTTCCGGTGATAACAGCGGGTCAACGCCGCGAAACTTGGCGAACGGAAAGACTGCCTCCTTCACCGCACGGTATGTTTCGGGTTGTGGCACATCATCCAGGCCCAAATCATCAAGGCTTTGTCCAGACATAATACGCGCAGCCATCTTCGCCAGCGGTACGCCCGTTGCCTTGGACACAAAGGGAACGGTACGGCTGGCGCGCGGATTAACCTCCAGTACATATAAATCATCACCCTGCAGGGCAAACTGGATATTCATTAAACCTTTCACATTCAGGGCCAGACCCAGCACCTCCGTCTGGCGCCGGACCTCGGCAACGGCGCCAGAGGAAATTGAGTGCGGTGGCAGGCAACAGGCCGAGTCGCCCGAATGCACGCCTGCCTCTTCAATATGTTCCATAATGCCGCCAATTACCACCCGTTCCCCATCGCAAAGGGCATCTACGTCCAGCTCGATAGCCTGGTTCAGGAAGCGATCCAGCAGTACCGGGTGGTCCGGACTGACGCTGACCGCCTCTCTCATGTAACGCAGTAATTCGCGCTCATCATGCACAATCTTCATAGCACGGCCACCCAATACATAGGACGGGCGGACCACAACGGGATAGCCAATCTTTGCCGCTATACTAAGCGCCTGAGCCACGGACCGCGCTGTGCCGTTCTCCGGCTGTAGAAGCCCCAGTTCGTGCAGCAATCGCTGGAAGCGCTCTCGATCTTCGGCCAGATCAATCATATCCGGGCTGGTGCCGATAATCGGCACACCTGCGGCTTCCAGGCCTGCCGCCAGCTTTAGCGGTGTTTGACCGCCGAACTGGACGATTACACCCCCCGGTTTTTCAATGTCAACAACCGCCATGACATCCTCAAAGGTTAACGGCTCGAAATACAACCGATCAGACGTGTCATAATCGGTGGAAACTGTTTCGGGATTGCAGTTGACCATAATACTCTCGTAACCATCTTCGGAAAGAGCAAATGCGGCGTGTACGCAGCAGTAGTCGAATTCAATACCCTGGCCGATGCGGTTCGGGCCACCGCCCAACACCATAATCTTCTTGTTATCTGTCGGCCTCGCCTCACATTCCTGCTCGTAGGTGGAATATAAATACGGCGTATGTGCCTCAAATTCGGCGGCACAGGTATCCACTCGCTTGAATACGGGTACTACGCCCGCATCCGTTCTCGTCCTGCGAATATCGCCTTCATCCGCATCCAACAACTGTGCCAGACGCATATCGGACAAACCTTCGCGCTTGGCCGTCTGCCATTCATCCCCCGTTAATGCGGATACATCCCTGCCCACAAACGACTGCTCCAGTGTGACAACGGCGGCAATCTCACGTATAAACCAAGGGTCGATCCATGTCGTTTCATGAATCCTCACTTCCGTCCAGCCATATCTCAATGCTTCACCCAGCCACCATAATCGTTCCGCACCCGGTACAGCCAGTTTTTCTTGCAGGAATACATCCCTCCGGACATCGTCCCCGATACTCTCCGGTATCATTTTATCAAAACCGCACGTGCCGGTTTCCAGTCCCCGCATGGCCTTACCCAGCGATTCAGTGAATGTGCGTCCAATGGCCATGACTTCACCGACTGATTTCATCTGTGTGGTTAAACGGCAATCGACACCGTCGAATTTTTCGAAGTCGAAGCGCGGCATCTTGGTGACGACATAATCCATGGTTGGTTCAAAAGCGGCGCAAGTCTCACCGGTAATGTCATTACGAATCTCATCCAGCGTATATCCGACGGCAAGCCTGGCTGCGATTTTGGCGATGGGGAACCCGGTCGCCTTGGAAGCCAGCGCCGAAGAGCGTGATACACGCGGATTCATCTCAATGATGATCAGGCGACCATCTTTGGGGCTGACGGCGAACTGCACATTGGAACCACCCGTCTCAACGCCGATTTCGCGCAGACAGGCAATCGAGGCATCGCGCATGCGCTGATATTCCTTGTCGGTCAATGTCTGGGCTGGTGCCACAGTAATCGAATCGCCGGTATGCACACCCATCGGATCGATATTTTCGATGGAGCAGATAATGACGCAGTTATCGTTTACATCCCGCATCACCTCCATTTCGAATTCCTTCCAGCCAATCATGGATTCCTCAACGAGAATTTCATCGGTCGGGCTGGCCTCAAGCCCGGAGGCGGAGATTTGCTCAAGTTCTTCAGGATTGTAGGCAATACCGCCGCCAGAGCCGCCCAGCGTAAAGCTGGGCCGGATAATCAGTGGATAGCCAATATCCTCGGCAAGTATCCTTGCTTCCTGTATGGAATGCGCAAAACCGCCGCGTGCCATGTCAAGACCGATACGGTCCATAGCCTTTTTAAACTGCTCCCGGTCCTCAGCCTTATCAATCGCCTGCGGCTGCGCACCGATTAGACGGACATTAAACTTCTCAAGAATCCCGTGTTTATTCAGGCTCAATGCGCAATTGAGTGCCGTCTGACCGCCCATGGTTGGTAACATTGCATCCGGTCGTTCTTTTTCAATGATTTTAGCCACCACCTCCCATGTTACCGGCTCAATATACGTTGCATCAGCAAAATCGGGATCGGTCATGATGGTCGCCGGGTTAGAGTTTACCAGGATCACGCGAAAACCATCCCCGCGTAAAGCCTTGCAAGCCTGCACACCCGAGTAATCGAATTCACAGGCCTGACCGATGATAATCGGCCCGGCACCTAGGATAAGGATTGATTTTATATCGTTACGGCGGGGCATGGGTGGATATCACTCCTTGCATTGAAGACACGAGGCGCGGCTAAGAGCCCGTCGGACTTATGGAAAATCTGCTACGCGGCGGGGAACCAGGTTAAAATATCCTGATTTCTCGTTAGATAGTTGCAACTCAGAACCTCAAAATCATGCTATTTTGATCTGGTTCCCAACCTGCTCGCTATAATCTCCATAAGTCCGACAGGTCCCTGGCACGCATCCGACAGGTGCGAAGCATACGGAACCCGGGAGCGAAAGCCTACCGTTGGCCGTACGGCTGCGTGTAGCAGGTCTGTCTACCTCCCTTTACGCCTCTCGTTACCGCCATATGGTTAAGCGACATGGAGCAAGAGAGCGGCCTGTTACAAGAGGTCTAGCCTGAACTATTCATAAATCGCCATGATGATTGCGCCAGGCCTTTGTTCGCAACGGATCCCAAGGAAGGCGGCCGTAGCCATGCATACGGACGGCCGACGAGGGATTCGGTGCGAACAAAGGAACAAGCAAGGGTATGGCCGAATGTATGAATAGTTCAGGCTAGCATCCATTACGGTCAAAGGACCGGCCTCGCCGTACACCCAAAGCTTCAGGCATTTTCCCACTTTGGCTCTCGCATGTCTGCCAGGGTTACATTGATTAATCCACGTACCGGGTCCGTGGATTCGATGACGACCTCGACCTTATCTCCCAAACCATAGTTTACGCCGCCCCTCCGGGCATGAAGACGGTGGTTGGCTTCATCCAGCACGAACACGCCGCCCAAATCATCCACGCTTAGGGAACCTTCGGCCAGTGTCGGCTCCAGTTCCACGAAGATACGTCGTTTGGTGACGCCGGAGATCATGGCCGGCATTGTCTCGCCAACATTTTTTTGATGGTATAGTGCTGCCAGCATGGCTTGCGTATCCCATTCGGCACGTTGTTGTTTGCGTTCCTGTACGGAGACATGCAGACCTGTGGATGCCAGCTCTGATGCCGGTTGTGTCTTGTCCGGATCCTGCTTGTTCAATATAGCCTTTAATCTACGATGTACGGTAAGATCAGCATAGCGACGGATGGGACTGGTAAAGTGACAATAGACGGAGTATGCCAGACCGAAATGCCCCTCATTCTCGGGGGTATAGCGGGCCTGTTGCATGGATCGGAGTACCAGGCGGTGCAGGACATGGGCGAATGGTTTTCCGCCTGATTTTTCCAGTACGAACTGCACATCACCGGGGCGCGCCTTGTTGTTGTTGTCCTTGATTTTGGGCAAACGAACAAAGATGCCAAAGGGCGTGAGAAATTCATTCAATGAATCAATAGCCTGGCGTTCCGGAGCGGGGTGTACGCGATAGAGCAGGGCGCAGTGGTGACTTTCGAGATATTCGGCGACAGCGGTATTGGCAGCCAGCATCATTTCCTCAATCAAGTGGTGAGCGACATTACGCTCGTCCGAACCCATGGCCGTGACGCGCCCCTCGTGCAGTACGGCACGCACCTCCGGAACATCCAGATCGAGAGCGCCGCGGCGTTTGCGGTGCTGGTCCAACTTGTGGTACAAACGGGTGGCATGATCAAGCATGTCGCGAATTCTTGTGGTGGCGACAGCCTGTTCATCCCGCCCATCCATCCATTTAGCCGCCTGGGTATAGGTCAAGCGGACCCACGAATGGATAACGGCCTCATACACCTGAACAGCACGACGACGACCTGTCGCGTCAAAGCGTATACGCACGGCCATAGCCAGCCTTGGTACACCAGGGTTAAGCGAGCACAGACCATTGGAAAGCTTCTCTGGTAGCATGGGAATCACACGATCCGGAAAATAAAACGAATTTCCCCGCGCCAGTGCTTCTTCATTGAGTGCTGTGTCGGGCCGCACATAATGTGCCACATCGGCAATGGCAACCCACGTTTCAAAACCCTCACCGCGCGGTAATACGCAGACCGCATCATCGAAATCCCGTGCATCTGCACCATCAATCGTGACGAAAGGTAAATGCCGTAAATCCATGCGGCCATCCATGTCTTTTTCACTGACACTGCCAGAGAGAAGGTTGGCCTCAGCCAGAACATCTACGGGAAAATCGACTGGTAACTGCTGCTCCGCAGCGATAAGGTCGATGAGGCGTTCCGGATTCAGGTCATTGCCCAGCACTTCCAGTATTTTGCCGCGCAAGGGATTTGTTCCTCGCTGAATTTGTAGGCGTACCCAATCCTTGTCATGCGCGCCCCCGGCATCGCGAGCTTTCACCAGAATAGTTTGCGGCATTTTGCGGGATCGCGGCTGCACCAGCCCGATACCACCCTGGAGTATGAACTGGCCTACCAGTAAGGCGTGTGCTTCCTTGACGATACGAACCAGTTCGGCTGATTCGCGGCCGCGACGGTGAGTAGCGCGCACTTCCACGATATCACCATGCATCAGGGGCCGCATTTCTTCATGGGGCAGGAAAAGCCCTTTCTCCCGTCCTTCCACATCCACAAACCCGAAACCGTCGGGATGCGCTGACACCGTGCCCGCCCATATTTTTTCAGATTCGGGGCGGGCCGGCCGGGATGTATGTGCGCGGCCTCTCTTCGCGGGCGGTTCTTCTCCGGAAGTATGTCTTCGCGACTGCTTCTCTGGCCACTTTTGATGCTCGTGGCGCTTGCTATTCTTTCTTGACACTATATTGCTCCATCCTATGATTGCGCGCCTCTTGCAGAGGAAATTCGGGGTCAGATTTTATATCAACGCGTCGTCTGACGTATTTATTTGATTTGTACGCAGTACAAGATCTGACCCCATGTTCCCTTCATGCCGAGGTGGCGGAATTGGTAGACGCGCTGGCTTCAGGTGCCAGTGACCATTACGGTCGTGCTGGTTCGACTCCAGTCCTCGGTACCAGTCGGTAGTCTAA
>VAOZ01105543.1_pt1 | contig 14627 bp, 12 predicted proteins | sample 3394041 | NCBI WGS metagenome assembly VAOZ01 (sample SAMN08290431, study PRJNA428436) | hydrothermal vent metagenome | isolation source: Deep-sea hydrothermal vent chimney | place: Indian Ocean: Southwest Indian Ridge
AGTAGATTTCCTGCCATGTTCTGTGGTGAGCGTGGAGCTCTTCTCCACTTCGAAAAATCAAAGACTGAAAACTTTTACAGAATAAAAGTTGCGTTATCAAATAACGGGGCAACATAAGCATAAACCATGGTAAATATCAATAAATAGATTCGTATGGCACTACGACACATGCCAAAATTAATTATCCTTATATATCAATGATTTATGATTTTGACGCCTCGTATTTTAACTGTTTTTTGGCTTAAGCTGACAAAGATGGGTTATCAGCAAGGGAGATTATCTTCGCGCTATAATCGCTGTTAATTCAGAGCCTCTTGCAAAACTCTGGGTGGATGAGCGGCAATCCCACTTTGAGTCCGTTTTCGGGATGGAATGAGGTGCATGGTGGCTCCATGGAGCGAAATTCCAGCGCGGAAATGGGCCAAAGTGGGGAAGCCGACCGCCGTTCGCAGGTTTTGCAAGAGGCTCTTCAGTATTATTTGGAGAGTTTTGCAATTACCTCAAGAGTTACAATCTGTCCTTGTCGCTGAAAGTCGAGAAGTGGCTCAAATTGCAATCGGTGCACGAATACCAGGGTGGCACTGGTAGCTCCGCAGGGTGAAATCGTCATAAGTAAAATCGAAGATACCCTTTACGCCCGGGTTCAGCTTCATTTGAGGCAACGGATAAGGCTTCCGCGCCAGTTGTATTTTAACCTGTTCCATATGGTTGGTATAAATGTGCGCATCACCAAGGGTATGGACAAAGTCGCCCGCTTGCAGATCGCAGACCTGAGCCACCATCATCGTCAGTAGTGCATAGGAAGCGATATTGAATGGTACGCCGAGCAGGATGTCCGCGCTTCTCTGGTAAAGCTGGCAGGAGAGTTTACCACCGGCGACATAGAACTGGAAAAAGGCATGACAGGGTGCCAGCGCCATTTTTCCACCTGCGACATTGCCTCGTGGGGAAATAGATTCATCGGGAAGGTCGGCCACATTCCAGGCCGAAACAATCAGCCGCCGAGAGTCGGGGCTGGACTTTATCTGCCCAATCAGGGTTGAAATCTGGTCAACAAAAGCACCGCCGGGCAGTGGCCAGTTGCGCCACTGATAACCATAAACTGGACCAAGATCGCCATTATCCGTAGCCCACTCATTCCAGATGGTCACACCATGGTCGGTGAGATATTTGATATTCGTATCGCCTTTCAAAAACCATAGTAATTCATGGATGATGGATTTTAAGTGTACTTTTTTGGTCGTAACCAGCGGAAACCCTTCAGACAAATTGAAGCGCATCTGGTAACCAAACACGGATGTTGTGCCGGTACCGGTACGGTCCCCTTTTTGTGTGCCGCATTCACATGCGTGGCGCATCAGGTCAAGATACTGCTTCAAATTCGTCTCCTGTTACCGATATACTGCCGATATGGAAAGCTGTTGGCAAAAGAGCCAATCTCCGCCCATGGTTTTACGCTTGGCCCAAAAGGCGTGTTTGTGCGAAATAGACGATCAGGGGGAGTTTCGATGCGGTTAGTAAGCACTGTTGGAATCATGTTGATGATGGTGGGTCTGTGCCCCCTGTCGGGGCGGACTCAGGAGTCTGCGGAGGGTCTGGTGAACCCCATTCACGGGAATAGCGTAAACGTCAGCCAGATGCCCGCAGACAATACGCCCGCCACAACGGAAGGGGAGGGTGCGGACCATCAATCCTCGCCTGGCGAAGCACCCATGACTAGTGAGCCTTTCACCATCCTGACACCCACCGATAAAGTGGTGGCCCGCTTTATGAAACTGGATACGGACGCTTCCGGTGGCGTATCACTTGACGAGTACATGGCTATGGTACGCAAACATGCCGAAGCACGTTACGCAGCCATGGACACGAACGGCGATGGTGAAGTGACGGATAAGGAATACCGCGCCTTCTGGAAATCACGTATGGCGCACTGGTATCGGCTAAAACGTTAAGCTGTGTCTGTGAACAATACAGAGCCTCTACAGACTAATTCGCCCGGGTTACCGTCAGGCGAAGAAGGATAAACCGGTGGGCGGCCATGACGTAATGGTCCATCAAGGCACTTCCGAATACTCTGGCCGTCTGCCGGACGGCGGCCAGAGTGACCGTTTCGCCCAGCTTGACCGTCAGCCTGGTATCGGCACCCGTTACGATGGTATGTTTAGTATGCTTGGACTGTTGCGGTTGTATATTCAGGCGCATGGGTGCCTGAGAGGCAGGTGGCCGTCTGGTAGCGGTAGTTGAACCCAGACTTGGTAAAATTTCCATATACGCTTGGATATTCGTTTCCTGCCGTTGTCGCTCGAACCACGGGCGGATATGCAAGCGGACGCTGTTCTTGCCAGTGAGCCGCGCCTGTACGTCGAACCCGGCCGTTATTGGAAACAATGCGAGGTTGGGTGTATCAGGTGCGCCATAGCGGTGCAGAAAATATCGGATGGAAGGTCGAATGGCGCGAATATGTCCGGCTTCAATGCGTCCGTATTGACCGGATGTGACCCTCAAAAGGAAGTGTTGGTGACCGCTTTCCTGCCGGATGCTATGGTCTGTTTGTATGCGCACCCATCCTCCCGGCAGCATTATACCGGATAATCGTGCGCCGGTTTGGTCGCTTGTTTGTCGCTCTTCCACGTCCACCTGTATTTTTAATTGTGGCGCGAGAATATCCAGCCGCTTAAGCAAAGCGCGGGCGCGTTTGATGTGTTCGGCATTATCCTGAACGATCAACATATGACGGGATGGGATTTGGGCTGCCGTGCCCTGGTGGGAAAGCTGACTTTTTACAACATCGGAAGCTTCCCGTAATGGCAAGTGCAGCACCTCGAGGATAACCGTTTCCGCTCTGGCGAAACCGATGACACCCAGCGAAGCAATGACGATCATGAGAAGGTATGTGATTCGGCGTAGCATTCGTTGACTCAGCGGCGGTAATTTCGCGAAAGGTCGCCGGGTCGTCTATCCACGGGCGACCTTTTTACGGAGAGATCAACAGCCGCGATCATCGAATTCGGGAGTCGGCTCTACCAGACTGGCCGGATCTTCGTGGATAATAATTTCGGAATCTGGGTAGATATTCCTGATACTGGCCTCCACCGCATCGGAGATTGTGTGGGCGTGGAACAGCGTCAGTTCATCATTCAACTCAAGATGAAACTGGATAAAGGCCGTTGTACCGCCACGGCGTGTACGCAAGTCGTGCATACCCTTTACATGTTCTTGACTGATAATAATGTCATAAATGCGCTTACGATCTGTATCCGGAAGCTCATGATCCATCAGATGTTGAATGGCTTCACTGGCGATGCCCCATGAGCTGTAGAGGATATAGGCAACGATACCGATGGCGAAGAGCGCATCGAATCCGGACCAGCCCCAGGAAGCGAGGACCAGAGCGGCGATAACACTGATACTGACTATCAGATCCGTGGAATAATGAAGATAATCGGCCCGGATGGCCGTGGAGGCGGAGTGTTTGATAGCGTGATGCTGAATCATCATCAGCACCAGCGTAGCGATAATCGAAAATATCATCACGATGATGCCGATGCTGGCAACGTGCACGGGTTGCGGATGAATAAATCGGCCAGCGGCTTGCAGTAGCAGGAAACAGGCGGATCCTGCGATAAACATGGATTGACCCAAACCGGCCAATGATTCCGCTTTCCCATGGCCGAACCGATGTTCGCGATCTGCGGGCGTAAGCGCATGGTGTACGGCCAGCAGGTTGATGAAAGATGCCAGCGCATCTAGGCATGAGTCGATTAACGAGGCCAGGATACTGATCGAATCGGTCCACAGCCAGGCAGCGAGCTTGGCGACAATCAGGATGATGGCTGTAATAATGGAGGCGTATGTAGCCAACCGCATCAAACGGGCGTTTTTTAGTTGTGCAGGATTCTGCATATCAAATAAACGTTGAATGGAGTTGAAGAATGGCGTTTAACTGAGCCTCCACCGCCGCTGCACCTACGAGAATGGCATCTTCAGCTCGATAGAACTCCAGCGAACCAATTTCGCTAATATCGGGCTTCAACAACAGGTCCGGGGGCGAAATCTGCATGCGCAGACGCATGATCATGTCCTGAGCAATCAACTGGGATTGGTTCGTAATTGAACTGGCGCCAAGGTCGCTCTCCTTATGAAATATAAACTGGTGCTTCCGTCTGAATCCCTGAAACCATTGACTGAGATGTAAGGGCATATTTGGCCATGCATCAGCCAACAACTCTTTCAGCCTCTTGTCCCATTCCGGGGCCTCCTTTTCCCGATGTGCGGCATGCATCTCAACCTGAGGGTGGACCTGAACTGCGAGGACCGGACCACCAAAGAGCGCTCTTGCACAATCAAAGGGTACGGGGTTCACCATTCCGCCATCAATCAGCGTTCGGCCCTCCCTTTGGAAAGGCGTAAGCAGGCCCGGATAGGAAATACTGGCGCGCACGGCACCGAGTAGATCGCCTCTGCGGATAACGACCTGCTCCCCGGTGGAGAGGTCGGCGGCAATAGCGGCGAATGCAGTGGGTAAATTCTCGATTTTTTTATCCGCCATGTATGGTGTCAGGTATTCGCGGATGCCCTTACCAGCGGAAACGCCGGATTCGTTGAAATCGGGCGTAAACAGACGCATGGTGGATATCCAGTCCATACGGCAGGCAAGTTCCCGCATCTCCCTGCTCGACATTCCCGCTGCAAAGAAAGCGCCGATTTCCGCGCCGATACTGGTGCCGACGATAGCTCGAATGGGAATTTTTTCACGCACAAGGACTTCGATGACACCGATATGGGCTAGTCCGCGAGCGCCGCCACCGCCAAGGACAAGCACAAGCCCTCGATCTTTCACCCTATTCACGGGCTCGCCTTGCCCCCGGACAAGGAATAAATGCCGATACCCGCCGTCGGTAGTCGGCGTATTCATGATGGATGGTTTGCATGCGTTGCTCCTCAAGTCGTGAGCCAATGATAAAATACAAAATGATAATGGCAAATAGATTCAGGCTATTGGTGGTCTGAGCCGGGCTGGCGAGCAGCATCAGTATAACGCCAGAATACATCGGGTGCCGTATATGGCGATAGATGCCGCGTTCCACAAAGTTGTCCTGGTCATCGGCTACGGTGCGAAGGCCGAGAAAGGAGGCAGCGTCGATGGCGCGCAATGAGGACACGGCGAGCCACAGTCCGGCAAGCTGTACGGCGCGCATGACTCCGTTCGCCCAGCCGCGTATGTGGTAAAGCCCGTTATCCGGCAATCGGTACACAAAGCCGAGCCACAGGACGGTTAATATGGCTGCAGTCAACGTATAGGCCAGACGATAAGTTTTTGGCTTCGCGCCGAGCCGATAGCAAATGTTTTTACAACGCCGTGTTGCGAGAATACTGTGAAGAATGACGAATAGCAGCCCTGTAAGCCAAATGAGGAATATGCTCATTGGCCCAGTATGACTTTTTCGCAAGAGTCATCAAAGTGTCTGCGAGAGTTTTGGTGTGGACAAAGGAACAATCGATATCTACGCGAAAGGCGCGCAACGTGTTTTGTGCGGGAGGAATGCTTGGGTATGACAGGCTTTATATTATAAAACTCGTGAGCGATGATCGGTTTCCCCACCCAGAGTTTTGCAATTGGCTCCCGGTCATTTCACATGTGGATCATAATCCGTGCTTGCACGCACGGGATGAGAACGCAGCATGGTGCCCATGCGTCAACTTGTTTCCCCTCATCACAATGCGCGTCCAGACGGTACGGAGATTGATCTGGTTGTGCTGCATGCGATCAGTTTACCACCGGGGCGGTATGGTATGGGTCATGTGGAGGCATTGTTTACCGGACAACTGGATGTGGCTGCGCATGCATCATTTGCCGAACTGGATGGCCTGCGCGTGTCGGCACATTTCGTGGTGGACAGATCTGGCGTTATAACGCAATTCGTTCCTGTGTCGCGGCGCGCCTGGCATGCGGGAGCATCGGCATGGGAAGGAAGGGTGGGTTGCAATGACTACTCCATCGGTATCGAAATGATCGGTGATGAACTAGGCTCCTTTTCCGACGCACAATACAGGGAAACCGCGCGCCTGTGTCGGGTATTGATGGGAACTTGTCCGGGTATCAGCACGCAACGCATCGTCGGCCACTGCGATATTGCGCCGGGCCGGAAATGGGATCCGGGTAAACAGTGGGACTGGGTGCATTTCCGCCATTCGTTGGGGCATGCCCGGCGGCTTGAGGGCTCGTCGGGCGAGGTGCTGGATGGGACATGAAGCTGTTGTGCGGCTATTCACCTTTTTTGGTATCCTGATTATTATGGCTTGTTGGCAAGCACTCGCGCCTCGCCGCCCGTTAAAGTTTGCTTATCGGCGGTGGCCAGCCAACCTGGGGGTCGTTCTTCTTGACGGCCTGTTGGTACGGTTGCTGATGCCCGCAGGCGCGGTGGGCGTCGCAGTCTGGTGCGAACGCGTGCATTTTGGTGTGATGCACTGGCTGAATGTACCGTGCGCATGGTCGACTATCATCACGGTAATTGTGCTGGATGGCATGATCTACGCCCAGCATGTGCTGTTCCATGCGATCCCGTTATTGTGGCGGCTGCACATGGTGCACCACGCCGATCAGGACATTGATGTCACCACCGGCCTCCGGTTTCATCCCGTCGAAATTCTACTTTCCATGTTGATCAAGATGGCAGCAGTCGCATTGTTGGGTGCGCCGGTGCTGGCGGTGATCCTGTTTGAAATGATTCTCAATGGTATGGCCATGTTCAACCATGCCAATGCGCGCTTGCCGCTCCGGTTTGATGCGTGCTTGCGTCTTGTGCTGGTCACACCGGATATGCACAGGGTGCATCACTCTGTTATCCGTGACGAGACGAATAGCAATTTTGGCTTTAACCTTTCCATATGGGATCGGATGTTCGGTACCTGTCAGGCTCAGCCCAGGGATGGGCATGATGGCATGACAATCGGCCTGACTCAGTACCAGTCGAAGCAGCCGGGCAGCCTCGTATGGATGCTGGTCTTGCCCTTTACCGGCCGATCTGGCGGCTATCCCATATTCCGCCGGGAATCCGTCCCTCGATGATATTACGCTAGCGATTCTGGCTTATAACGCCGGTATTTCACACCACGCATAGATGCCACCTGATGGTTTGATCAGGCGGGTCAGTTCAAGCTCTGCCATACCTTTCCTCCAAGACGCAGGAAGCATCGTTACGCTTCCCGGGAATGCCGTAATCATGGCGGTTTTAGCTTCCCCCATCAGCTTTTCCATGATGCGTGCGCGCATGCCGAGTTTGTGCCGAATATATTTTACCTGATATTGTTTACCCAGCTTGGCGCGCTTCGCCGCCGCGGCGATGGCACCGTCCAACGTGCCAAGCTTATCCACCAGGCCCAGGCGCAAGGCATCCGTTCCTGTCCATACCCGTCCTTTGGCCAGGGCGCGGACCCTGGAGGTATCCATGTGCCTGCCTTGGGACACATGATTGATAAAATCGCTGTAGACGTGATTTACACTCATCTGGATCACCTTGGCTAATTCAGGGTTGAGTGGCCGGTCGGTACGCATACCACCCGCGATTTGCGTGGTCCCCAACCCATCGGTGTGAATACCAAGTGCATTTAATCCCTGATTGAAACTGGGGAAGAGGCCAAACACGCCGATAGATCCGGTCAGGGTATCAGGGGAAGCCCATATTTCGTTAGCTGCGGAAGCAATCCAGTAACCACCCGAAGCGGCCATACTACCCATGGAGACAACCACCGGTTTTCCCGCCTCTTTCAGTCGCTCAATAGCCAGTCGAATGGTCTCGGAAGCCATGGCGCTACCACCGGGGCTGTCTATGCGCAAGACGACAGCTTTGATGCGAGTATCTCGCCTTGCCATATCCACCAACTGGCTGAAGGACTCTCCGCCAATGGCGCCGGGTGGCTGGTTTCCGTCCATGACAGGACCGCTGGCGACAATCAGCCCGACCTGCCTGCTGCCATCCGGCGTGACTTTCGGTCCCAGTGACCTTAGGTATTGTTTGTATGTTACTGAAGGCGGCGAGGATATGCCGCCAACACCTGGTTGACTGGAAAATTGCCTTGCCAGGGTCGCCTCAACTTCATCGCGTGTGGCGAGCTTGTCCACCAGGTGCATGTTCAGCTCCAGTTGCGCGATACTGCCACTATATTTTTTTACATAGGTGGGAAGATGATCCAGCATATTCTGAATATCGTCCGCCTTGATATGTCGCATGCTTGCCACATCCCTCTTGTAGGATCGCCACAGTTGCGTCAATAATACCTTGTCGGCCATGCGCGCGGCGGCAGACATGTGGTTCCGCACCAGAGGTTCGGCGGCGGATTTATATTCTCCCACGCGAAACAGGTGGACCTTCACTTTCATCTTATCCAGCGCATCCTTGAAGTAATTACGGTACAGGGAGAGCCCCGTGAGCAGTACCATACCCATGGGGTGGAGATAGACGGTATCGGCACTGGCCGCGAGGTAATATTGAGATTGGGTATAATTGTTCGAGACGGCAATGACCTTTTTACCGCTTGTTTTGAAATCGTCAATGGCGCGGCGCAGGGTTTGCAGTTTGGTGATGGAAGTTCGATCCATGTCTTTCAGATCAAGCAGTAGCATGCGGATGCGTTTGTCATCGCGGGCTGCATGAATCACACGCACTAGATCGCGCACGCGCGTTTGTTCCACTGTTGTCAGGCCAAAGGGAAATCCCGCTCCTGGCGCGGCCAGTTCTTCCACCAATGCCCCTGTTGGGTTCAGCACCAGCACTGCCTTGTCGGGAATGGATGGGTGTGTAGCGCGGAAGGCGACGACGAGCAGTACAATGATGAGCAGGAATATCAGCCCGGAAATTACCCGGCGCGTACCGTCCAGCACATATAGTAGTTTATTCCACATAGGCTACCTCCAGAAACTTCCGGGAATCCCCATAAGCCCGACAGGCTCCCAGGAAACCCGGACTGTATTGTTTCGTTCACACATTGGATAGAGTGCCGTCGGAAATCAGGGCCCGCATTGGCAAAAAAAGGATAAACAGGAAGACGGACGATGGATGTATTACAAGCGACCATACTGGCGATCATCGAGGGGGTGACGGAGTTTTTGCCTGTTTCCTCTACCGGGCACATGATTGTCGCCAGCCACTGGCTGGGGGTGATACAAAACGAGGGAAACAAGGCATTTGAGGTCATTATCCAACTGGCAGCTATTCTTGCCGTAGTCGCCAATTACCGCGAAAAATTCACACTCAAATATATCGAATTATGGAAAAAAATTGTACTGGCTTTTATCCCTATTGGTTTTGTCGGCTTGCTGCTGCACAGGCAGATCAAAGCCATGTTCACGGTCGAAGTCGTTGCCGTCATGTTCATTGCCGGTGGCATTGTCTTTCTGCTGGTGGAATATCTGCACCGGGGCCGAAAATATGCCGTACAACGGGTGGAGGATATAAGCTACAGGCAGGCTCTATGGATTGGTTTGGCGCAGGTTTTCGCCCTGATTCCGGGTACCAGTCGGGCTGGAGCGTCCATTATTGGCGCGCTGCTGGTTGGCCTTGACCGCAAAGTCAGCGCCGAGTTTTCTTTTTTGCTCGCCCTGCCCGTGATGCTAGCGGCCAGTGGTTTTGATTTTGTCAGACACTACCATGATTTTATCGGCACCCAGCTTGCACCGTTGCTTGTCGGTTTTGTTGTCGCTTTCGTCTCGGCATGGCTGGTTATGCGCCTGTTTATCCGTTTCCTGGAGCGTTTCACCTTTGTCTCTTTCGGTGTCTACCGTATTCTGTTCGGCGGCTTGCTGCTCTGGATGGGCTCCTGATGCTGCATTGGCCGAACATCGACCCCGTCGCCATTCACCTGGGGCCGCTGGCCATTCACTGGTATGGTTTGATGTATATCCTCGGTTTTCTGACGGTGTACTGGCTGGTCAAACGACAAATGATCGAGCGCAACGAATGGGAAACGCTACTTACATCCGAACAGCTCGAAGGTTTGTTTACATGGCTTATTCTGGGCGTGGTACTGGGTGGACGAATCGCTTATATCCTGTTCTATAACCTCCCTTACTATGTCCATCACCCCATGAGGATGCTGTACGTTTGGCAGGGAGGAATGTCATTTCACGGCGGTATGATCGGTCCCGTTATCGCGGGTTGGTTCTATTGCCGGAAATACAAGCTTCCATTTCTAACACTGGCAGATCGTATCTTCACGGTGGCTCCCATTGGTCTGGCGCTTGGACGCCTCGGTAATTTCATTAACGGCGAGCTTTGGGGGCGGGTAACGGATATGCCGTGGGGTATGGTGTTTCCGCAGGCGGGGCCGCAACCGAGGCATCCCAGCCAGTTGTACGAGTTGGCACTTGAGGGTATTGCACTGTTCTGCCTGCTCTGGTTTACGCGCAAGAAAGATTGGCCGGATGGTGCGCGCGTGGCCCTGTTTCTGGCGGGTTATGCCGTGGCACGTATTTTTTGTGAACAGTTTCGCCAGCCCGATGCACAACTGGGCTTTCTTTTCGGGCCGGTAACGATGGGCATGCTGCTTTCCTCAGTGATGTTGGTTGTGGGAATTGTTTGGCTTTTCCTCCTGTTCCGTAAGAAGTCAACATGAAGAGCCTCTTGCAAAACGCGTGAGCGGTGCCGGCTTCCCCGCGCTGGTCCCTTTGGTTCGGGCCGTTCGTTGGCCTCAGGTCTTACGCCCCGCCCTTACCTGCGTCCACACCCGTCGTAAGCATGCTTATTCCCCTTCGGATACGTTTCAGCGATTCTTTCTTGCCGAGGAGGGAAAGGGTGGCGTCGATCGGCGGCGAAACAGGGCCGCCCGAGATCAAAATACGGATTGGTTGGGCGAGTTTTCCCATATTTATGCCCGCCTCCCCGCAAAGATCGCTGATGAGTACGTGGATGGATTCTGGTGTCCAGTCCTGCATGACATCGGTGCGTGCGATGAAGGCGTCCAGTAAGGCCCACGTCGTTTCCTTGAAATTCTTTTTAACGGCTTTTTCCACATACGCCATGGGCGCGGCATAGAAAAAACGCGCACCTTCGGCCAGTTCGTTCAGATTCTTTGAGCGCTCCTGAAGCAATTGAATCGCTCTGGCAATATCCGGTCCACCGGAGATGTCCGCGTTCAGGCGTCGCATCACCTCTTCGGATAATGATTCCGGCGTTGCACAATGCAGATAATGTGTATTCAGCCAGTCCAGTTTACTCTGATCGAAGCGCGCTGCGGCCTTACCCACGGCCTGGACATCAAACAGCTCAATCAACTGCTTGCGGCTGAATACTTCTTCATCCCCATGCGACCAGCCCAGACGCGCCAGATAATTGACCACTGCATCGGGGATGTATCCGTTTTCACGGTATTCGGTAATGGCGACGGCACCATGTCGTTTGGACATCTTGGCACCATCCGGCCCGTGAATGAGTGGAATATGTGCGAACTCGGGAATGGAAAGCCCCAGTGCCGTATAGAGTTGAATCTGACGTGGCGTATTGTTCAGGTGATCCGAGCCGCGAATAACATGCGTAATCCCCATACTTGCATCATCCACGACCACGGCGAGATTGTAGGTTGGCGACCCGTCCGAACGTATCAGAATCAAGTCGTCCAGTTCACGATTGTCGAACGTTACATCGCCCAATACCAGGTCATGGACCACCGTTTTCCCCGCATCGGGGGAGCGAAAACGAATGACGGAGGGCTTGTTTCCCGGTACATCCGTGCGATGTCGGCAACGTCCGTCATACATTGGTTTTTGGCCTGCCGCGCGTTGTGCATCGCGCATGGCATTCAGTTCATCCTTACTACAATCGCAGCGGTAAGCCTTGCCTTCTGCGAGCAAGCGGTCTGCCGCCACCACATGGGCGGTATAATTCCGGCTCTGGAACACTACATCTCCATCCCGGTCCAGACCCAGCCAGGAAAGACCATCCAGAATAACTTGCGTCGCCTCTCGCGTGGAGCGCTTCTGGTCTGTATCTTCAATGCGCAAGACGAACTCACCTCCGTGATGCCGTGCGTGCAACCATGAGAACAGTGCCGTACGAGCGCCGCCGATATGCAGCATGCCAGTGGGCGATGGGGCAAAACGTGTGCGAATAGTCATCATTTCTTTCCTTTGCGTCGAACGATAAAATCTCCGGACAGTTCTCGCCGAACAGTCTCGAATCTACCCGAATTGTTTCTCAAGGCATACGGGCTGTTATCTTTATGCCTGTAATATCGCCATATCGGTATGCGGCGGTTGGCCACACGGGATAGATGCGGTATCTGGAAATACCGCGCCTGCGCATATAATATTCAATCATGGCTTGGGTGCGGCGAATGCGCGAAATCAAGCGCTTATCCAGAGGTGTATGGCCCAGTTGTGGAAGAAGTTCCACGACCAGTTTGGGTTGTTTTCGCAGTGCCTTGAATACTCGCCATAAACGCGTATGTTCATTATGTGAAAAAGCTCTTCCGCGCTGTAGCTGGACATACGACACCACCTTTACTGCAGGCTGCACACTCGTCGGCAATCTGCTCGCCAGAGGCACCCGCTGTCTAATGACATGCAAAGTCGCGAGGCCCATGCGTTTGATGGAAAATGGTTGTACCCGCCAATCGCCCTTGAACGGGATGTGCAAACTTATGCGGCCTCGCTTGCCAAGCCGATCGAGCAGGCCCTGCATGCTGTAACCGGTCAGCGGCAGCATGGGGTCTTGCGGATATACACCCGACTCAAATTGTCCCTGATGCAGGACGAGGTTCAGCACACCATCATAAGTGTGTTTTTCATGAGCAGGCCTGATAGAAAAGTTTCCGTCCAGACGTCCGCGAATCAAGCGTGGTGAACCGGAGATTAGCAGCCAGTTGTTAAGAAAAAAGGGCAAGGCATCCCGCAGTCCGGCTTTGAGTTGCATTTTCATATCGCTACCAAACCAGTCCACACGTCCTCGCATACGCAAGCTTCCTCCACCCACGGAAGCATTAAATACCAGAGGTGACCATGCTCCTGGGCGCATATTCCTCAGAGAAAAGGATACATCATCCGCCCATACAGCATCCTTGCTACCCACGCTAATGGTGCCATGTTTCGCCGAAATTTTATCCACTTGCCAGGGAATCTCCTTATGCCGCACCTCCGGATCCTTTGCAGTTTTAGCTTTGCCCGTATGGGAAATCGGGTGCAGCGCAGCCCGATAGCGCCATTTATTAATCAGGATCAGCCCCATATGCTGTATGGCCGATGTACCGACCTTCCGGATATCGATATGAATGGTATCCGCCAGAAAGGTATCGCCTCCCTGCGATGCCACGAGATTGGTCAATGTCGCTTGTCCCTTCAATGTCAGGCTGCCGTGGTCGGACTGTAGTAAAATTCGGAACTGGCTGTTGCCGGAGAGTTGTAGGGGACCACTGCTTCCGGGCAGGGACATATCCGGGAAGAGAGGGCGCAATCGCACTACCGGAACATTCTCGGCACTGATGCTTGCATGAAATAACTGGCTACCCTGATCTTCCCCGATAATATGCCATATTTCCCTGCCTCCGCTGGCCACGTCCAGTTGCATATAGCCATTGGCTCCCCCATGACCGGAGCCGCTCATGGGGGGGAGAATCAGGCGGCGCGAACCCTTGTCAACATTCACGGAGGGGCGGACATTTTTGAGCGTTAAATGGCTGACCCGGAAATACCATGGAGAAACCGGCAACCGGGTTTTTCCTACCTGCAGCGGCATATCCATATCGTGAACATAGAGATGCTCAATATGAACCTGGTGAACAGACCATTGTGTCACGGCGTGATCCAGCATGATATGACCGATCGTCCACGCAGGCAGGCTTTTGGACACAAGGCGAACCCCGCGAATCTCGCCGCTCATGTCCGTGGCCCAACCCTCATCGCCTTGCTGTTCAAACTGTATATTTCCGTTCAATATGCCGGATATGACCTTCCGTCCATTCACTACGGGTAACACGCTGCCGAGGCCCGCCAGAGACAGACCACTGCATTTGGCCTGAACCTTGATATTCTCCGCTCCCGTTTCCCCCCGAACCTGTATGCTGCCCCGGCCGGGTTGGTTTTCAAGGCGGATATCGCCATCGAACATAAAATGCCGGTGCGGTCGGTCCGTGTGCCAGTTGAACGAGCCGTCGCTGCTCCCATGTATATCGGCCTCCAGGCCCAGAATGCGGGCCAGACCGCTCGCCGTCATATCTTGCCAGTCCATGACGCCCTTGAATGCGCGATTATCCCGGCGGCCATGCAGGCGGAAGGAGCCGCCGTTAATGTTTCCACTCAACTTAAAATCACGATCCGAAATGCGAGCTGAAAGTTTCCCGATTCGCCAAGGGGTCTTTTTATCGGTGAAACGGAGTATTCCATTCGTCAGTATCAATTCATCCACATCATTGATCGATGAAAGCCATTGCCGCATGGCACCGGAAGGTTCTCCACGCAAACCGCTTGTCAGATCAGTACGAGGGAATGATAGATCCATGCCATCAAGATAAATTCGGGAAAAGTGGGGCTTTTTCGACAGCATGGCACTGGTCGATGTATGCAAAGAAATGCGGGACACATGGATTACCCATTGCCCCTGTTTGGCCCGTATATCGTGAATGGTCAGGACGCCGCGCAA
>VAOZ01092196.1_pt1 | contig 14611 bp, 32 predicted proteins | sample 3394041 | NCBI WGS metagenome assembly VAOZ01 (sample SAMN08290431, study PRJNA428436) | hydrothermal vent metagenome | isolation source: Deep-sea hydrothermal vent chimney | place: Indian Ocean: Southwest Indian Ridge
ACTCAATTACACGCCAACTATTAGAAGTAGAAGATTTTATGGGAAGCATTCTTGAACCAGCTTGTGGTAATGGTGCTATACTAAATATATTAAAAAATGCTACAGGATATGATATTGAAAAAGATTTTTTTAAGGAAACAAAGAAATATAATAATATAGTTACTAACCCACCTTTTTCCTTGTCGTTTGATTTCCTTATGAAAGCAAAACAAATAGCAACAAAAAAAATTGCATTTTTATTACCACTATCATATTTACACGGTAAAAAAAGATTTGATTTTGTTTATCAAGATAAAGATTTTCCATTAGCAAGAGTATATATATTTACTCGGTATCCAATGTTAGGTAACAAATTAAGAGAGGATGGAAAATATAAAACTGGTATGATGGTGTATGCGTGGTATATATGGGAAAAGAATTACAAACAAGAACCTATTATTAGATGGATAGACAATAATAAAAATGTAGTTTCTACTACTAAAAAAAAGAGAATAATAAATTAAATATGAAAATAAGAGATATAATTGCATTGCCATTCTTATTTTTGAGTTTGTTGTTTGAAACGATAGCAATAAAAATAGGAGGTAAATGGACAAGCAAGACAATTTTATATAGTTTTAGAGTGACAAATAGTGTGATAAATAGAAAGTAGGAAAAAGTTATCTACACTTTCTCACTTGATTTTTCTTTATGAGTAGTATATACTTATAAATATAAGAAATTACTAACAAACAAACGCTATGAACAACAGCAAAAAATTAAAACAATGGCTAGCAGCTACACTAGTTGATAATCCTAAAATTTTACAATCTAATAATCCATCAGAAGTGTATAGTAAATTATACAAAATATGGCTTAAAGAAGTGCAGGAAACAGTTAATGATTTTATTAAATATTACGAAGCGATGTGAAAAAAAATACCAAAACACTATGAAAACAATAAAAAAAATGGAGAAAATATATGATTATTTCTATGATGCCCCAAAAGATAAAGAAGGTAAGTTAAAAGAAAGAAAGTTATTGGGAGAGTTTGAGATAATATATGGGGATACAAACGACTATGCTTTTTCTGTTATTGGAATATCTAAAAAAGATAAAGAAATATATAATATTATAGGAGACGAAGTGAGTGGACTTTATAATCAAGGAAGAGGAGGAACGAAATGTCGTATAGTAAAGATAAATCTTGAACGATGCCATTGGGTATAATAAAAAATAAATACCAGATTTATTAAAATATTTTAAATATATAAAATTATGAACTACGAACAAGGAAAGAAAATAGAGAGTATTATTTACGACTTAGAAATCATAGGAGGACATTATGATTACGACAAAGAAGAAATGATACAAGACTTATCTAAAAAAGAGATAAGTGAAAAAATAAACTATGTTATTAGAGATTTGCAAGACTTAATTTCTAACCAATAAACACTATGAACAATATAGCAATAGGAATAAATGCAGGATTTGATTTGAAAGATGATGATGAAAACAAAGTAAGGATTGGTAATTTTTCAGATGAAGAAGTAAAAAAAGGTAAAGTGGTTGATTGTTTCATCACAAAAGATAATAAATTGATTATAAAAAAATATGTACTAGAATTTCTTGGTATTCCAGTAACTGATAATCAACAAATACTATGAACAAAAAATATAAGGAAGATATAGAAAAAAACTACAAAAGTATATCTAATATAGTAGATAAATTGACCTGTGATAATATACACTATTTGCACACAGGAAGTTGTACTAAAGAATGCAAACAAATCAAAAAAGACATCTTATTTTTAATTCAAAAGGATAAATAATATGAACGAACTACAAGGATGTCTACAATACTGCCAAGAACAAAATGGACTACCACACTGCAAGAACTGTGGACTCAAACAGGAGATGATTGATGATATACACAGCGACATAAGAACTGTACTCAATCTACTTAAAGGAGATTGTAAAAGAAAACAAATTATAAATTATATAAATGAGTATTTGCTAGAAAGCTATAAAACACTATGAATAGGAAAAACAAGAAACGCCCAGTAAAGGACGGTTCAAGAACTACATCTACACTAGGTAAATAAGTTAGTATATTATATAACATAAACACTATGAATAAAAATGAAGTCATAACTAATTATGAAAAGTCTTGCCAAGATTTGGTAGATAAGATAAACAATTTATATTTTGATGGAGAAGCTGATATAGATTGGGTTTCTAATGATATTGGAGGAGTTGTAACTATAAGTGATTATTTTCTTGATATAGATTTTATGCTTACAGCACTAAAATATAATGCAACAGAAAAGCAATTCTTTGATTATTATGATTTAGAAATTGAAAAAGAAGGAAAACCAGATATCAATTTCAAAAATTATATTTTATATTATAAGGGCTTTAATAAACAAACACTATGAAAAAGCGAAAATCCCGCATAATAGCGAGACCGCGTGAGTAATAGGACTTATCCTATATACATATTATACCAATAAAAACAATTTATGACTATACTACTAAAAAGTCTAAAAAGAGCACAGAACTCACTAACACCCTCACAGCGCCAAAAAATGGAACGTGAGCAAGATATTGAGCATACATACTACTCTATGCATTATCAGGTTGTACTCTTGATAGAGAGGAAGTTGAGAGGTTGTGTAAAAGATATAGCCCCACTAATGAGGCTATTTTTTAGGTTTTAATTTCTTTCTTATGTTGAAACACCATAAATGATAGAAACTATCTCCTATACGAACATATCCATATCTAATAACAACAAACTTATGACATAGTGGACATATATGAGTTTCCATACATCACCTCCTTTTGCAGATAAATACATAATCACTATCTATCCATGTTCTGTTGATGATAGAAGCAATTTCAGGTGGCTCTAGGTTGCTAAAAAGACAGTGCCAGCAGGAATGTTTGTTTCTATCTACTAAAGATATGTTGCTAAGACTTGAGTCGCCTCCGTTGGAACGGCAACGTCTGTGGTGTTTCTCAAGGGTACGTCTATGTTTTTTACGCATTAGGTATCTCCTATGTTAATGAACTTCTGATAACATTATACACCAACATGGTATAATATATGCATGACAATAGTTCACTGCCACATCTGCAAAGCAGAATGTGAGAGAGTACATACCACAAGGATGGCTACGTGTTTTGATTGTAAAAATAAAAGAAAGACAAAGTGTCAGCATAAAAGATATTTTGCAATGAAAGGTAGTTTGACAAAACTAAGCAATAGGAATACTATACAGAAGTAAGTTATGTCAATTACTTACGAGCTCTCAAGCACAAAAAAACACACTTCACTAGTGTGTTTTGTGTTTTTATATAATATTCGACTTAGGAATCGTTTAATTGATAGGACAACTATCTTTGGTACCTGTAGATACAGGTTCTAGTCCTATTCCCCTAGCAAAAAATCTATACAAATCTATATTTAATACAGCACTGTAAATGTGAACCTACGTGCAATGCCAATAACTGAAGTGTATATATGTGTTATAATATAGTATATATGAAATATTTATGAGGATTTTAAATTATAAAAGAATATATAATGAATCTATACAAGTAGGAGATTTAATAAGATTTGAGGACGAAACTATTGCAATGGTACTTAAAAAAAACAGAATGGTTTTATTAAAGTATAGTTTTGGTGGTGATTGGTTTGATTTAAGTAGGCATGGATATGAGAAAGATATGAATAAAGGAAAGTATAAGATTATTGCCAGAAGAGAAGATTGGGATATTGTTATTAGAACTGATGATACATATTAAGATAGATATAGTATATCTTACTTGCAATCTTACTATAAGTAGTATATACTTATAAATATAAGATTTTGTAAATAAATGTAATATATGAAAAAAAATATATGTATATATTGTGGAAATAAAGATACTAACTTTCACTTCGTGAGTGCTTGTTGTGGTCGTGGAATGTGTGATAACTGTTATGGTAATTTACAAGGTACTGACGAGCAGATACAAGTTGGTTATTCTGGAAATGACGATTTGAAAGATATAAAAGAGAAATATAGAGATTCAGAATATTTATGTTTTGAATGTAGAGATATTTGGGGAATATAATGATTAGGATTAAAAAATAAGATAACATGACAATAAAAGATGCAATCCAAAAGGGTATAGATTTAGGATACAAGAAAGATATAATTTATGATGACATTATTTATAATGGATTCGTAATAAGTGACGGTGACGGCGATTTCATTCCTTTAGATATTGGTATGATACTTTTAGATATTCATTTCTGGGAATGTTTGTACAAAAGTGAAGGGTGGATTAAGAGGCTTAATTTATTTGTAGAAGAATTAGTACATGAAAAAAGTATTGACGATGCTTTTGAAAAAGCAACAGAATAGATTTATTATTTAATTAAATAAATTATGAAAGATATAGATTTTACAAAAATAGACAAAGAGTTTTATAAATCCTTTAACCATAATACACCAAAGGTTGTAACACTTGTTTTAGTTAGTGATAATTATTCAACACAGTCTCCAGCAAGTTCGGTTGTATTAGATTTTATTCATAAAGTTGTTAGTAGAGAAGTAAGGAAAGAAGTGAGAAAAGTTGAAAGAAAGCATAGAATGGACTTGCTTTTATCTTGCAAGTAGTATATACTTATAGATGTAAGAAATTAGTAATAAAAAATAATATATGAAAAAGATGAAAGTAAAAATGCCTTATATTCCTAAAAGTATTTTTGAAATGAATCAATCAGGAATAGGTGCAGAAGAAGTAAAAGGTCAGTCAGCAATTATTAAGATTATAGGATTCGTTATCATTCTCATTGTGTGTGGAGTTTCTTTGTTCTTAATAAGAATTAGTGCAGGTAAACTAAGTGGCACTTCTTTCAGTGAAGGTATGTCTTATGAAATATTATCTAATTCAAGTCAAATGGCATTACAAAAAGCAAATTGGTACGATTTAAAAGCATCTAAAATAAAATAATATATGAATTACGGATTTATAAAAATTGAAAATAAAGGAGAAATAGATATTAACTCGTTACTTCTTATTGGAGCAACAAACAAGCGAGATAATAAAAATGCTATAGGATATTTTGGGTCTGGATTAAAATATGCGATGGCAGTTCTTCTTAAAAATAAGATTCCATTCCATATATTTTCTGGTGAGAAAGAAATAAAAGTTACAGTTGGAAGAAAGAACTTTAGAGGAGTAAAAGTTGATGTTATTAAAGTAAATGGAAAGTTTACAAGTATGACAACAGATATGGGTCCTGATTGGGAGTCTTGGTTTTCTGTTAGAGAAATATATTGTAATGCTATTGATGAAGGTGAACATTCTATTGGTATCTCTAATGATTGTAAGGGTGAGAAAGGAAAGACATTATTCTTTATTTCTTTTGACAAGAACTCAAAGAATATGTTTGATAATTGGAATGATTATTTCTCAGACAAGAGAGAGGATTTAATTCAAGAAGAAAGTCAAACAAAGATATATTCTGGGAAATCAGATAAATTGATTATCTATCGTAAGGGAGTTCAATGTTATCAATCAAAAGAAAAATCTTTATTCCATTATGATTTGCCTTGGGTAAAGATAAATGAAAGTAGGGTACTTGAAGATATGTGGGACACAACTTATGAACTTGCTAGACAATTATCTAGAGTAGCATCTTTAAGAGTAGTACGACAGATTCTTGATGGATATAAAGGTTCTTTTGAAGAGAAACTACAATGGAGTATAGTAGGAAGTTTCAATGACAATTGGTTAGAGGCGATTGCTGGAAGGAGAATTGTTATTGATAACATCGCAGGATACTTTGCAGAAGAAATAGCAGGTAAAAATTGTCTTATTCTCCCACAGGAGTTAGCAACTTCTTTGAAGGATTATTATGGAAATAAAGTAGTGGTACTTGGAAGGTCAGATAACCATAGTAGTGGAACAGAGTTAAAGACCACAGCACAGCAAGCACTTTATCTAAAGGATTCATTAGAGTTCTTGGAAAAGGGTGGAATTAAAATTGAATATCCTATTATTATATGGAAGTTTGATGACAACACTACTCTTGGTCAAGGAATATCTGGAAACATTAGATTATCAGAAGAGGTCTTTGATATGGGTAAGAGAATAATTGTTGCTACTCTTCTTGAAGAAGCCTCTCATATCATAAGTGGAGCTAGTGATAAGACAAGAAGTTTCCAAGATTTCTTGTTCAACAAGATAATTAGTATGCTAGAAGAGAAAGTTGGAGTGAGATTGTAAGTTATCTATACTTGCATAATTATTAGAAGTAATATATACTTATAACTACAACACAGTTATAAAGTGAGGAGTTGTGATAGAAGTAATAAAGTTAAAATGAAACAAAAAACAAAATCTAAGCCAGTTAAGAAAGTGAATGAAGTAAAAGTAGAGAAAGATTATTATTCTACACTAGAGTTAGTAGCTCAATCTTGGTTTCCTGTTCGTTCTACGATTACATTAAAAAAGTTGATTGAGAATGGAGAACTTAGAGCTGTAAATATTAGTACCACAAAGAAGTGCAAGAGGTATCGAATCGATAATGATTCTGTTCAAGAATTCATGTATGGTAGATACGATAAAAAGATAAAGAGAGAGAAAGTAAAAAGTAATAAGAAATAATAAAATCTATGGATGAAAAAGATGTAATTGAAGAAGATGATACAGGAACTTTATTCTATTATGATGAAAGTAATGGAGTCCGTAAAATGCCAGAAGAAGAATTTGGTCCAAAAGATATGGAGACTGCTAAACCAGATGTTTGGTCAATTCAAGGTATCTGGAATAGTCTAGAAGATGTTGAGCAACGTGCACCAAAGAAACGAGACTATATTTCTTTTGGTGATATAGGTAAGAAGGATTATTGGTCACGGTATATGAAGATGAATGCTATACCAGAAACTAATCCTTTTGAACCTCGAATTATGCGAATCTTTCAGGCTGGTAATGAGTTCCATGATTTAGTAAAAACCATTTTTAAGAAGTCTGGAATCTTTATCAATTCACAAGATGATTTAGACGAAGATGGAAAAGAACAGTGGTCAGTGATACCAGCAACAGATACTACATTGAAACAGTTTGGTGCTTATGATGCTTTAGTTGGTGGTAAACCAAATGTAGAGAGAGCATTGTCTTGGATTGATAAAAGTGATTTGTCTGACTTTATGAAATCAAAGGCACAGAAGATTGCACTGTCACTAAAAGAGAAGTTTCCAAATGGTTTGAAACCAATGTTGTATGAAATCAAAAGTATCAATAGCCAAGCTTTTTGGAGCAAGAAAGGGTACCTACATGAAGCATACCCTCATCACAAACATCAAGCATTAGGATATTTAAGAGCGAATCATAATAATCCAAAGATGATTGAAATGGTAAATAGAATTGGCGGATTAAATATTGATTCCATTGATGAAGCACGACTTCTTTATATATCAAAAGATGATTTAGTTGTCGCAGAGTTTCCAGTATCATTGAATGACCAAAAACTTAAAGAAAGTTATGATGAAGATATTAGGACAATGTCATATTATGTACTAAATAATATAGAACCCCCAAAGCCAGATTATATAGTCTTTGATTCAAAGAAACGGTTTACTTTCCAAGATAAGAAGATTAAATATAAAGTACAGGGTTGCTATAGACATAATTGGGAAGTAGAGAGGAGTTCGTACTTTAATCTTATGACAGGTTTTGAGAATCCTAAAGAATGGAAATCGTCATTGAGAGATGAGTTGTCAGGAAAAAATAAAAAAATAAAAGAAAGAGTTATTCAGAAGATTGCTAAAAATGTAAAAAATTAAAAACATAAAATTATGACTACAATGAAAGAAATGAGCGGTGAGAGAGAGACATCTCCTCAGTTAAAACTTAATCAGATTCGTATAAATGGACAGACAGGAGAATTCCTTTATAAGGACATCCTAAATCCAAAAGAAGTAGATGGTAAAAATACTTTTGAGGAACATTCTATTGGAAAAGAAGTAAGTGTTGTTCTACTTAAAATCCGTAGAAAATTGGTACAGTTCAGGACTGGTGAAAAACCAATTATGTCACAAGAGCATAATTCAAGGTATGATAAAATCACTCTGTTTGGAGACACTATCATGGTAGATGATAATGATGTAATTCGTGAAAAGTTTCCAAAGATAAAGACTCAACAGATTGTCTATGGAGTATATGAAAATGAATTAGTTAGAATATCTATACAAGGAGCTTCTTTAGGTTCTAGTGCAAAGTCTCCAGATGTTTTTGATTTCTATTCTTACATTAGTAGTTTCAAATCTAATGGAAAGGACGAACACTTTTATGAATATCATACTGTATTGAAATCAATGCAAGAAATAGGGAAACTAGGTCCATATTGTTGTATGGATTATAAAATGGGTGATAAATTGAATGAGGAGGAGATGAAAGTAGTAGAGGAAAAAATGACTATAGCTTATGACTTCTGTACTAAGATGGATTCTTATTACAAAGAAAAGCAGAAATCATTCTTGCCTAATAAGGATATAGAACCTACAACATCTCTTAATGACGAAATTAAAAGTACAGAAAGTGATAATGCAATTAACGTAGAAGACATCCCATTTTGATGTTAGGTTCCCACTAACAAGTGGGTTCCAGATTCTCTAACATATTGGAGAATCTGGAACATACTTGTATTGAAAAACTTATTGATAATACATATATATGAATAAAATTAGAATCATAAATACTAAGTTTTGGACTGATGGATTTGTCCTAAAACTTAATTATGTTAAGAAACTATTATTTTTATATTTCTTAACAAATCCTGAAACAAATATATGTGGTATCTATGAATGTGATTTGAAGATAATATCTTTTTATACAGGTATAGACGTAGAAGAAATACTAAAGATTCTTCCGATATTCAAAGGTAGGATTCATTATATAGACGGTTGGGTTTATATAAGGAACTTTTCTTATTATCAGATATTCAATGACAAATTAAAGATTAAAGCAAAAAGTGAATTGGATAATATCCCAAGAAATATTATAGAAAAGATAAAAGAGATTGATAAAGATTATGATAGAAATCCATCTCAAGAATTATTATTTTCAAAAGAAGAAATACCAGATAAAAATAATGAAAGATTAGAAAGTGAGGTAAATAAACTATTTGAATATTATAAAAAAAGAATAACATCAAAAGTTATAAAGACAGATATGTCTCATCAGAAGATTAAACGCCGATTGAAAGAAAAACCAGTTGAAGAGAATATAAATAGATTCGAAGAATTAAAGAAGGCAATAGATATGTTTTCAGGAAATAAATGGAGAATGGATAAAAACAAGAATCAAGGTTTACAATTCTTCTTTAAGAGTCAGGAACAGATAGTAAAATGGCTCACACTTTCACAAGATAAAGGAAGCGGAAAAGTTATTATTGTTGGAGATAAAAAATAATTATATGAAAAGAGCAAAACTAATCATAAAAGGATTAAGAGAACCGATATTTATATCAGAAAAAGATGGGATGCATGCTCGTTCATTAGTAGAAGACTCTGATATAGATAATACACAAGTGGTCCGTATAGGAAACTGGTCTGGTCCAAAAAGTGAGATTAGGTATATTTTCTTTGAGAATGAATCTGATTTAGATGAGATTGACAAAAGATATTTTACAGATAGTGAAATGGATAAGTTTAGAGAGCAAATCAGTCATTATTTACTTAGAAAGGGTGATAAAGAGTACGAGGAATACCTTAAATACTTCATAGAGAGGGTAAAAGACCAGAGGTGTATGTATTTGCCTCCTGCAATGAAAGACGCTGTTACATCGCTAAATGAGTGTGAATTAAGTGATGAGGAGATGATTAAAGAAGCAGAAAAATATGTAGATGATAATCTTGTTGGAAAATTGACTAAGAAAGGCGAGTTAGAGTTTTTAGAAAAGAATAGAGCTATTAGAATATATAGTAATGGCACATATCATGTATTAGTAGATTCTAATAAAGAGTCTCCTTATACGAAACTCTCATTGAAATTACATGAGTATTCAAAGATAAATAGTGCTCTATTATCTGGAAGAGCTTCAGATAGAAAAGAACTAGATATTCTTTCACAAACAATGAGCGTACCTGATTTCATAAAAAATGATAGCACTACATAACAGTTTTAATAGAGATATATTAAAAAGGCATTTCCTGTATAATACTAAGTGTTGGCTCTGTGGGAGAAATCATGCAGATTGTTTCCATCATGCAGTAGGAAGAGGAAATGGTGATAGTAAGTGTGAATCCTCTATACTTAATGCTGTTCCACTTAATAATCATATCTGCCATTTACCAGTACACGGTAAGTTACGGATAAAAGAGAATACCTCAATCTTACTTCAAAAGACAATTAGATATTTGTTAGCTGAAGGATATAAGTTCGATGAAAACGCAGAGCTTTTCCTTATGAAGTATAAGGAGTATTATGATATGTGAAAGCATCTGATTAAATTATGAGAATTAACTTTATATAAAATATGGAAGAAAAAGAGATAATAGTAAAAGATGAATTAGATATTACCAATAAGGACTTTTACCAAGCTTTGTTAGAAGATTGCCAAGCGATTATTGTTGAAAGAGGTTTTAGAGCACGAATGGAAGTAGTTGAAGGAAAGTGGGATATTGGTAAAAGAATTTATGAAGACAATAATCAAATGAATCGTCATCAGATTTATGGAGCACGCATCATTGAGAATCTTTCACGCGACCTAGGAGTATCAACAAGTAGTTTGTTTTCATGTGTGCAGTTCTTTAAGAAGTTTCCTGTAGAAGATTTTGATGAAGTAGTTTATAGATTGCCAGGAGGAAAGGAAGCTAGCTGGTCAAAAGTATTAAATGAATTACTAGGAGGAAATAAAGAGACAGTAAGAAGAGGAAAAAGTTCATATAAGTTAGAGGATGTTTGTGAAGTGACTAGAATATGGCTTCAAGATGATATGGGTATAACAGACTATCAAGAGATAGAACATGCAGTAAATAATCTTAAAGAACTTATCATTAAATATAAAGTCCAGAAATGAAGAATATAGTTATAGTTATAAAAGGTAGAGTACCAAGCAAAAAGAATAGCACCCGCAGAATTATGCGCGGTGGAAGGACTTTTACTGTTCCGTCAAAACAACATGAGATGTGGCATAGAGAAAAGTCTTTTGAATTGATGCAAAAACGTATAGGAAAAATAGAAAATATTGGACAGATTAAGATAACGATATATCCTCCAGATAAAAGAAGAGCTGACCTAACAAATAAGGCAGAATCTATTATGGACTTATTAACAGACAATAGAATTATTGAAGATGATAATTGGTTTATTTGTCCAGATGTACATTTATTGTTTGGTGGTATCGATAGAGAGAATCCAAGAGCACGAATAGATATATATGAATCATATAATAAATGAAGGAGCATACAAGAAAATAAGTCCTTTAACTAATAGAATATATATTTACCTTGAGAAAGTTTATTATAGGTATGGAAATGAAAAATGGGTTAAGAAAAATATGTTACGAAAACAAGCAGAGAGTAAACAGTTTAAAAATAAGTTATTAGATAAATCGTTTGATGAATTAGATACATGTTTTGTAAATATTGCTAATATATATGACAGGAATAATGGAGGAAGGTCATATCGCTTTTTATATGTAAATGATTTAAAAGAAAGAATAGAGTTATTTAAATGGTTTGATTCCTTATGATTCTTTATATACTAACCACTTGCTTTTTTCTTATAAGTAGTATATACTTATAGATGTAGCAAATTTAATATTATTAGTTCAGTACAAAGAATAACTTATATAAATATATGATTTCACCAGATGAGAATTGCGAATATTGTGATGGTACTGGAGAGGTTGATGTGTATGAAAGTGTATGGGCTGGAGAATATCCAATGGCTCTAGTGGGTTCACAAAGATGTTCATGTACATACGATGAGCACGATGAGTAAATTTAATAAACATAAGTCGTCAAGAAAGAGAAAAGAAAGACGAAGAGAAAAATTAAGAAAAAATAACGAACAAAAAAATGACAACAGAACCTAACTTAGACGGTATGAGTAATAAAGAAATAATTACTTATATAGAAGGGAAAATGCAAGAAATTAGAGAAGCTTCAGATTTAGTAAGAAAGGTAAATGAAAGCTTTCAGAAGATAAAAGAGGCAAATATCATTCCTATTCGTGTACGAGTTACTATGGGAGATTATATGAATATTAAAGGTGTCCTAGAGTTAAATAAAGACTGTAGAATACAGTTTGATAATATGGCTAATAATGAACCATTAAGTCATTTTGGTGGAAGAATTGAAATAATAAATTAAATAATTATGAAACAGTACCACAAAATAGAAGGGCTATTCAAAAGAGACATGGAAGGAGACAAACAGTTAATAGAAGGAAGTTTCAGAAATGAATGTGTAGAGTATTTAAAGGATAATGTTTGGCAGTGGAGCGAAAAGATAGATGGAACCAATGTAAGAATTGGTTGGGACGGACATAAAGTGTCTTTTGGTGGTAGGACAGATAATGCACAAATGCCAATGCCTTTAATGGAAAGATTACAAGAACTATTTTCTGGTGATACTAATGAAGAATTGTTTGAGCAAAAGTTTGGAGAAGACCAAGTAATATTGTATGGAGAAGGGTATGGGGGAAAGATACAGTCTGGTGGTGCATATAATCCAACGCAAGACTTTATATTGTTTGATGTTATGGTCGGGGATGTATTTCTTGAAAGAGAAAATATTGAAGATATTGCTAATGCTTTCGGGATTAAAGTAGTACCTATAATTCTAAAAGGGACAATTCAAGAAGCTATAGATTATGTAAAAACGAAACCAAATTCTGTTATATCAGTAGAAAAAAAAGAAAGTGAAGGATTGGTAGGAGTTCCAAAAGTAAGACTAACTGATTTCAGAGGCAATAGAATTATTGTGAAGATAAAAGTGAAAGATTTTAACATAAAATAATATATGGATATTAAGATAAGTATAGAAAGAATAAAATGGGGGGATGAACAAGATGCAGAGGAATGGGGTGCACCAAATAATTGTGGAGATTGTGGAGTCAAGGTTGGTATATATCACATAGGAGGTTGTGATGTTGAAAGGTGTTACGAGTGTGGTAATCAGTTTTTGAGTTGTGAGTGTGATAAGGATTTATATACAGCACTTGCAACAGAACGCGGTCGTGACTATATGAGGCATATTAAAAATATAAAATAGCTTGCTTTTTTCTTATGAGTAGTATATACTTGTATATGTAACAGATTATAAATAAACCGATTAAAAATCATGTACATAATACACATCATACACATCATAATGTCAATAACTAAAATTGTATTGATAACATTACTTTTTGTACATTTTGGATGGTTGATAGGATTGGTTGGTGTATTTCTAGTTACGGAGATAAATTTTATAAATTATAAAGATTAAGATTATGGAAGAACTATCAAAAGAAGATAAAGAATTTTGCAATAAACTTATTGCATATAATAATTATGATAGTTTGTTTAAATTTGGTGTAAGCATTGGGAGGATACAAGCATTCAAAGATGTCCTAGAAAATAATAAAAGGAATTAGATAAAATTAACAAAAAACTTAATGAACAATAAAGTATATGAGCAGAACAAATGACAACAAACCAAAGTACCGAAAGAAACATCATAACATTCTTGGTATATGTAACTGCCTAAATTGTATCCAAGGAAGAGCAGGCAGAAAAAGTAGCGGAATAATGCGACTCAAACGAAAACTAAGGAACTGGAAGAGTAACAAACCACCGCAGAAAGGAGTTTATACGGATTAACTTAATTAAAATATGACACCAGAAATATTATACAGAGCTTGGCACATAGGAGAAAAAAAGATGTACACAGATGTGTGTATAATGTTGTGTCCTAATGAACTGAGAAAATATAGAGTATTCAAAAGTAGTGATAATTTATCAGATGGATTTCTAGGCAATGATAAACACTTTGAAATCATGCAATACACAGGGTTACTCGATAGAAATGAAAAGAAAATATTCGATGGAGATATAGTTGAGATTGAATACTCAAGAAATGGAGGAGGAGCAGTACCAGATAAGTTTGTAACATTATGTGAAAAAAAGTTAGGTGGTATATATTTTGGTTCTATGTCTTTATCTTATATTATAGAAAATAATGACAAACTTGGATATAAATATCCAATACACATAAAAATAATTGGAAACGTATTTAATAATCCAGAACTAATTGTAAAATAAACATGAAAATCACGAAAACAACAGAAGACGACATAACAACATACTTCTATGATGGAGTGAAGAAGTATGGACACTTCAAAGCCCCTAATGGACTTGAAAGTTGGAGGGAATACAAAGACGGCAAAGAAATACACTACAAAGACTCTAATGGATTTGAAACTTGGAGCGATGACAACCAAGAAAACTCTAAAAACTGGGTAAAAGAAAAAGACATAAAACCGTTTGAGTTTGGTAATAAACAAAACACTATAAAAACAAAAGATAAGGAAAAAGAAAAACAGCTATTCGATATGATTTATCAGTGGGGGAGAACTGGATTAAA
>VAOZ01255917.1_pt1 | contig 14598 bp, 13 predicted proteins | sample 3394041 | NCBI WGS metagenome assembly VAOZ01 (sample SAMN08290431, study PRJNA428436) | hydrothermal vent metagenome | isolation source: Deep-sea hydrothermal vent chimney | place: Indian Ocean: Southwest Indian Ridge
AATCGATATGATTTGTAGATGGAGCCATCGCTCTTTCGCTGGGTGGTCGTTTGGCGGATATACATAAGGGCAGGACTGCCACCTGAAAACCCGGAATGTCAATGGCAAATGACACGAACATGGCACTACAAAGCAAACCGGAGACAGGAATCGTTGTTTTACAACGGTTTTACAGGTGAAAATCCGTGTTTTTGATGATTTTATGCCAAAGATGGGCTATGGATAAGGTACATCAGAGAGTTTTGTAGTAACGAAAATTCCTTATGAATAAAGATGTTGCGAATGAAGGGTATCGCCAAAACACGCCTCACTGCATACGTTGCGCCACAGCTTCGTCACACCACACCAGCACGGGCTTTCTTGCGGCTTGCGTTTCATCCAAGCGCCGACGAATGGACATCATCGGCGCGGCATGAATAGCCTCAATATCGCCTTCCTCACATTGTTTGGCGATTTCCAGCATCGCATCGCAGAAGGCATCCAGCGTATTCTTTGATTCGGTCTCGGTCGGTTCGATCAGCATCGCACCGTGTACGATCAGCGGGAAATAGACGGTCATCGGGTGGAAGCCCAGATCAATCAGGCGCTTGGCAATATCCAGCGTTTTTACGCCGTGTTTGTTCTGGATTTCATCGGTGAGCAGGCATTCGTGTTTGCACAAGCCGGGGAACGGCACATGGTAGGCATCACGAAGACGCACACGTACATAGTTGGCATTGAGTACCGCATCTTCGGCAATCTTGTGTAAATGTTCACGGCCAAACGCGGCGATATAGGCTGCTGCGCGCAATAGCACGCCCGTTTGTCCGATGCTGCCGAACACCGGGCCGATACTCTGTTTGTCTGTTTGGATGATATGGTAGTGATCTCCATGCCGTTCAATGCGCGGTATCGGAAGATATGGAGCCAGCGTATCGTTTACGGCTACGGGGCCTGCGCCGGGGCCGCCACCGCCATGTGGTGTTGCGAAAGTCTTGTGTACATTGATGTGCAGGCAATCAATACCCATATCGCCGGGGCGTGCAATGCCGACAAGCGCATTCAGGTTGGCGCCATCGCCATAAACCAGACCGCCTGCTTCATGCACCAGATAGCAGATTTCGGCGATATCCGACTCAAACATGCCGGTAGTGTTCGGATTGGTCAGCATCAGCGCTGCGGTTTCGTCATCCAGATGTTCCTTGAGCACATCCAGATCAATACGACCATTGGATGCGGACTTGATTTCCACCGTGTGCATACCCGCCAGTACCGCACTGGCCGGATTGGTGCCATGCGCAGAATCGGGGACTAGCACCTTGCGCCGTTTCATACCGCCGCGCGAATCATGATAAGCGCGAATCATCATCATGCCAGCGAGTTCTCCATGTGCGCCTGCCGCCGGTTGCAAGGTCACATGCGGTAATCCTGCAATGTCACCCAACCATGTTTGCAACTCATAGAGTAGCGCCAGCACGCCCTGCACCGAATCCTCCGGCTGGTCGGGGTGGACATGGGCCAGACCCGGCAGGCGAACCACCTGCTCATTAACGCGCGGATTGTATTTCATCGTGCAGGAACCGAGTGGGTAAAAGCCTGTTTCAATACCATGATTCCACTGGGAGAGTCGTACAAAATGGCGCACCGCTTCCGGTTCCGAAAGGCCGGGGATATTTGTGGGTGCTTTACGCGCAAATGTTTTCAACCCCGTCGGAACATCGCCCGCCACACCCGGCAAACTAATGGACTCGGCTGCGATGGGTTCTGTTTCTCCGGGCACATGCTCAAACAGCAATGGTTCTTCATGCTGAATACCGGAGGTTGCGGAATATTTCATGCTGCCGCCTCCAGTGCCTGAAGATATGCGGTGATATCATCTTCCTCGATCATTTCCGTCGCGGCGACCAGCAGGTGGCGGGGTTCGGCTACACCATCCAGTTGTTCCAGTGGGATCCCCGCAAAAATATTTCGTCTGGTCGATTCGTCCATAAAGTGATTTCGCGCCGCCTGATCGGCGAAAGACAAGACAGTTTCATTGTAATGCGCGCCGGGCGCCGCCTGCACATGCGTGGGCAGTCCCTTGATAAGCCGGTGCAGTGCGGCAGTTGAATGCCGGGCAACTGTTTCCAGCCCCGCATCGCCCATCAATGTCATATAAGTAGCCGCAGCCGTACACATCAACCCCTGATTGGAGCAGATGTTGCTGGTCGCCTTCTCCCGGCGAATATGCTGTTCACGGGTGGACAGGGTCAGCACAAAACCGCGTTTACCGTCCAAATCCTCCGTCATACCACACACGCGCCCCGGCATCTGCCGGACGTATTGCTGCTTGCAGGTAAACAGGCCCAGATGCGGGCCACCGAATCCCATCGGGATGCCCAGCGACTGGCCGGAACCGACGGCGATATCCGCGCCGTATGCACCTGGCGGATCAATCAGGGCGAAAGCGGTCGCATCGGAAAAAGCGACGACCAGCAGACACTTGTGCGCATCGCAGGCCGTGCGCAGCGGCATTAGATCGTACACCGATCCGTAGAAATCGGGATATTGGACGATGACGCATGCGGTCCGGTCATCCAGTGCCTTGATAACTGCATCAAGGTCAGTGCCGAAGTAAGAATGGAGACAGTTTACTTTCTCCGGGCCGAAAAAGTGAAACTGCCCCCTTTTTACTTCTACATACTTGCCATCAAGGCGGGAGATGTAGTTTCTCGTGACGGCGCGGTAGCGTGGATTGACCGATCCCGCCATGACCACGCGGGATTTGCGCGTGATCCGCCGGGCCATCAAGGCCGCCTCGGCCACCGAGGTGGCTGCGTCATACATTGAGGCATTGGATACCTCCATGCCGGTCAGCCGCGCAATCATGGTCTGGAATTCAAACAGCGTTTGCAGCGTACCCTGTGCGATTTCCGGCTGGTAGGGCGTATAGGCAGTTAAAAATTCACCGCGCGAGATGACATAATCCACGACGGCGGGCACAAAGTGATAATATGTTCCGTTCCCCAGAAAACAGCGGGTGTTGCCGGCATGCCGGTTGGTTTCCGCAGCCTTGGTGAATTTGCGTACAATGCCCGCCTCGGAGAGTGCATCCGGCAGATTTAGGCTGCCGGGATCACGATGAAATTCTGCGGGGATATCGGCAAACAGATCGCACATACCGTCAACGCCAATGGTTTCCAGCATGGCTTGTCTGTCAGCGTCGGTATTTGAAAGAAACCTCATAAATCTTTTGCTGCCAAGGCACAAGGGCACAGAGATTTCTTTTGTATCCTGGTAGCTTGGTGGTTATTCCTCCAGAAAGGTATCGTATTCCCCGCTGGTCAGCAGTTCGACCGTATCGCCGCTCATCTTTACCCTGGCGATCCAGCCTGTGCCATATGGATCGGTGTTCATGGCCTCGGGTCTGGATTCAAGCAATTCATTGACTTCAATCACGTTGCCCGCTACCGGCGTGTAGAGATCGGATACGGCCTTGACCGATTCAACCACGGCATAGGCTTCACCGGCATCCAGCGTGCGGCCAATATCCGGCAGTTCGACAAATACGATGTCACCAAGGGCTTCCTGTGCATGGTTCGTGATACCGAATGTCGCCGCAGCACCTTCGATGCGCGTCCATTCATGCTCTTTGGTATACTTTAAATCAACGGGAATCGTCATTGCTTACTCTCCGGATTCTTACCACGGATGACGCACAGTTCCATCAAATGAAATCAAGACAGAAATACGTTGACCTTCCTTACGGAACATAACATCCATCGTGGTGGATTATTTTCTTACGTTGCTACGTACAAAAGGCAACGCGGTGCGTCTGGCCGCGACATGTTTGCCGCGGATTGCCACCGACCAGTCTCTCCCTGCCGCATGTTCCGGTTTCACATAAGCCAGCGCAACCCCTCCGGCCATGGGTGAGTATATGCCGGATGTAATTTCGCCACTTTCTTCACCGTCCGCGCAGACCTTGTAGTGCTCGCGCGGAATGCCGCGTTCAGTCAGCCTCAGTGCAATCAGATATTTCCGTGGCCCATCAACCTTACGGATCGCCACGGCATTACGTCCAATGAAATTGATCTTGTCCAATTTGGTAATCCACATCAATTTTGCTTCTACGGGCGTGACTGCATCGGAAATTTCATGACCGTATAACGCATAACCCATTTCGGTGCGCAACATATCGCGTACCGCCAGCCCGATCGGCCTCGCCCCATCTGCCAGCAATCGCTTCCAGATCGTTACCGCAGTGTGGTTGGGGATATAAATCTCAAAACCATCTTCGCCGGTATAGCCGGTACGCGACACCATGGCATCACCATCCGCAATTCTTCCCTGAATAAAATGGTAATAGCCGATGTCTTCAAGGCTGGAACTGAACAGGTGCTGGAGCAATGTCTGCGCTTTTGCACCCTGCAATGCGAGCAGCGCGGTTTCGTCAGACTCATCCGTTACCACCACATTAAAATTTGAGGCTTGCGTTTGCAAGTGTGCGACATCCTTGTGCCTGTTGGCGGCATTGATGCAGAGATAGTATTCGTTGTCCACAAGCCTGTAGGTCGTGATATCGTCCATAAAGGTGCCGGACCCGTTCAGCAGGGCGGAGTACTGTACCTGTCCATTCACCAGTCTGGACACATCGTTGGTCGTAACGTATTGCAGGAATTTGAGACTGTCCGTTCCTTTAATACGCACCTGGCCCATATGCGAAATATCGAACAACCCCGCGCCATGATCACGCACGGTATGGTATTCCTTCAGTATGCCCGACGAATATTGAACCGGCATATCGAATCCTGCAAACGGCACCATCTTGCCACCGAGTGCGATATGTTCTTCATGGAGTGGCGTTTTCGCCAGATCATGCATGTGGTGGATCCCCCAGGTGTTCCCTGAATGCCTGTACCGTATTGGTCAGCAGCATGGTAATGGTCATCGGCCCCACGCCGCCGGGTACCGGCGTGATCCACGCGGCACGTTTAGCGGCCTCATCAAACACCACATCACCGGTCAGGGAACCATCATCGGTCCGGTTGATACCGACATCAATGACGATGGCACCGGGTTTAATCCATTCACCCTTGACCAGGCCCGGTTTTCCGGCCGCAGCGACCACGATATCAGCGCGTTCGATATGTTGCCGTAAATTCCGTGTAAACTTGTGGGTTACAGTGACTGTGGCGCCTGCCAGCAGCAGTTCCATGGTCATGGGACGGCCCACGATATTGGATGCACCAACAATGACCGCTTCCTGCCCATGCGGGTCAATGCCGGTATATTCCAGTAATTTCATGCAGCCAAACGGCGTGCAGGATCGAAGCGCTGGCATGCGCGCGGTCAAACGCCCGATATTATACGGGTGAAAGCCATCCACATCTTTTCCCGGATCAATAGCTTCAATGATCGCTTCCGGATCAATGTGTTCGGGTACCGGCATTTGAACCAGAATGCCATCCACTGTCGGGTCGGCGTTAAGTTCCGCAATCAGGCCCAACAAATGCTGCTGGCTTGTTTCAGCGGGCAGGGTTTGTGAAAAAGCAGCTGATTCGATACCGACATCTATACACGCCTTCTTCTTGTTGCGTACGTAGATCCGTGAAGCAGGGTCTTCGCCTGCCAGAATGACCGCCAGTCCAGGCGGTCGCCCGTGTTTGGCTGCCAGTTCCGCGATGTTGCATCTGAGTATTTCCCGCAAGTTTCCGGAAAGTACCCGGCCATCAAGTATCCGTGCCATCATATCCGCAGATTGTTGCAGGAAGTGCCTTCGCCGACAATCATGCCTGTGTGAGGAATCCGCATGCCGCGTTTGATGAGGGGAACCTGGAAAATATCATGCCTCCTGTGCCTGCCGGCTTTTATTGTTCAATCCATTCAGCGACAGCAGGGCTGGTTGCACAACCAGCACGCATACAAGCACTATGCTCAGCGCAATCGTTAATGTCATCCCGAGGCTGGTCATGGCCTTGTCACCGGAGATAGCCAGACTACCGAATGAGCACAGGGTGGTCAGCGCTGAAAATAATACGGCCTTCGGCGTGGCGCTGGCAAAGAGGCCGTCAACACCCTCCATACGTTGACGTAGCGCCATATAGATCCCGTAGGAAACGCCCAGTCCGGCAAGCAACGGAACCACGATGACATTGGCCAGATTGAGAGACATGCCGAACAGATTCATCATGGCTGCGGTCAACAGCGTTGCCAGCAGTAGCGGGGCAAGGACGCCGATGCAGTATCGGATGCTTCTGAGACTGAGCGCCAGCAGGATGGCGACACACACGAAGGCTATGGTGCTGGCCTGACGGAATGCTGCTGCCACGGCATGACCGCCCGCGACCATCATCACAGGGTCGCCGCTGGCCCGCGGGGCGAGACGCTGAATTTGCTGTACAAAGTGTTCCATGTTGCCGGGTTTATCCAGATTGAGCCTGGAATAAACCTGTATCAGCCTTCTGCCGTTGGTGGTCAGAAAGCGTTGTTTTAATGATTGGGGCAGTGTATCCACGGTGATGGTTTCCGGCGTTAGCGAGGCGGCAAGCAAGCTGATTTGTCGAACCAGCCCTTGCATCAACATTCTTTCCAACGCAAACGGCATCCCCGTATCGCGGGCGGAACGATGCAGGAAGTCCCTGATGCTGCGCGACAGGGCATCGGCATGCCGGGCGAGCCGAGTGTCCGCATGGGTGCGCCCGTACGTGTCTAATATCCGCATCATTCGACCGAGGGCTTCATGGATGGCAGCGAAACCGGATGCGGCATCTTTCGTCACATGCAGCGTAAACGGTGGCAGGATCATGGTCAAATCCTCAATACTGGCGAGTTTTTCGGCCTGGTGTTCGGGGATCAGACTATTCAGTGTCACCACGTGTGCGACGCTGCTTTGATGACGCAGGGACGTGATCAGTTTCTCTGCGCTATCCCCATCCTTCGCCAGAATTTCAATAGCGTAGGGTGATGCCTTGGATGCCCTGGCCAGATCCCTGAAGGTCTTGACGGCGGGTTCATTTGCATTCAGCAGATGCAGCGGATTAAAATCAAATGTCAGATGCAGGGCGGGTAAGACCGCGACGCATGCGATAAGGATGGCCATACAGGTAATGGCACGCGCATGTGTGGAAATCCATGCGGCCATGCATCCATCTCTTGAACGCCCATTCTCCGAACGTCTTTCTTTCGAACAAGCGGGCAATGCATCCACCGAATGCCGCGCATCTGGCAAACGCATCAATCCCATCAGTGCAGGCAGTACGGTGAGGGTAGCGACAAGCGCCAATACCATGCCGCCGCCGGCAATGATACCCAGGTCGGCAAGGCCCTTGTATGCCGTCGGAGTGAAGGCGAGGAACCCGGCCGCTGCGGCTGTGGCGGACACCGTCATGGCCGTACCCTGCCCGGCTGCGGTGCGATGGATGGCGTCCGTAGCACTGGCGCCCCGTGCGGATTGCCGTCGACAGTGCATACCAAACTGAATACCGAAATCCACGCCCATGCCGATAAACAGTACCGCGAAGGAAATGGAAATAACATTCAGCGGCGCAGTGGCAAACAGAGCGAATGCGGTCGTCCATATAAGGCTCATGGCTAGCGTCAGGGCGACCGCCAGCAGCATGCGAATATTCCTGAGTGCAATAAACAGCAGCAGCAGAATCAGGGCGCTGGCCAGCGACGTTGCCAGCCCGGCCGCGCGTATGGAACCCTGCAATTGCACATAATCCAGCATGGCGGAACCGGTCAGGCGCACGCGGATGCCATGGCCAGGTGTCAACCCCAATGCAGGAATGGCCTTCTGGATGGCTACGATGGCCTGTCCCGCGGGTTGAATGGCATCCCTGTTCATGTGCGGCGTGATCTCAATGATACGCCGGTGCGGATCCATGGCAGCGGTATCGCCCGCCATGATACCGCGCCACGGGAAAATAAAGAAACGGTGTTGCTCGACGGCGGTGATGGCCGCGCGCCACGCGTCAAACATACGGGCCAGCGTTAAGCTTTCATTCGGAGCGTCAGACAAGCCATGTTTCAATGCCTTTTCGATGAGCTTCGCCATGCCGGGCAAGCTCGCGTTCCGTGCCAGTTGTGACAATACAGGCTGCATCGCGGTCAGCCTTCCGCTGACCGAATTGAGATCTTTCGGACTCAGGTAAAGCAGCCCGTTTTTCTGGAAAAAAGCGCTGTCGGCAGGATCGTAGAATCGGTCGGCCACATCCGGATGCCGCGAAAGCCATGCCGTGAATGTGCGTGCGGCGTATGCGGTTAAATCGGCGGTATCACCATCCATGACCACCAGCACCGTGTCGCTATGGCGTGGGAAAGCCTTTTCCAGAGCGGCGTGGTTTTTTGCGAAGGGAAGTTTCCGGGAGAGCAGGGCATTAAAATCCGTGCTGACAGCCATATGAGATACGATATATTGCACGCAACCGGCCGTGAGGAGCAGCGCACCCGCGACAATGAGCCATGCACGCGCATGGCAGAATATCGCCAGCGCCGCCAGCAGGCGCGGGTAGATGTGTTTGTGCTCAGACAATGAAGGGTTACGAAATGGCATGATTATTCCCGGGCGAAATTACTCATGCCCGCTGACGCACAAACAGCCCAGCCCGAAGGTTTCCGGCAAGATCCATGATGTGGTGCTCCAGTCGCAGGGATGGAGGCGGATCCGGGAGACCGCATCGCCCGGTTTCGACAATCAGCATTCCATTGTCCTTCAGCCACGGAGGGGCCTGATCGGCCAGCGTTTGCAAATGGCGCAATCCGTTAGCGTCATCGGTCAGGGCGTGCCGGGGTTCAAAAGTCAGTTCTTTTTCCAGCGCAGCCAGTTCATCCCGCGCAACATAGGGTGGATTGGAAACAATGGCATCAAATGGGCCGTCCTGATTTTCCAGGGCTGTAAACATATCGCCCTGACACCATTTCATGCGGGATAAAACCCCGTGCCGTTCGGCGTTCTTCCGTGCGACATGCAGGGCCGCATGTGAAATATCGGTCGCAATCACGTGTGCCTGTGGATATTCACGGGCTATCGTCACGGCGATGCAACCACTTCCCGTACCCATGTCGCAAAAGTGGAACACTTTTTTTGTTTCCGGAAAGTATTCCATGATGGCTTCAATCAAATGTTCGGTTTCAGGACGCGGAATGAGTACATCCGGAGTGACGAAAAAAAGGCGTGACCAGAATTCCTTTTCTCCCATGATATAGGCTAGGGGTTCACGTTTACGGCGCCGTTCCACCAGCAGTATATACGCTTCATGGACGGTGGATGACACACCTTCATCCGCATGGGCGATGAGCCAGGTGCGATCGCATTCAAGCACTTTTGCCAGCAACAGTTCCGCATCCAGACGCGAGGCGTTGCATCCCGCCTGTTGTAGGGCGATCGAAGTGGAACAAAGGAGTTCCCGGACGGTCATACCACATGGATCGTGAGTCAAGGGTAGTCGAGGCACCGGCCTTTACGGTTAGCCAGCGCTTCCATACGCAGGCGCAGGGCATTCAGCTTGATGAAGCCACCGGCGTCCTTTTGGTCATAGATGCCCTGATCATTCTCAAACGTACACAGGCGATCATCAAACAGGGAATCATCCGACTCTCGGCCAACGACCACGATATTGCCCTTATACAGCTTCAGACGCACCTGACCGTTCACCGTTGTCTGGGATGCATTGATCATCCGCTGCATGATCCCTCGTTCCGGCGCAAACCAGAAGCCGTTGTAGATCAGTTTGGCATAGCGCGGCATCAGTTCATCCTTCAGGTGCGCGACTTCGCGATCCAGCGTGATCGACTCCATGGCGCGGTGCGCCTTGAGCATGATGGAGCCACCAGGCGTCTCGTAACAGCCACGTGATTTCATCCCGACGAACCGGTTCTCGACGATGTCGGTACGGCCAATCCCATGCCTGCCGCCCATGCGGTTCAGTTCACCCAATACCTGCGCGGGTGTCATTGTTTTGCCGTTAATGGCTGTGATGTCGCCGTTCTTGTAGCCTAGTACAATATATTCCGGTTCATCCGGCGCTTGCTCTGGTGAAACCGACCATCGCCACATGGATTCGGACGGTTCACGCCACGGGTCTTCGAGGTCGTAGCCTTCGTAGGAGATGTGCAGCATGTTGGCGTCCATCGAATATGGCGATTTAGAGCCCTCGCGCTTGCGCTCGACCGGGATATCGTATTTTTTGGCGAAGTTCAGCATATCTTCACGGGACACCATGTCCCATTCGCGCCAGGGAGCAATGACCCTGACATCGGGTTTAAGCGCGTAAAAACCGAGTTCGAAACGCACCTGATCGTTCCCCTTGCCCGTAGCGCCATGCGATACCGCATCGGCCCCTTCGCTTTCGGCGATTTCAATCATGCGTTTGGCAATCAGTGGTCGGGCGATGGATGTGCCAAGCAGGTATTCGCCCTCATAAACTGCATTGGCACGGAACATCGGAAAGACGTAATCGCGGACGAAATCCTCACGCAGATCCTCAATATAAACAGAGGAGACGCCACATGCCCTTACCTTGGCGCGAGCCTCTTCGACTTCTTCGCCCTGACCCAGATCGGCGGTAAAGGTTACCACCTCGCAGTCATAGGTATTTTGTAGCCATATCAGGATAACAGAAGTATCCAGTCCGCCGGAATAGGCTAAAACAGCTTTTTTGACTTCAGACATTTGTCAGTCCTCAACTTCAGATTTAACCCGCACCGGGCAGGAGCGGGCAATGCTACACGCCATAACGGAGCGGCCAATATTTGGAAAGGAACACACGCCGGTTATTTCAATAGAAATTCCAGCAATGCCTTCTGTGCATGCAGCCGATTCTCCGCTTCCTGCCAGACGACCGATTGCGAACCATCCATGACCTCGGCGGTCACTTCCTCACCACGATGTGCTGGCAGGCAATGCATAAACAACGCATCCGGTTTTGCTGCCGCCATCACTTCCGCATTCACCTGGAATGCGGCAAAGACCTTTGCGCGAATGGTCTGCTCTGCCTCCCGCCCCATGGACGCCCAGACATCGGTGGTGACGAGATCAGCACCCCGTGCCGCGGTAAGCGGGTTGTAAGCCAGCGTAATCTCGGCGCCCAGCGTGCGTGCGGCGGTCAGTAAGTTTTCATCCGGACAATAGCTTTTCGGACAGCCGATATTGAGCCGGTAGCCGCAGGAGACCGCACCATTAATCCACGAATGGGCCATATTATTCCCGTCTCCAATCCAGGCGACGGTTTTTCCGGAAATATCACCGCGATACTCCCGGTAGGTAAATACATCGGTTAAAATTTGGCATGGATGGGTAAAGTCGGTCAGTCCGTTAATGACCGGTACCGAGGAGTATGCGGCAAACCGCTGGATATCATCATGTGCAAAGGTGCGAATCATAACGCCGTCTACCATGCTCGAAATCACACGTGCGGAATCCTCGACGGGTTCACCGCGTCCCAGCTGGGTGGCACCCGAATGCAGAAACAACGCATGGCCGCCAAGGTGATACATACCCGCCTCAAAGGACACGCGTGTACGGGTGGATGCCTTGTCAAAAATCATGCCCAGTGTTTTTCCGGCCAGCGTCCTGTGTGGTATACTGGCCTTCTGCATGGCTTTGAGTTCCGCCGCGCGCGCAAGGATATGCCGTACTTCTTCAGGCGCGATATCCAGTAACGTCAAAAAATGTCTCACATCAGTTCCTCGTAAGTAAACAATCGCCAAGAATGGTTAGTGCCTTGTCAATCTCCACCGGCATCACATTCAACGGCGGAAGAAAGCGAAGCACCCTGGAGCCCGCCGACAGCAAAAGCAAACCGGCTTCACGGCAGCAGGCGATGGTATCGACCACATTGCATCTCAATTCAGCACCGATGAGCAAGCCCTGGCCGCGAACCTCCCGTATGGCCGGGTGAATGCGTTGTAACGCTTTCAATCCTGACAGCAGCCTGTTTCCCTGCGTACGGACGTTTTCCAGTAGTGCTTCCCCTTCGATGACTTCCAGTACGGTCAGCGCCGCAGAACAGGAAAGCGGATTTCCACCGAACGTGCATCCATGCGTACCGGGGGCAAGGGAGACCGCGATGAACTCACGCGCCAGCATGGCGCCAATGGGTACGCCGCCGCCCAACCCTTTGGCCAGCGTGAGGATATCCGGTCGCATGCCGGTGTGCTCAAAGCCGAACATTTCACCGGTGCGCCCCATACCGGTTTGCACCTCATCCAGCATCATCAGGATGCCCGTGTCACTGCACAATGTACGCACACCCCGTAGATAAGCATCCGTTACGACATGGACACCGCCTTCGCCCTGAATGGGTTCAAGCAGAATTCCCGCCGTATCACTGCGCACGGCCTGTTGCAGTGCATCCAGGTCGCCCGGCGGTACATGGATAAAGCCCGGAGGTAGCGGATCAAAGCCTATTTTTACCTCATCTTGTCCGGTCGCGGCCAGGGTATTGAGGGTGCGCCCGTGAAAGGATCGGGTGGCTGTGATGATGGTGCGCCGCGGACTATCCTGATCGTACCAGTATTTACGCGTCAACTTGATGGCGGCTTCGTTTGCCTCCGCACCGGAATTACAGAAAAAAACGCGTTCAAGTCCGGCAAGCTTTGCCAGTTTATCCGCCAGTGTCTCCTGGGCGGGAATATGAAACAAATTGGAACAGTGCAACATCGTTTTCGCCTGTTCGCTGATAGTTTTAGTAAGCGCCGGATGGGTATGACCGAGCGTGTTCACGGCAATGCCCGAGATGAAATCGAGGTATGCCTTTCCTGTATCATCCCACACATGTGCACCACAGCCACGGACCAGCCTCACGGGATAACGGGCATACGTGTTCATAACCGATTTGCAATTCATGTACGCAGTATAACCCGTATCATTCATAAATGCTGCTGTGCCCTTGTTCCAGAGATCCGATATTGACATACGGCGCATGCCGCAACCCTTTGTCCGAAACACATCCCTGTTATCAGTGCGTTTCAGGGCCGGTTTCTTTCTCTATTTTGCGGATGGCCTTGATTTCACGCTCGGCAAGGAGATGTCCGCGTTTCGTTCCTTCCTCAATGGCTGCATGGATATGGTGACGGATCAATGCCTGTTCGGTATCACTGCATCTCGCCAGTTTATCTTCAGACAGTCTGGCCCAGATCAGTTGGGAAAGGCCGCGGACAAGCCAATGATATTCATCATATGCCCGCACAGCATCCGGCTCGACGCCCTTGCCGGGGGGATTTTTGTTTTCCGGATCCACCAGCGCGCCAAGGGATACGTTCAGCCCCGCCGCAATGCGATCCAGCGCATCAAGAGACAAACCGGCCAGTCCGCGTTCGGCGCGGCTTAATTGACCCGGGTCAACCTCCGCCAGTACCGCCAGGCGATGAATGCTGAGCACGGGATATTGTGACTGCCGCAATATTCGAATTCGATAACCGATTTTTGCCTGTAAAACCATGTATGCCATTCTTTTACTGTTCGTGGTACGCGGCAATGTCTCTCCGGCATGGTGTTGACTCATGAACATTGTTCGTGAGACTATAGCGTTTGAGTGCAACAGGCGGTGACAAACAACGTTGAACAAACATGAAACGCGCAAGATCATACACGTGGTGGACGATGAAGATGCCATACGCGAGATTTTGCTGCAAATACTTTCTTATTACGGCTTTTTGGTGAAAACGTTTGACTCGGGCGAAAGCTATCTGGCATATATGCAAAATGATCATTTTGATATGCCAACGGTGTTACTCTCGGATATCAACATGCCCGGCATGAATGGCTTGCAGTTGATCAGGGAGGTGCAACGGCGGCACCGCGCCGTTTGCTGCATGTTGATGACCGGAAATCCTGGTCAATGCATCGATCAGGATCCTCAACAACATGCCCTTGCCGGGCGGGTAAGCCATGTTTTCACGAAACCGATCCATCCGTTGAGTCTGAAAAACATTCTGGAGAATGCCTGCGTGTAAAGGGCGGAGTTAACATGAAAGGTACCGAATTGAGCGTATAAAAGACAGTCAACCTGAGACGGGCTGTTTTCCAATATATTGCCGGATCAGGCTTGGGCGGGAATGTATCCGTAGGTTTTAAGGGCCCTGATCCAGCTAGGTGCGTTGCGCTTGACAGCCATGGCCTCAAAGTCGACGGTCGAATCCCGGTAACAGTCGTCACGACTGATCATGAAGTAGCATGTCCGCAAGAGTTTGTGAGCAAGAGCTTGACGTTCGCGTTTGTGTCCGGGCCGGATGGCAGGAGATGTGTATTTGGCCCTGAAAACGGAGGTGGTTCGGCTGGCGGCATGGGCGCACTCGCACAGCAGGCGACGCACATATCGGTTTCCCTTTTGCGTTCGACCTGTCTTGCGTTTACCGGCGGATTCATTGTTGCCGGGGCAGATGCCCACCCACGAGGCCAGCCTGCTCGCACTGCCAAAGGCGCTCATGTCCGTTTCAATCTCCACCAGCAACATGGCGGCGCCCGTGATGTCGATACCGGGGATGGTGCAGAGCAGTTGCAGCACGTCAATCGTTGCTTTCCCGGCAATCAACGCCTTGACCATGGCGCGGGCGGACTGGCCATGGATATCACTGACGACAACGCCGAGCCGTATGCCTCCATCGGTCAGCACCTTATGCATCCGATTCTTCTCC
>VAOZ01178707.1_pt1 | contig 14561 bp, 7 predicted proteins | sample 3394041 | NCBI WGS metagenome assembly VAOZ01 (sample SAMN08290431, study PRJNA428436) | hydrothermal vent metagenome | isolation source: Deep-sea hydrothermal vent chimney | place: Indian Ocean: Southwest Indian Ridge
GGCGCGGCATGTTGACGTGATCGGCGAGTAGCGCGACCAGGTGCAGGAATGCCAAACGAAGGTAGTGATAACGTTCAGCAGGCAGACCATGACCATGAGCAAGAGTATAAGCGTTGAGAACCGCACGATAAGCCTTGCTGCCAGGGTATTGTGTTTCTTGCGCAATTTTTTCTTTCCAGATAGGAAGCAGCCCTCGCCCGTAGGGGAAGTGATGCAGATACTCCACCCATGTCTCGCCATCAGGTAATCCCGTTGCCATATCCTGGTCGCTGCAAAGCAGACCTTTTGCCTCCAGCAGGGTGGCTCGATCTTCTTTGCAGCAAAATAGATTGAGCTGGTAGTCGTCAATGGGCTCCGCAGAATCAAATGGCGCCAGCAGGGATAATCCGGGCACCAGCACGTAGGGTCGATATCCGAGCCCGGCGAAGGCCTCAATCAGGCCTTCGTTGACCTGATCGCCGTTTTTCAATTCAAACATGATCAGGGGTGAGTGGGAGGTGAAGAATTGGCGTCCACCCTCGACAATGCGCACCTCCTCTCCTTCAGCATCAAGTTTTACAAAAGCAATATCCTTCCATCCAAATTCATTCATGCAGTCGTCAAGGCGTTTTAGAGGCACCTTTTCAGTGGCCTGATTCGCCTCACCCTGCGCAAGACTGTTAAGCTCGGAGTTTTCACCGATGGCGAGTTCGGCCTCGCCGCCATGATTTGAAAGGGCGGCCTGAATCAGTTTGATGTTGTTCAGACTGTTGCCCTCAATGCTCTTCCTCAGAAACGAGGTGGTGGATGAACATGGCTCAAAGGCCCAGAGCCTTCCCTCGGGACCTGTAAGCTTGCCCATGGTAAGCGTGTAACAGCCATAATTCGCACCGATGTCGATCATACGCATGCCGGGGCATACCATGCGGCGTATAAAACCAATCTCAACTTCAAACCAGTCCTTCTGTTCCAGCAGGATGTACGGAGTCATCAATTGTATATCGTTGGGTAGCCATACATGCAGGTCACAGGGGATTTCGGCGACGAGATCTTCGTTTCCGGCACTCACCCTGATTGCCGTGTCAGAAGACTGTGCGTGGTCACCCTTCATCCAGGCAGCCCCCAGGGCGTTGAGAGCATCGATTTGCTCTTGCGAGATGGACATGTTGTGCTTTGTGACCATGGGGTAGCCCAGTTCTTCCAGCAATGACTGGCCGACAATAGTTTCGATAAACCGAATTTGCTCCGGGGTTAACATCTCCCGCCAGCGACTGGTTCTTTTCTCAACAGGCATGAGTTGCTGGCGGTTCGTTCCAAAAGAAGTGAGGATGTTCGCGACTTTTTCCTTGCTGGCCACGGCAATGGATTCAGAGATCCTGCCTTCGTCCATGGAGGTTTCGTCCAGGAAGGAAAGGATGCGTGCAAATGTTTGTTGCGGACTGGCCACCATGTCGGCATAGCTGACCATCAGCTTCGGGCCGTGGTGTGCCAAAGCTCTGTTTAATTCCTGTTTCCAGACATGGATCTCTTCACGAATGAACGTATCGAACTCTTTCGGCGCTTCCGTGCAGTTTTTTTGATGATTCCATTTGAACATGGAAATCAACGCATCGCGCGGATCACGGTGGATGTACACCATTTTTTTTCCCGGCGGAACATCACGCATGTAGTGGCATTTGATGGCGACGGGATTTTCCCTGCCACCGCCGAACAGCGCACTGACATCATTCGCGTATGTCGAGGAGGGAACGGGGCGCTGGAAATAATGCTCAAGGACGACCCTGGCCATGGTATTGCCCGACTTCGGAAAGCTGCACAAAAACGGTAGCAAGTTATTGAGCGATCGGACTATCTCCCATGCAGGATCAGGAATCAATGGCGGCTTGTTTCTCCAGAAATCAGGATTCAGGTTGTCTGCCGCCGCCAATGCCAGAACGGGATGTGCTTCCGGTGACAAACGCAGCCCATGGCGCATCAGAATCAGTTGCCTGCGCCGTTCCATTTCCGCGTTCGGAAACCCAAGGCAGCGAAATGCTTCCAGCAGATCCAGTTCGCCGGTTTGCGTACGCCAGGAGGATTCCTCCGTGTATTTTATCCGTGCCTGAATGGCCTGAGCCAGGCACCACTCCGCCGGATGATCACCGGGGTCGATGGCTTCAGCCCATGGGGATGCGGCAAGGAAGGGCTCTTCCGGCACAAACTTGTTGCCCTCGCGAAGATGCCGGATGATGGAATCAAGCGCCTGGCGCGCTGCGTCGGTACGCCCAAACTCGATGGCGATACGCGTGAGTGTCAACAGCCGCGGCAGATTGGCATAGGCCTCCACCAGTTTGGCGAGTTCGGAAAATGAAGTTTGCAGGTATGCCAGGCGTTTCCGCGCCGGTGTTTTTTCATGCCACGCCGCCGCCATCATGTTCAATATGCCTTTGTACTGCCTTGCTCCGGGAATTTGAGCGCTTTCATAATCGCGCCATGACGGAGCCAGCCTTTCCGCATAAGGAAAACGGCTGTAAAACGCGGCCCGTAAATCCTGCTTTGGCACCCGGACTTCCTGTGCCGCAGGCGGATGAACCATGCGGGCGCTTCGCTCAAGTTGTTTGGCCAACTCCTTTTTGCAAAAGAAGAGATAACATGGGGCCTCCACGGCCAGATCATCGGCATTGAAGGGAACAAGCACGGCAAGTATCGGGATCAGCACGTAGGCTGAATAGCCAAGCGTTGCAAGCCAGTCTACGATCTCGATGTTACGCTGCTCATCACGGGGCGCATATTCGATCATGAGCAGCGGCGAGTGTTCGCGAAAGAAGGCCTGACCGCCTTTCAGCACTTGCGCTTCATACCCGCCCGTGCTGATACGAATTACATCAAGCGCACGCCATCCGCCCTGCGCCATCGCATCATCCACAAGCCCGGTCACGGCGATTTCCGTTTTCACTGGCCCTGCCTGCGTATCGTCGCTTATGAGCGTGTTCCGTTCAGGATCGGCATGGAGGGAAATGCGCATCTGCCCCCGATGATCGGAGAAGGCCATGCGTGAAAGATGACAATGGTTCAATCCATTCATCTGAATGCTATGGTACAGGAGATCCGCCGCCCGATTGGACGGCTCGAAGGCCCAAACCTGCCCGTCAGGTCCGGTCAGTTTGGCCATGGCAAGGGTGAAGCCGCCGACGCCCGCACCGATATCGGCACAGCGCATGCCGGGCGTGATCCATTGACGCAAAAATCCTGTCTCCGGCTCAAACCAGTCTTCCTGTTCCAGCAGCATATACGTGCTCTGTAGCGCCAGGGATGCGGGCAGACAGATGCTGATACCACCCCGCACATGGAGATGCAGGGCCTTGCTGTCATCGGCAGCCGGATACAAGGGCTGCGCATAGCCGTGTTTTTCGAGCCAAAGCCAAAGCCTGCTCTGAAGAAGGCCTGTTTGTTCAATATTCAGACGGCTGCGATGAATGCCCGGAGGGATGTTCTCGCATACTGCCGCAGTAGGTGTTTCTTCCGATGCGCCGGATTCCGATACTTCAGCCAGTTCATGAGAAATATTCGGTCCGGTCTCTTGCGGCAGCGGATCCGGATCAGAGACGTCGCAGATGTTCCCGCACGATTTTGCCATGGAAGCCGCATCCTCGTCACTGATCTCCCGCCCCAGGCAGGCACCAATATATTGGACCACTTCTTCAGGTGCATCCACGATGTTTTCATAGCAAACGCTATGTGCTTGGGCCAGGCCTTCCCATACCCCGTCATCCGCTATCACATTGTTCAGAAGGATGCTTTCCAATATTTCCTCAAGGGACATGTGATACATATCCATCAGCACGATAGCGACATCCCGCATATCGCGCCTGGCATGGAATACCATGGCGCCATCCGATTGAGCCGCCTTGAGCGCCTCCCTGGAGGGAGCATGCAGGAACCGCACGCGGGGTTGTATGTTCCCCTGTTCTTCGTCCTCCACCTTCCGATCTTCATGCGCGGTGGACATGGTTTTGGGTGTCGGGTTTTGAGTTTTGGGTTGGGAAACAGGGCCGGAGACTGAATGCTGGGTGCTGGGTGCTGAGTGCTGACTCCCGCTGCGGATGATGGTCTCAACCGCGCGGTGAATCCATGCCACGCCCGCACGCGGCATGCCGGTAACGTAGATGTGCGCGGGTGCGTCCGCCGAGACCTCCTGCTCATCATCTTCATGCTCCACGGGGATGCCGCAACTCGTCACATGCTCCGGGCGTTGCCATGGGCTCATTTTTTCTTCCCAGGCGCGGATATAGAGCGCTTCCAGTTGGGCGGTGAAACGTTCCGGCTGAAACAGAATCGAATGCCGGATCATGGTGGGCAGGCAACGGCGCAGAAAACTCAGCGTTTCGGGATGTTCGGCCAGATGCACGGCCTTGTTCACATATTCTTCAGGGCTGAAGGCCGCGCCAGCTTCATCGAACCCGATGTTCTTCAGGATGGAATACGATGTACGCTGGGCATGCAGCGAACCCGCCAGCGTGACCACCGGCACGCCCATCCACAAGGTGTCAAAGGTAGTGGTGGTGCCGTTGTAGGGGAAACTGTCCAGCGCGATATCCACCTTGTTGTGCCAGTCGGCATGCTCCTGGAAGGTGCAGTATTCGACGAACTCAAGCCGATCCTCCCGAATGCCGTGGCGCTTGAATTCCTTCAGCAGATTGTCTCGGACGATCGGCACGCTGCTACCGGGCGATTTAATGACCAGCCTGGAGCCTTGAACGCGCTTCAGAATCTTGCTCCATGTGGCAATGACCTCGGGATTGAACTTGCGCACGCCGTTGAACGAGGCAAAGGTAATATGGCCGTTTTTCTCCGCCGGCGTCGTCGCAATGCGCTCGAAATCGGGCAAATCACCCATGCACAGGAAGCTTTCCGGCATGTACAGCAATTTTTCCGCGTAGCGCGTGCCGCCGTCCGCCTCGGCGTGCGCATCGGTGATGCGGAAATCCACGGTGGGTAGCGCCGTGGTGTTGGGTTCCGCCAGATAGGTGATCTGCACCGGCGCAGGCTTCCAGGCCAGGGCGACAAGGCGGGAATGGGCCATGTGCCCGCCGATCTCAACGAGCATGTGAATACCGTCCGCATGGATGCGGTGGGCGAGCGCCTCGTCGTCCAGCCCGGTGGTGTCCACGAAATGATCCGAGGCCAGGCGAATTTCATCGGTGATGGCATCATCATTCAGCATGTGGGCGTAGCAATAAACATCAAAGCGGTGGTGATCGTGCGAAGCGAAGATGGTGCGCATGAACTTGCCGATGGGATGTTCGCGGAAGTCCGCGGACATATAGGCGATCTTCATGCGCTCCGCCGGAGGAGGTGGCGGCACCTCTTCCACCAGGCGAACGCCTTGCGTGCGCTGCATGATCGAATCGCCCCAGACGCGGTGGACATCATAGATGACTGCGGGCGAAATATCGGGCACATGATTGAGCAGCACCATCAGATACGGGAGCTGTTCGACGGTGATTTTGCCCTCTCGGGCCAGCGCCAGGGCGTGCTTCTGTACCGCACTGGCTTTGCGCCAGGCACAGGCATCCTCGAAGGCCGCATAAACCATCAACTCATCGTCGGGTGTGAAGGGATGCCCGCGCAGTTTGAGCGCCGCTTCATACATGCCTGCGGTGTCATCACTTTCACGACAGGCCGCGAGCAGCCAGTGCAGGGTCTCGGAGTCGTCCGGGTGATGCGCCGCACATTTTTTCAGGGTTTCGGCAGCCTCGGGCCACTTGTGCTGGAAATACAGCGCGACGCCCAGCTTTATCATCGCTGCGGCATGATCCGGTTCGTCTTCCAGCAGCCTGCGGCAACAGCTCTCCGCTTCTTGCCAGCGGCCCTGGTCCAGGTGTGATTGTATCTTTTTTATCCGTGCGGCATCCGTCATGTCTTTCCTTCCGTGTTGCCCCGTATTTTGCCATGGTGCAGGGATGTTCCATGCCGCACCATGTCGAGTGTTTTTACAGACTATGTCTGGCAAGCAAAAGACGCGCCAAGTGGTGCTATTGTTGGACACCAGGTTGGAGATTGGTTCAGCCTGCCTGCGTATAATAACGGATTGCCGCAATCACCACGCCGCCTACGGCCATGGCCATGCCAAACGACCAGATCATGAAGCGGTCGATACGCCGGGTAAGCATCTCAAAGCGCTTGTTCATTTGCTCAAAATGCCTGTCTACCTGTTCAAAACGCTGGTCTACCTGCTCGAAGCGCTTGTGCATTTGCTCTTGCATGGTCTCAAGGCGTTTATCCATTTGCTCAAAACCTTGCATCATTAACTCACGCTGATGCTTGAGTTCCTCTTCCACCCGAACAATGCGTTCCCGCAACTCCACCTCGTAGACCACGGGAGGCTTCCCCATACTCTGCTCGGCCAGCCATTCCCCCAGATGTATTTTAATGAATTCAATATCTTCCCGTGCAAGCGGCATCGGATACCCCCAGAGCCATGATCCATGACATACCCTAGCATTCTGGTAGAGGAGTCACAGCATGTAAACCCATGATGACTTCTTGCGAAGTCATCAATCTGTCAGCCCCGCGAAAATTAAAGTCGCGCCGCACGGGGGCGATAGAATACCATGTGACGCAAGTGCATGAATGGCATTTTGGTCACGGGGCAGGATGCCCGGAAAAAGTTTTAGGTTTTAAGTTTTGGGTTTTGAGTTAAACCCATCACCCAGAACTCATTACTCAGAACTTGCATGATAGCCCGAAGGGCTCGCGGTCGAGGCAGGAAGCCCGCCGCTTTCAATCAAAACTCAAGGAGAAAAATCATGGCTTTAACTATTCAAACCAACCTCGGAGCGTTGTCGGCTGAACGCAACATCAACATCAACCAGAACGCCCTGAACAAGGGTATTAATCGTCTGTCTTCCGGCTTCCGCATCAATTCGGCCGCGGACGACGCGGCAGGATTTGCCATCGCCAGCAAGCTTTCCGGCCAGAAAGCCGGCTTGCAGGCTGCCAGTCAGAACGCGCTTCAGGCATCGGCGATGGTCAAGATGGCGGATGCATCGATCAACTCGATTCAGAACATGGTCGTGCGCATCCAGACTCTGGCGACGCAGGCGGCTTCCGCCAACAACGCCAGCGATTTGTCCAAGCTGGAGGCCGAGCGCGTCAAGCTGGAGACGCAGATCAGCAAGATCGCCAACTCGTCGAACTTCAACGGCACCAACCTGCTGAACGGCATCAACGCCCAGGGCGCGACCAGCCAGGCGGCGCAGAACAGTCAGGTCTCCGTGGCCAGCCAGACCTCGCAGGGCGCCGTAGCCTTGCGCGCGTCCACATCCGGCGTGTCTTATGCTGCGCAGGCCGCCGTGGCCAGCCAGATCGGCGTGACCAGCCAGCTCTCCATGGCCGGCACCTCCACGCAGGCCAGCCAGGCCGCCGTGCTCAGCCAGGCCACTCTCGCAAGCCAGGCGTCCCTGGTGTCTCGCGCTGCGTCGGCAACCGGCACCTCCGTGGCCAGCCAGGCTTCGCAGGCCGCCGTGGCTTCGCAGGCCTCCGCAGCTTCCACGGCCTCCCTGGCGGCCGGCTCCGCGGCCTACACCGCCGCACTGGCCTTCCAGGTGGGCGTAAGCAACAACAGCAACAATCAGGTCTCCGTTGATCTGCGCACCTCGTTCACAGCCAAGGCGATGGGTCTCAGTGGAGGAGGGACCGCGGTGCTGACCTCGCAGTCCGCGTCGCAGACCTATATTACCACGGCGACCAACGCCCTGAACACCCTGGTGGCTAACCGTGCCAAGCTGGGCTCCACGGTGAACCAGCTCGGCTTTGTGAATGCCAGCCTGGCCACCAGTATCGAGCAGGTGAGCGCGGCGGTGAGCGTTATCAAGGACGCCAATCTGGCGAGTGCGATGGCGAACTTCACCAAGAGCCAGGTCCTGGTGCAGACGGGCGTGGCCATGCTGGCCCAGGCCAATACGGCCTCCCAGAACGTGCTCAGGCTGTTCCGATAAGGGGTAAGTAGGTAGGTAGTAGATAGCAGGCCAGGGAAACCGGGGGCATGACGCATAGCGTTCATGTCCCCGGGTTCCCGAAGCCGAACCGGAAGGAGGGATGAAAGGAGGGTTTTGAGTTTTGGGTTGGATATTTTAACTCAAGGTGAAAATCCAGACCTCAGCACTTTCAAACAGACGAAAGGGAAAGGAGGCGTGATCATGATAACACAAGTTACACAAGCGGTTACCGCGGCCCCTGCTCCCGTTTCACAACGCGCCGCTAGCGTGCGACTGCCACCCGCACCCGCACAGTCCGGTGGGGCGCCTTCGCCACCTGATGTGCAGGCGGCGGTTAACCGGGCCAATGCGAATTTAGCTGGCGTGAGCGAAGGCATCCGCTTTGGATTCAACGAAGCCCTGGGCCAGCTCTTCGTGCAGGTGGTAGATCAGCACAGCGGTCAGGTGATCGGGCAGGTGCCCTCCAAGGCGTTCATGGACTCCCAGGTGGCCAACATGGAGTACATCGGCATGTTGCTGAACAGGAAAGGGTGATCTGAGCCGTTACACGCCTTGGTATTTGGCAAGGTTCTTGCGGTGACGTGGAATAACCATTTGCGGTCTGTTGTACTCATTGCTCAGCACTGTCTTTTTAGAAGGGGGTTTGTGTTCATGCCAGGCATATCAACTTCGCTTACGCCGAGTGCCATTGGCGCGGCAAATATTTCCGGTCTGGCGTCCGGCGTCAACTTTAACAATGTCGTAGACAAGCTTCTGGCGGTGGAAAAGCTAAAGGTTTCGCTGCTGAAGGGGCAACAGTCCACCGAGACCAACAAACAGAACGCCCTGGTGACGCTGAACAGCGATCTGACGTCCCTGCGCACCCGGGCCCAGGGGCTTTCCGACAGCAGCGCCTTCTTTGTCAACGCATCCGCGCTAACCGGTAACACGGCGACGGATCCGACGACGCTGCTAAAGGTCGTGCCCGGCTCTGCCGCGGCTACGGGAACGCATACGGTGGTTGTGGGCGGGCTGGCACAAGCGGAAAAGTTCGTTTCGACCGCCGCCGTCGTGGATGCCGGTACGGGGATCGCGGTCACCGGAGCCGCCAAGGCGCTGGGTTTGACCGGAACCTTCACCATTACCGGCCAGGCCAGTGCGGCGCAAACGGTCAGCATATCGGCCACCGACTCCATGCAGGACATCGTCAATTCGATCAACAAGCTGAACACGGGAGCCAATGCCACCGGGGTGACGGCCAACATCCTGACGGTAAGCAATGTTTCCGGTGCAGAAGATTTCCGCCTGGCGATTACGGCGGACCATACGGGCGCCACCAAGGGAACCACGGGCTTAACCAGCGTCGGCGGATCCCTGGTGGCGACCACCGGCAGCCTCGCCAATCTCAACATTGATCCGTTGATCGCCGCCACGAAGACGGCGACGGCCGCGGATGCCAGCCTGACCGTGGACGGCGTGGCCGGCATCACGCGGGATACGAATTCCATCACCGATGTGATTCCCGGCTTTACACTGGACTTGCTGAAGAAGGATGCCGCGACCACCATCACCATCACAACATCGATTGATCAGACGGCGGTCACGGCCAAGGTGCAGGGATTCGTGGATGCCTACAACAAGGTCACCAGCTTCATCAACAAGCAAATGCAATTTGATACAAAAACGCAAACAAGCGGGCTGTTGTCCAGCGACGCCACGGTGCGGTCCATCCAGTCCCAGCTCTCTTCAAGCGTTCTCCAGTCCATTCCGGGCTTGAAATCCGATCGTAACAACCTCGTGCTGGTGGGCGTGGCGCCGGACGAAACGGGCCAGTTGGTGATCGACGCCTCCAAGCTGAACAACCTGCTTTCCACCACGCCCACGGCGGTGCGCGACGTGTTCGCCGCCACGGGTTCGGGCAGCGTGGCATCGTTGCAATTTCTCATCAGCGGCCTGGCCACGGTGTCCGGCACTTATGCGGTGAATATCACTACGGCGGCGGCCAGGGCCAGTGTGACCGGCACGGCAAATCTTACCGCCGGTATCGGCGCGGGCAATACGGATACGGTCACGGTCACGGACTCGGCATTTCGCAAGGCCACGCTCGTCCTAGACGGCAACGCGGGCAAGAACGGCAGCAGCCTCGCCGCCATCACCTCGGCTCTGAACACGGAATTCGCCACGGTGCGCACGGAAAAACGTCAGATGCCCACGGCGATGGTAACGGGAACCGCGGGCGGCGTGGCGGCCACCTCGGCGGCCTTGCTCAAGAATCTGACTGATGGGACAAACAACCTGAACATAGCGGTCAATGATACCATCAGCATCACCGGAACCAATCACAACGGCAGCGCTGTGACAGCAAGCTTTACTGTTCTTGATCCGGCCAAGGATACGCTGGGGGATTTGCTTTCCACCATCCAGGTTGCCTTCAATCAACAGGCCACCGCCACCATTGATGCGACGGGCAGGATCACCCTGACGGATAATACCGAGGGCGACAGCAGCCTGTCGTTTACGCTTGCGTCCGGCAACAGCGCCTTAAACGCGCGTCTGGGCGCGGATACGCTGGTGACGGAAGGCCGCTTTGCTATGCAGCTCTCCGCCGCCGCCTCGGGTACTGCTCTTCAAATCCAGGCAAACGGTTTCGGGGCGGGCGCGAATTTCACGGTTGCGCAAAGCAATGCAACAAGTACGGACTTCCCTGGTTTCGGAAGTCTGGCGATTGATACGGGCGCTGCGGGGCAGCCAACCACTGTAAGCAAAGGGGTGGATGTGTTCGGAACCCTTGGGGGATTAGCAGCCACGGGGGCGAGCCAGACACTGACAGGCAGCGCCGGCAATGCGGATGGCCTGGCTCTTCTCTATACCGGCACGGCTACCGGCGCTGTCGGCACCATCACGGTGAAGCTGGGCATCGGTGCGGTGTATGACGGCTTGCTGGACACGTTCAACAACCCGGCTACGGGCCTGATCCTGAATGATATTACGGCCTCCCAGAGCGTGTTCGACAAACTGCAAACGCAAATTGACGCCCAGAATGCACGCATCGGACAGGAGCGCGCCCGGCTCATCAAGCAGTTTCAGCAAATGGAATCCATTATCAGCGCCCTGAATACGGCCGGCCAGTTTGTCACGCAGCAGTTTCAACCGAAGAAATAGCTCTTTTTTCTTAATGCTTGATCTTTTTCACCGATAGATAGGGAAGCTTGGGCAAGTTGCCAATCAATTTCAAGGAGAGTGCCATGACAGGATACAAACACTATCGCGGGCGACAGGTGGAAGGTGCTAGCCCACTGGGTCTGTTGCTGCTGACCTATGAGGTGCTGGTGCAGTCGCTGACAAGAGCCAGGCTGGCTGCGGAGTCCGGAAATATTGAGATCCAGACGGAGCAGACCACGCGCGCTATGGAAGCGTTGCTGGAGCTGATTTCAAGCCTGGACCATGAGAAAGGCGGGGAAATTGCCGATCATCTGTCCAGCCTTTATGTCTACATGTACCGCCGCATGATGGAGGGCCAGGATGAACACATCGTGGCCTCCCTGGATGAGGTGATGCGTCTGGCGCAAACCCTGCGCGAGGGTTGGCAGGATCTGGCCCGACAACAGGAGAATACCCAGGGGCAGGATAATAGAATACAAGCCGTGGCCTCCCTGGCGGTGGCCGCGTAGTGCCGCGCTTCGGGCATGCTCGCCACGGGCAGGAAGAAAAAGGGCAGGGCCCGACCGCTTGCCTGGCGCGGCTTGCGCACGCGCACTCGATGGCCAGCGCCGGGCAGTGGGAAAGCCTGGCCGGATTTGAGCGGAATTACATGGTCACTTTCGGTCGCCTGAAAGCGGATATGGAAGCGGTCGGTCCTGTTCCCGAGGAAGGCGTTTCGCCCATGCGGAAACTGGAGCAGGAGCAGCGGCGCCTGGCGCGGCTGATTCGGCGCAGGCAGCAGGTGATTCGGGATCAACTGCGGATTCTCGATGATGACCGGACACGCCTGCAACGGGTGAAACACCTATCCCGAACGATTGCCGGGGTGTAACTTGAGCCTCTTGCAAAACCCGTGAGCGGCGATCGGCTTCCCCCACTTTGGCCCATTTCCGCGCTGGAATTTCGGTCCATGGAACCACCATGCACCTCATTTCATCCCGAAAATGGACTCAAAGCGGGATTGCCGCTCATCTACCCAGAGTTTTGCAAGAGGCTCACTTGTTTGTCTCATGAATGACGCCATGTCTTGTGACGGCTACAGTCCGGCTTTTTCCGTCATTGCAAACATGCCCGCGAATAGTCAATCGCACGCAAGGAAAGCCGCGCTCAAGCTCATGGATGGCAATATGATCCAGGGCAGGCTCGCTTTCTTTTCACCTGATGCCCCTGATATCCGTTTTTGCGATGGCTCCAGCGCAACCGGCGGACTGAGCAACATCCCGGTCGAACAAGTGGCTTATGTTGCTTTTGAATGCGGCAAGAACGATTCCGTGGCGTATCCCAGGCCATCGGGAATAAAGTCCGTGCGCATTCATACGGAGACGGAAGAAACCTTTGATACGCATGTTCTGGATATTTCCCTGCATGCATCAGGTTTCTATGCCTTCATGCCGCAATATGAGTATGTCTATTTCTTTCATCATGGCGTTCGCACGCTGGAGGACAAGCGCCCTCTGGGCGAAATCCTGGTTACGGAGGGTCTCGTTTCGGAAAACGATCTCAAGCAGGGTCTGGAGGTCCAGCAAAAGAAAAGAAGCGATCGGATCGGCCATTTTCTGGTAGAGGAAGCCGGCCTTCAGCGTCATGATGTGGCTGTTGCGCTTCAACAGCAAAAACATAAACGGAAAAGACTTGGCGAGATCCTCCTTGATGCGGGTCTGGTCAGATCCGTGGATATCGACAGGGCATTGGCCATTCAGGCTGAACAGCGCGACAAAAGGTTGGGAGAGATACTGGTTGATGCCGGCGCTGTCAGTGAAAAAGACCTGCTTCTGGCCCTGGCCGCCAAGTTCCACCTTTCCATTGCGGATCTCGACAAACATCCGCCCAATCTGGAAGCTCTCTTCGAGATTGATGAGTTCATGATCAAGAAATATCGGTGGCTGCCCATCGCCACGGATAGAGAAACGCTAACCGTCGCCATTTCTGACCCGCTGGACATCGATGCATCCGATGCTTTCCACCTTTATGCCGGCAAACATATTCGGAGGGTGCTTGTTTTACCCTCGCAGTTGCGGCGGCATATCGAAGATATGCTGGACACCTCGGTTGAAAGTGAAAGCGAGAAGCTCAGCATTGAAATCAACACGCGGAAGGGCGAGGCCGGGAAGGAACCTGAAAGCAATGAGATCGAACTGATGAAAAACGCCGGCGCCCCGCCCGTTGTTCAACTGGTCAACAAGATCCTGATGGGGGGACTGCGTAAGGGAGCCTCGGATATCCACCTGCTTCCCCAGGCAAGGCATCTCACGCTTGCTTATCGCATCAATGGGGATCTGCTGACCGAAACACATATAAAAAAGGAAATACAGCAGTATGTTATTTCACGCATCAAGATTATCTCAGGCATGGATATTTCCGACCGACGCATGCCTCAGGATGGTCGCATGGTGGTCAGTCATAAAAAGCGCCCGGTCGAATTCCGGGTTTCTTCCATCCCCAATATACACGGAGAATCCATTGTCATGCGCATCCTGAACAAGGAAGTCAACATGGATATCGAAACGCTGGGCCTCCGCCATGAAGATTACATCCGACTTGCCCAGACAATTCGTAAGCCGCACGGACTGATCCTCGCCACCGGACCTACCGGGTCCGGAAAATCCACCACCCTGTTCGCCCTGGTCAAAAGTCTGGTAAACTCGTCCGCGCATATTGTGACCATCGAAGACCCCGTGGAAGCGGAGATCCCCGGCGTTAACCAGATTCAGGTCAAGCCCAAAATTGGCCTCGATTTCGCCCACATCCTGCGCAACATCCTGCGCCATGATCCCGACATCATCATGCTGGGGGAAATACGTGACCACGACACGGCCGAAATCGCCATGCGGGCGGCCTTGACCGGGCATCTGCTGCTTTCAACGCTGCATACCAACACGGCCGTGGATACGGTCGTGCGCCTGGTGGACATGGGTATTCCATCCTACCTGCTTGCCCAGGGCCTGCTGGCTATTATCAGCCAGAACCTGATTAAACGCCTGTGCCAATCCTGCAGGACGCCCGTATCCGTGAGTAAACCCGTAGCGGCCTTGCTGAACGACCTGGATTTGCCAGTGCCCGAGCAGCTTTTTTGCGCCACGGGTTGCAAGCAATGCAATCAGACGGGCTATACGGGGAGATGCGTGGCCTATGAACTGCTTGAGATCAATGACCGGCTTGGCCAAGCCATTCATGACGGCGTGATCGGCCAGGAATTACAGCGAATTGCGATCGAGGAGGGCATGTGTCCGAAAAAACAGCATGTGCTGGATCTTGCCCGCGATGGCACCATCTCCTCCGATGATATGATGCGTTTTTTGCCGTAAGAGCCTCTTGCAACACCCATGAGCGGTGATCGGCTTCCCCACTTCGGCCCATTTCCGAGCTTGAATTTCGCTCCATGGAACCACCATGCAGCTCATTCAATCCCGAAAATGGTCTCAA
>VAOZ01065769.1_pt1 | contig 14529 bp, 14 predicted proteins | sample 3394041 | NCBI WGS metagenome assembly VAOZ01 (sample SAMN08290431, study PRJNA428436) | hydrothermal vent metagenome | isolation source: Deep-sea hydrothermal vent chimney | place: Indian Ocean: Southwest Indian Ridge
GCCACCGAACAATATAAGTAAAGGGGGAATCCATTTGGGAATTCGGTAACCTTTTAATTCCAGTATTTCCAGTGTAACAGGAAATACAAGGCCAAGCAAAACTACAAAAACCCAAAAGCTAATTGTAAAAGAACCACCTATGAACAGATGAAAGGCTTCTAGTTTTACAGCAGTTCCAGCCATAAAGCCCATAAACAGGTGTACGATTAAAAACAATTCTGTTAATATAAAGAATATGTCAATCCGGCTTAATACCTTTCTTTCATATTCATCATCGCTAAGCCACATGATGGCTGCCAGTCCGGTTGAAAATCCGGAAACAAGAAATAACGGACCTAAAATTGAAGTGTTCCATAAAGGCCGGGCATTAAAAGCAGACAGCAAAATACCGGTATAAACAGCAAGAATAATTGACAAGAACATCATAGCCCAGGCAATTGACAACCTGTATTTAATCGCGAGTGCTTCAAATTGATTAAGGAGATTAAATTTCCAATCCCATTTTGGAAACATCTCTTTCATATAACTACCTATCCAAATAAGTGAAAGCGGGAAAATAATCATCAAAGTCCACGCACCCCATGACATAGGTGAAGTAAAGCGTACCGTGGTAAATAACCGCCAAAAATAGAGTTTATGGTGAAGGTCGTATAAAAGAGAAGACAGCCCGATAGCTAAAGCCAAAGGAGCGATAAAGGTGGCCCACTTCACTGTGGTGGGCATTTTCTTTTCTTTTCCGGTAATAAAAAAATACGCAGCAAAGAAAAGTATTCCACCGGCCAGTCCGCCGAGAAACAGGTAAAGTGAAATTTCCCAATGCCACAAGTGTAATACAGGGTAAATTTCAGGAATATGTTTTCCACTAACAATTAATTCTTCTTTCATTTTTCAATTGTTTAAATGTTTTTACCTAAGATAATACAATTGTGGTTCTGTTCCGGCTTCGGGCGCCAACACATACCAACTTCTGTTTTTCAGGGCCTTGGACACCTCGCTGTTTGGGTCGTCAAGGTCACCAAAATGCAGGCAATAAGTAGGGCATACATCCACACAGGCAGGATTTTGTCCCTTATCAACACGTTGTATGCAGAAAGTACATTTGTCCACATATCCTTCAGGATGTATATAACGGGCATCATAAGGGCACGCCTCAATGCAGGCGCCACAGCCAATGCAATCATCGTGGGTTACCAAAACAATGCCACCCTCAGCAATATGGCTGGCACCGGTTGGGCAGCACCTCACACAGGGTGCGTTTTCACAATGGTTGCATCGTTCGGATTGAAATTTCATATCCAGGCTGGGATAAGTACCGTCCACATTTTCCACGATCCAGTCGCGGCAATAGCCGTGTGGCACGTTATTTTCTGTTTGACAGGCAACTACGCAGTCAGCACAGCCGACACATTTGTTGGTATCAACAGCCATTGCATATCTCATGCTTTATTCTCCTTTCTATCTTTTTGAGGATTTTCTTTTAAGAATGTAACAAAGTTACCTCGCATACCTGCGCCACCCGAAATAGGATCACTAACATAATGTGTAATCATTTTTTCGTCGCTGGCACCACGTCCGTATGCTCTTGTTAATTTTTTATCGGAATGGCCAAAGCCGTGTACCATGTACACAGAATCCCACCGAATACGCTCGGTAACTCTCACTTCAACAGCGAAATCAGTAATTACTCCATCCTGATTTTTCAGCCAAACTTTTTCTCCGTTTTTCAAACTCCACAAGTTAGCCACCGTTGGGTTTACCCAAACAGTATTTTGTTTCATCAAATCCCACAGGTTATGATTATTCTGTGTTCTCGAAAAAGTGTGCATGGGGGCACGTCCGTATATAAGCCTATAAAAATTCTGAGGTGGTTCCGGATGCACTTTGTACACAGGCATGGGATCAAAACCTTTGCTCTCTAACTCTGTCGAATACAGTTCTACTTTTCCTGTATTGGTATTGAATTGGTAATCTTCATTCTCCGCCAAATAAAGACTTCCCGTTTCTCTTGGAAAATGTTTTACACCGATTTTCTTCATCTCCTCAAGGGAAGAGCCTATTTGTTTTAATTGCCAGTCAAGCACTTCCGAATAATCATTATAATTAAAATAATCGTGTAGGCCCAGCCTTTCACCAATTTGTTTTACAATCCACCAGGCGGGTTTGGATTCGTATTTGGGCTTGGCAGCCGGCATTCTAAGTGCTACCGAGGGGAATCTGTTTTGGGCAGACCTGAGAAAATCATATCGTTCGAGATAAGTCGCTTCGGGTAAAACAACATCGGCATATCCGGTAACTTCCATCGGCATAGTATCAATAACAGCAAAAAACTCAACGGAGTTGATGGCTTCTAATAACAAGGCTTTATCAGGCATGGAAATAGGAAGGTTTGCTCCAGCTGACATCAAAGCTTTCACTTGGTGTTTGTGCTTATACCGAGGAATACATGCTTTCATCAGCTCTATTGTTATTCCCATTGTAGCCAGAGGATAACGGCCTTCGTTCAAATCTTTCCACATCCATTTTGGTTCCGGATAAGGAGGTTGGGGAAATTTTGGAATGTGCTTTGCTTCAGGAATATACAAACTACCCCTTTTCCCCCAAGCACCCAATAAAGCTGCAAGAATACCCATTGCCCGCTCCCTTTGTGTATCATCACCATACCATACAACATGACGTCCTGGATGAATAAGCACAGCCGGTGCATGTCCGGCCATTTCTCTGGCAGTCTTCCGGATAATATCCGGTTGAATAGTGGTAATTCCGTAAGCCCATTCCGGGGTCATGTTTTTGACATGCTTTTTCAGTTGGTCAAAACCAAAAGTATATTTCTTTACAAAATCTTTGTTGTAAATATCTTCATAAATAAGAACATGAATCCAAGCCATTATTAAAGCAATATCAGTAGCAGGCTTTATGGGAAGCCAGAAAGTGGATTTGCTCGCTGCAGTACTGAACCTTGGATCTACAGTAATGATTGTTGCTTTTTGATCAATGGCCATGGACATTTCCTGAACTTGTGTGTTATGCATATTTTCTCCAATATGAGAACCAATAAGCACCATGCATCGCGTATCACGAATATCAGTACACTCGGGAGAACCGATGTAAGCTCCATAAGTAGCAAGATAAGCCACCGACCGGGGACCCCGACACTGAGCATACGCCGGCTCTGCATTGGTCTCCGAACCATATGCCCGCATCAAATGTTCCAAATGTCCGCCTGGGGTACCATGATTGAAATAGCCGAAAGCTTCAGGGCCATACTTTTGCTTAACCTCTTTCATCTTATCCGCAATTTTTTTCAGCGCTTCCTCCCATGAGGCTTTGCGAAAATATTGGGAACCGTCTTTTCCGGTTTCACGAATTAAAGGTGTCTTCAGTCTGTCTTCATCATAATACATACCCACGCCGCCGGTACCTCTCGGACACATCCGACCGTTGCTATTGGGATCTTCCTTATTACCAATTATTTTTCTTATTCTCCCCCTCTTGTCAACATAAGTCCAGGCAGCGCACTTCCAAAAACAAACCTCGCAATAGGTAGGAGTAGCTGTCATCTCCGCATCACTGGCAGGCTCCTCCGAACTATCCTCACCAAAAAGGCCCAAACCTTTTACTTTGAGCGAATGTAAGCCCAGAGCAGCAGCTCCGGCACCTACAGCTGAGATTTTAATAAATTGACGTCTTGTTTTCATACATGAATTTTTTATAATCTAACCATTTGAGCATCTTCACAAAAGAAAAATGACGCTGCTTGCCATTCGCCATATTTTGCAATAAATAAGTTTCGCCATCCAACCCTCGTGATATGCCCTAACTTTTTTTCAGCTATATGATATTTTATATACATATTTAAATGATTATATATTCACGGACAAATATATATCAATTTAAATAACGAATATTGAAAGATAACTATTTGAATACGTTAAAAATAGAATGGTTATTTATTGATTTACTGATATTTACCAAATCAGCATTTAATATGATTAAAATCATATTAAATCTAATCATTTGATTTTTATTTATTTGTAGTTTTATTTAAAAAGAAAATAAATTACAATTTTTTATGCGTCAGGCTTAGAGTGGTGAATAAGAGGGCACAATAAAAAACCCGGACACGCAATGCATCCGGGTTTTAACCTAAAAAAGACAGTTTCAATTTTCTTCTGCTAACTCAATAATTCTATGAAAATACATAGCAAAGGAACGATACAAAAAATGTGTCCATTTACCGAAAGGAACAATAATTAAAGCCCATTGAACCAAAACAATAAGTTGTACCAGATACATCCAAACGTTTGTATCGAGAATATCAATATCAATAAAGAGCCGTACAAGAAAAGCCGTTAAGCCCATCAAAAACAACCAAATCACAAAAAACCAGTCGCTGGGATGCGAATGTTTACTGATTTCTTTATCTTTTATAATACGTCGTCGAATAAAATCGAAAGTTACCACAAAAATAATAACACTTTCTACGTAGCCCAAAACAATTATAAACATACTTTGGGTGGAAAACCAGTCGAGAAAGACTGTGGTAAACAACAGGCTAAGATACCCCAGCACCAAAATAAAATGCTCAAACCAACGAAACTGATTGTCATCGCATCCGAGGGAGCGTTTTTGGGTAAACATATGTACTATTAGCTCTCCAATCGCCTTGAAATAAGCTGATAATGGCGCTTTTTTACCGGGTTTAATTACAGTAAGCCACCACATGTGTGTAATATTCGGAAGCAAAATCACCAAAAATACAAGGCTAATGGCAGCCAACTCGAAAAGATGGCCGTAATACATCATGTTTTCAAGATTAAAATGTTGGTATGCCCCGAACCAAAGTACCACGCCAATCAACAACATAAACGCACTAACGGAAGCAGCGATTGATTTATAAAGTAATCCGGACAATCCTGTCCAGTCGTATTTTGCAATCAGCCAACGACGCAGCGACATCATCAGTTCTCCGGGGTCGGCCTCTCGTGGACATGTTATGCTGCATTCTCCACAATAATAACAAAGCCACGGATCAAGCGAAGCTTTAATTTCTCCCTCCAATCCTAAAACACTATATCTTACCATTTTTCTCGGAAACGAATTTTCCTCGTCCGAAAGGGTACACACTGCTGTGCAATTTCCGCAGTTATAGCATGCGTTGGCATCGAAAGCCCCGTATTTTTTCAGTTCTTCTGTAAATTCAGGATTTATCCTAGCCATTTTCCTTTATTTTATAATAAAAATATTCATCCCTATCATCAATTTCACCGGTTTCCACAAAACCGTATTTCTGCAAGCTCATCAATTGAAACAAAACTTCATCCTTTGGCAGTTTCAACTCATCAGCAAGTTGTGGAACTGTTTTCTCCTTTTCTTTCAATGCATTAAGCAGGAGTTTTTTTGTTTTTGTATAATATTTCAACTGCTCGGTAACCTCCTTTGGAACAGGGCGTTTTTCTTTCAAATATTTTGCTGTTTTACCTTTTTCAACTTCCATTGTTTTACATTATTAAGCGTTAGGAATTAAAGCATCAATCATACTCTCTACATCCACATCAGTTAAACCAATAAGGTCAAGAGCATTTGTAGGGCATACCGGTAAGCACATGCCACATCCCTTACAAACGGCCGGGTTGACCTTTGCAATGAATTTGCCGTCCACTTCTATTTTTTCAAAAGCATTATACGGGCAGGCTTCATCGCATTTGCCGCACCACTCACAGGCTTTTGTGTCAACTTTGGCCACAGTAGGTTCCAATTCCAGTTCTCCTGAATTAATCAGCGAAAATGATTTTGTTGCAGCTGACAGGGCAGAATTCATGGATTCCATGATATTTTTTGGGCCCTGACTTGCTCCTGCGATGGTTACACCATCAATAACAGTTTCTACCGGTCGCAGTTTCATGTGGATTTCATTAAAAAACTTATCACGTCCACGAGGAACTTTCAACAGGTTTCCAATGGAATTATCCTGTCGGGGAGTCATTCCGGTAACAAGAACTACCAAATCAGCTGCCACTTCCAACTCTCTATCTTTGGTAAGAACATCCTTAATTTTCACAATAGTCTCGTCACCAACTTTTTCTATAATTGGCGGATCATGCTCAAAAGATTGCAGATAAATATCACCCAAACGCGAAGATTCGTCATACAACACTTCCTGCTTGCCATATGTTCGTATTCCCCTGTTAAAGTGAAAATTATGGATTTCTTTGAATTTTTTCTTTACATCAATTGCCGCATGAATGGTAGCTGTACAACAATAACGCGAGCAGTATTTGTTGTCACCGTCGACCTGCCGGCTGCCCACGCAATAGATGTAGGCAATATTTTTTACTTCTTTACCCTTGTACATCAACTTGTCATCACAGTAGTGTACAATCCGTTTAAACTGAGGCAGTGTAACCACATTATCAATTTCGTCATAGCCAAACTCCCCTTTTTTAGGTTCGTAGGGATCAAAACCGGTAGCGAGTAAGATGGAACCTACCTTCAGGTTCAGATATTCTGTTTTTTGACTAAAATCCACTGCACTGCAAACTTTCTCACATTCACCGCAACGAGTACAATTTTTTATATCAATGGCAGGTAGATGTGGATATTCACTGGGGAAATTATGAAAAATGGCTCTCCTCGTGGTGATGTTAAAGTTAAATTCATCAGGAACGACAACAGGACAAACATCAATAGCCTTTTGCAATTCGCCGGGGTTACATTGTAACTTGAAATGTCGCGGTGTAACTTTTACTTTTAATTCAAAGTTACCAACACTCCCTATATTTTCGACGATTTCGGCACCTGTAAACAGCGTAACCTTCTTGTGTTTCATCACCTCATCATACAAACGGGTTACCAATTCTTTACCGGTTTCTTCACTAACAAACAAATTATCCCATTGTGAAACACGGCCACCCACAAAAAACTCACGTTCGAGGAGGAAAACTTCCGAACCCGCTTCAGCCAGTTCAATGGCAGCACGCAGCCCTGCTACACCGGCTCCAACTACAGCAACTGCTTTTGTCGATTTTACCTTGATTGGCTCCAGCGATTCGGCGTTACGCACTTTGGCGATGGTTGCTTTTACAATTTTAATGGCTTTTTCAGTAGCACCCGGTTTATTATCAGAATGCGCCCAGGAAACCTGTTCGCGAATATTGGCATGAACATAATTGTACTTATTCAATCCTGCTCTTTCAGCTACAGCCCTGAATGTAAGTAAGTGTAACTTAGGAGAACAGGAGGCTACCACAACACCATCCAGTTCCTGTTCTTTAATATCCTCTACCATTTGTTTTTGGTTGGAATCGGCACAGGCAAACATGGTTGTTTTAGCCATAAAAACACCCTCATCATGTTCAATGGACTGTCTGACTTTTTCCACATCAACATAATCAGAAATGTTGCCCCCACAGTGGCATATATAAACGCCTATTTTTTTATTCATTTGGAGTCCTCCTTCCTTAAATAGCTGGTTGTTTCGGCCGATGCCGCTCCTCCTGAAAGTATAGAATCAGGAATATCCATTGGCCCCGAAGCCGTTCCGGCAACAAAAACGCCATCAATACTTGTCTTTGAAGGGCTTGCTAAAATATCTGTTTGATTAATAAAATGAAATGGGTCGAGTTGAAGTTTCTTATTATCAAAAATCTCATCAATGCCACGATTAGGAAGAACACCTACCGAAAGCACCACCATATCGTGTTCAGCTTCTTTTACAACACCCTTTTCAATATCTTCGTAACGAAGAATCAAATTACCGTTTTCTTTTTCGGTAATTGTGCCAACTTTTCCTTTGACAAACGTTACCCCCATATCCTGTGCCTGAGCATAAAATTCATTGAATCCTTTCCCAAAAGCCCTTATATGAAGATAATAGATGGTAACATCTGCCATGGGTAAAGCGCCCATAAGCAACTGAGCCTGTTTAATGGAATACATGCAGCAGACTTGAGAGCAGATAGGATTACCCACCGATTTATCACGCGAGCCGGTACAAAGCACATAGGCCAGATTATCAGGCATTTTACCATCACCGGGGCGTAAAACCGTATTAAAAGGACGGGTAGGCGCCAATTCACGTTCCATTTGCATGGATGTGATCACATTTTTAAATTTTCCGTAACCGTATCGTGGTATCTTTAATGGATCAAAAAGTTTAAATCCTGTTGCTGTTACCACTGCTTTCACTTTTACCAGAAATTTCTCTTCTGTTTGTGTGAAATCAATACAGTCCGGAGGACAGGCCCGTTCGCAGGCACCACACAAAATACAATTTTCAATATCTATGGCAGCAGCACGCGGACTGGCAATACTAAAAGGTATAAAAGCCGCTTTACGTCCTATCAGGCCAAATTGATATTCGTCGGTAACACTAACAGGACATGCCTGTTCGCACAACTGACAACCGGTACATGCATCGACATCGACGTAGCGTGGTTTTTGCAAAACGATGGCTTCAAAATCATGTTCTCCATTTTTAGTTATTTTCAAAGGCTCGGCACCGGTAAAAACAGTTATATTAGGATGTCTTGCAATTTCCGAGACCTTCGGCGTGGTAATACATGCTGCACAATCAAGGGTAGGAAACACTTTGCTCAATAGAATCATTTTTCCTCCTATTGACAATTCCCTCTCAACTATTAAAACTTTATAGCCTATATTGGCGAGGTTCAAAGCCGATTCGCCACCAGCTATACCTCCGCCAACCACAAGAACATCGTACTCCAATATTTTCATTTCTTCCTGCATATTCATTAATTTGAGGATTTACTTAAATACTCGGCAAAAGTTTTCACGTGTTTTACAAAAGGCTCACTACATACCGAACATATCGCTGCCATTTTAAGCCGGGCAGGATCTATTCCTTTGTCTTTCATCATTTGCTGGGTAACACTCATTAATTGTGCGGTTTTCACGGTACACGACTCACCATAAGGACAGTCCGTACCATCAGCAGCAATAAACACCCCGTCAAAACCCCGCTCAAGTGCATGCATCACCCAACGGGGTTTCACTGCACTTGAACAAGGTATAGGAATGGTGTAAACAGTAGGCGGATAATGTAACTTTAACAAGCCCGCCATATCAATAGCCGGATCGGATATTTTCTCTGTGGAAAAAACTAAGATCTTAGGGCTATTATTTACTTTTCCACCTGCCATTGTTATTTTCTTAAAAAGATTTTATAAAATCCGGATTCTTCGATTGTTCCAAGGTATTCAAAACCTTTTTTTGTACACCATTTGGGAATATCACGACGGGTTCCTTCATCGGCAGAAAGCACTTCCATTACTTGTCCTGTTTCAATTTGTCCGATGGCTTTCTTTGCAGCGAGTAAAGGACCCGGGCATGAAGTTCCACGGGCATCCACCGATTTGTCAACTGTTAATACTGTTAATTCTTCTGTTGTCATAATTTCTATTTTTTAAACTGATTAATACTATTTTTAAATGAATAATTGAATACTACTTTCTCCGGCATCAGCCAAAAAAGTAGCCACACCGCAATATCCTAAATTGGGATAATCAATCATTTCCTCCTTTTTAAATCCCATCAAATCCATCGACATTTCACAAATATCGATTTGTACGCCCAGCTCACCGGCCGTAGTTAACAATTCTTCCGGAGAGGAAATGTTTTTGTGTTTCATAATTTTTTTTATCATGTCTTTACCCATCCCTTCCATGTTCATTTTCGATAATTTTAACTGGCTGATTCCATGGGGCAGCATAGCGCCAAACATTTTGGATCTCAAATCTTTACCTTTGGTTTTTTTGTTTTTATCCCGCAAAGCGCTGATGGCCCAAAAAGTAAAAAACAGCTTTACTTCTGTATCCATGGCTGCTGCACCTACGGCAATAACCAGGGCGGCAAGTATTTTATCCAAATCATTGGAAAAAATCACCATGGAAAGCTGGTCTTTTCGCTGATTTTGTAATTGTTCTACTTTTTTCTCCAGCACTTTTATTTTCTCGTCAACGGTTTCTGACATGATTTAGGCTTTAAATGATTATATAAAAAGATTAATGTCCGACTCCTCTGCGGAAGTCATGTACTCTCCAATACCACAAATGTCGTCAGCGAGGTCGATAAAATCGTCAAGCTTGTAACCTTTCCATACTTTACCCGCAAAACCACAAATATGGATTTTTACGTTGGTCATTTCCTTGGCCGTACGAAAGGCTTCTGTCCAGTGTGGTGTACCAAGACTTTTAAGTGAAGCAAGGAACTCATCCTTTTTGTCAGTAATTTCTGCAACACGGTCGTTGGTCATTGCATTTTCTTTTTTAAAAGCAAAAGCAGCCTGTAACAGGACAAAGATTTCCACATCCATGTCCTCGGCGGCGGCGCCACCAAGAATTACTCCGGCAGCAGTGAGTTTGTCCACACTTCCGGAAAATAGTGCTAATGTTAATTTTTTGTTTGCCATTGTTTTTTCCTCCTAATTTTTTAAATTATGTTAATTATTTAACAGTGCAAAATTAGAGGCTACTTCTCATAATAGCAAGAAAACAGGTGTGAGCTTGCTTTCATTAAAATATGATGTTTATCACATTTTTATTATCTTTGAAAAAATATTAGTGATAAAATTTTCAGTCATGAAATCTTCAGGTTGTTCTATTTGTCTGTTAAAATCGGAAGTCGTAAAGGACCTTGATACTTCCGAATTAAATATTTTAGGAAACAGTTGTGTGGAGGCTGTTTTTAAAAAAGGAGAAACCATTTTTAAACAAAATGCACTATCTTCCAATATAATTTACCTGCAAACCGGTTTGGTCAAATTGATGATCGAAGGCCCTCAGCGAATACAAATCCTGAGGCTGAAAAAAGCACCCTGTTATCTCGGGCTCCCTACTACCATGGGTGACAAAATCAACAACTATTCGGTGGTAGCTCTTGAGCCTGTCTCAGCTTGTTTTATCGATATAGATGTTTTTAAGCATCTACTAAGGATCAATTCCGATTTCTCTTATGAAATCATAATCGAATTGTGCAAAAATGAGCTGAAACAATTTCATCGTTGTGTTAAGCTAATACAAAATGAAATCTACGGCAGGCTCGCTGGAAACTTACTGTATTTTGCTGATGAAATATATCAGTCGCAGGAATATAACCTACCACTCAATCGCAGTGAAATAGCTGACATGGTCTGCACCTCGCGCGAAACTGTCAGCCGAATTCTCAATAGTTTTGCACAGGATGGTATAATTTCCATTAGTGGAAAACGGATTAAAATTCTTAAAAAATCACTGTTGGAAAAAATCAGTGAAAAAGGATAAGAATCAAACCCCGGCTTTAATTTGGATTTCAGAACCTATTATTAGTATGAAAAATAAAAACGATGTTCTGTGCTTCCATGCATATTAACTATCTATTTGTGCTTTCTTTTTAAAGCAGATAAAATAAGAACCTACTCCAAAAGTAATCACACCTGAAATAGCCAGAATTATAAGGATCTGATTAAAAACCACATTCGTAATACTCATGCAGCATCCTATAAAACCGGCCACGATAACTGATAAATAGACAAGAAAACCAATTATTGAAAACAGGAGACTTTCACATACAATATTTTTTATTTTTGTTTCCATAGCTTTATAATTTTAATGTAAATTTAAAACAAAACTCAATATAATAAATGCCTAATTTGGTGATTATTAACAACTTAATTTGTATATTTTGATTGGTAAACTAATATCATGCTTGTCATTATTTATTGAGATAAGTTTCTCATTATATTGACATACATCACATATGATACTAATAATTCCATTTTATTAATTATTTTTGTGCAATGCAAAACTGTAAAACCTGTGTCATCCGTTCCAAGGCAGCGAATACACTAAACCCTAAAGAATTAAATTTTTTAATGGAAAGTTGTGCTGAAACAACCTTTAATCCTAAGGAAAGTATTATCAAAGAAGGGACTTTGTCCTCACATATTGCATACCTGAAATCAGGCCTGGCCATGGTAAGTAAAAAAGGGGTTAAAGGTATCGATCAGATTCTAAAAATTGTACAGCGAGGGAATTATATAGGTCTTCAGACTGTATTGTTTGAAAAAACGAATCAATTTTCGGTTACAGCACTGGGAAAATGCGTGGTCTGCTTTATTGACAATCAATCTTTTAAAGAATTGATCAGCCGAAATGCTCAATTTGCTAATGAATTACTTTCATTTCTTTGCCGTGAAGAGCTGACCTATTTTAATCGTTTCGTAAACATCCACCAAAAACAAATAAACGGTCGCATGGCAGACGTTATTTTATTTTTTTCCGAAGAAATCAATAATTATGCTCTGACCTTTAATATTCCTCTTTCACGTAGTGACATAGCTGCCCTGGTATGTGCCACGCGAGAAAGTATTACTCGTGCTCTTAAAGACCTTTCCGATGTAAAATCAATTCGTGTCAAAGGAAAAAGTTTTGAGATCTTAGATTTGAAACGGTTAAAAAGAATCAGCGAAACAGGCTGAAACAACCATTAATAAAATATCCGGGAGGGTTTCTGTATCCTGGGGAAAAAAGAGAACCGCTTCCCTCATGTTCCTAACACATGCAGCAATAAGTATTTTGGTCAGAACCAATAGCCAATATTAACAAATGCCTGAAGATTTCTCTTTTGGTTGGAACTCATTAAGGTAAGCTCCATTGGGCCGATAAAACTATCGTAACTGTAAGTGATGCCATAACCAATCATAAAAGTATCTCCTTTAAAAAGATTATTAAGATCCACCGGGTTGCTACCCATATCGAACCTGAGCAGCAGGTAATGCTTTTTGGCCAGTTGGTACTGCAATTTCAGTCGTAGAACAGCGGCATATAACCCTGCCTGCTGGCTAAACTTAACACCTGTAAAATCCTGGAAGTTCTCAATATAGTTGGAGGTATTTAGTCCGCCAAAAGTAAATAAGTCCTGTATCGGCGACATGTTGTTTCCTTTTATGGTTGCGCCAAGGAAAATGCCGGGACGCAACGTAAACTTTCTTCCTAAGGGAATAGCCTGATTGTATTCAAGATAGGTTATTAATGCCGGACCAAAAACTTCACGAGCCCTGCCTTTCGAAAGTAGAAAGACGTATTTGGCTACCAGTACAGACTGAAACCCTTTGTGGGGATAAAGCTGGTTGTCATATGTATCTGAGCGGAAAGAAACAAAAAAGTTGCCATAACTGTTATAATCATTAATCAGTGCGCCAACATCAGTGGTATCATATTGCATCCTGAATTTAAGATATTCATATTTAAAGCCTACCCTGAAATTATAGGTATTTTTGATGGTAGCATTCATAAAAACCGAACTGGAGAAATTGGAGAAAGTTACTTTATCCGTTTTTACGTCCCCATTGTAAGTATTAAACCCGAAACTGTACATATTAATGTTTACCCCCAGTCCCGGCGACCGGCCATTCTCCACCAAAAACAGAGCACGTAACCTTGGGTTTACTCCTAAAACGATATCAGTATAAAGTTTTGTGCCGGATATCAAGTTACGAAAAGTCGCTCCCACAAGAAAACTGCCGGAATAATTGTTGTCGTAATGTACGGCGGCTCTTACCGTACCCAGACTTTTTTCCTTTATTTTTAGTATAAGCCTGGCGCTGTCGTTTTGACCCTGAAGCTCATAAAAAACATGGTCGAAATAATTGGTTCCGTAAGCATAGTTTATTTTCTCCTCCAGTTTTTTAATGCTTATTTTCTTATGAATAATACCTTTGAAAATATGCTGCACAAACTGTGGTCTCAATCTCTCAAGTCCATCAACTTCAATATCATTAATGTAAATTGAGTCGAGAGGTTTGGCTTTACATACATTCGCCGGTATATAGTTAATGGCATTCAGCGAATCAGCAAACGCTTTTAACTGGGCGTAATGTACCCTCGCCGCACGTTCCCCCACAGCCATGATGGAATCATAATTGGAAAAGTCCATCATCCCGTAATTCATTTTGATATTAATCAAAAGATTTGTGTTTTTGTAGGCCTTTTCGTTGGCTGCTACCCGGTTGAAAGAAATAACCTGATCCAGAATCTTCGTAAATGTATTCAACTTCTCAATGTCTTTGGTCAGACCTTGTTGCACGTCTCCGCCAATAATAAACTGCGCTCCCATTTTTTTTACATCCATAACCGGGAAATTATTAACCACACCGCCATCAACAAGATAACGCCCATGATAGTGTGTGGGAGAAAAATACCCCGGAATTGACATACTGGCACGAACTGCCAGAGGGAGATACCCAGTGGAAATATTGATGGCTTTGCCTGTAAGCAAATCGGTACCAACACATAAGAAAGGAATGGGCAGTTTATGAAAATTCTGAATATTATATGTAGTACTTAAAAAATGATTGAGCATCATATTCACCTGCTGGCCATCGTAAAGCGCCTCTTTTAATCCGACCGACTTCTTTTTCAATGGTAGGCTGACAATGTAATTTTCAGCATAAACTTTGTCTTCAAAATTAATATATTTCCTTTCAATTTTATCTGTCAGCAAGGAATTCCAATCCTGAGAACGGATAATTTTAGC
>VAOZ01029084.1_pt1 | contig 14512 bp, 15 predicted proteins | sample 3394041 | NCBI WGS metagenome assembly VAOZ01 (sample SAMN08290431, study PRJNA428436) | hydrothermal vent metagenome | isolation source: Deep-sea hydrothermal vent chimney | place: Indian Ocean: Southwest Indian Ridge
ATTTTAAACATTATCCTGTGAGGGTACCTCAGCTTTAAAACAAAAAAATGCAAAATTAATACCGGTATTGGAGGGTGGCAAGTCTGGTGGCCTAAACGTCAATCAGGCGCCGGCAGAGATCAGGGTTGGCCAGTTTCTAATCCATGGTTGTGCGCCGGGATTAGTAGGGTCGATTCTGACAGAGCAGGCAGAAAGGGTGCAGGAGAGTTATACACACCTGTTCTAAATCAATGATTTATATGTCACAAAAGAGTCAAATTAATATTTATCGCGACGAAAATAGCCTAAGCCATTGTTTATTCTTGATAAAATAGCTGTTGACGCTTTTTTGTCCGGCCTAAATATAAGCATATTCCTATACATTGCTTTATTATCCCGGTTTCATCCACAAAGTTATCCACAGGTCGCCCGTTTATGGTGTCTGTTTCTGGGTCCTTCCAGCGTGGGAGTCGCCCCTTTACCATTGCAGCAGAATCCATTGATTGTTGTACGGATTTTCCAGATCGTCAAAGCGCTGATCCACAAAGCCATCGCCGTTGGTATCGATCATATAGTAGGGCGGGCCGTAGCTGGGTGTGATCTTGATATAGCGCAGGACGCCGTTGACGCGGTATTCTTCAATAGTGCGATCCTTGCGATGAATAATGTTCACTTGTGGCTCGGGGATGTTGGTGCTTTTCTGAGGTTCTTCCGGCAGAGGGGGGGGAGGCATCAGCGAATCCTGCGCCAGGGCTGCGCCAGTAAACAGGTAAACAATCAGATATGGCGTAAAAAATAATTTCATGGTGATCCCTGAGTCGTGCGTCCACTAATGACTAAATACAAGTTAGGGTGAGTGAGCCGAATAGTAAACTAAAATAACCGTACTCGCTTGCAGAAAGTAAAAATAGTCGAACGTACCCGATTGCGAAGGTTTTGCCTGGGGGCAAATCGTGCGATCCTACTTTTCCTGACACCCTAAACGTTACTTTGTTTCCTGGAATCGATAAAATCTGAATGATGTCTCACTCCCCTCCCCCACCTTTTATCATGGTTGATGGTTCGTCTTACCTGTTCCGGGCTTATCATGCCATGCCAGGTTTCACGAATTCCCGTGGTCAGCCGACAGGTACGATCTATGGTGTGATCAATATGATTCGTCGTCTGCTTAAGGACTATGAGCCGCAGCACATCGCCATTGTTTTTGACGCTAAAGGCAAGACTTTTCGTAATGATATGTACCCCGAGTACAAGGCCAACCGCCCGCCCATGCCCGATGATCTGCGCCAGCAGATTGCGCCTATCCACGAGATTATTCGTGCTATGGGCCTGCCCCTGCTCTGTATTGATGGAGTGGAAGCGGATGATGTGATCGGCACGCTGGCGGCCGAGGCGACGGCGAAAAAAATCGACACACTGATCTCCACTGGCGATAAAGACATGGCGCAACTGGTGAACGAACATGTCAGCCTGATCAACACCATGAACGACAACTATAGTGATGCTCAGGCAGTGAAAGAAAAATTTGGTGTGACGCCCGCGCAAATCATCGACTACCTCACGCTGGTGGGGGATACCTCGGACAATATTCCCGGCGTGCCTAAAGTTGGCCCCAAAACCGCAGCCAAATGGCTCAACCAGTACGGCAGTCTCGATCAACTGCTGGCGCACGCCGATGAGATTAAAGGTAAGGTGGGGGAAAGTCTGCGCAACAGCCTGGAACAGATCCCGCTGTCACGACAACTGGTCACCATAAAATGTGACCTGCCGTTAGACGTCCCGGTGGACAGATTGCAGTGGCGTGAGCCGGATCGGGAGACGCTACGGCAGTTGTATTCCGAATATGAATTTAAAAACTGGCTGGCGGAATTGCAGGATGGCAGGAGTAACGTGGGCATCGATTCCGGGCAGGCCGAGGTGCACTATGAAACGATTTTCGCCGAGGACGCGCTGGAAGGCTGGCTGGAGAAACTGAAGGCTGCCGAAGTGTTCGCCTTTGATCTGGAAACCACCAGTCTGGACTATATGCAGGCGCAAATCGTCGGCCTGTCGTTTGCAGCGAAAAGCCATGAGGCCGCCTATGTGCCGCTGGCGCATCGCTATGAGGGGGCGCCCGGACAGTTGGATCGGGATACGGTGCTAACGCTGTTCAAACCCCTGTTGGAAGACAGGCAGCCACGTAAGCTGGGACAAAACCTGAAATATGACATGAATGTGCTGGCGAATTATGGCATTGAATTGCAAGGCATCGCCTATGACACCATGCTCGAATCCTATGTGCTGGACAGCACCGCCAGCCGTCATGATATGGATACCCTGGCCTTGAAACATCTGGGTCATCAGACCATTCATTATGAAGACGTCGCGGGCAAGGGCGCCAAACAGATCCGCTTTGATCAGGTAACGATAGAAGAAGCCGCGCCCTATGCGGCTGAAGATGCCGACATTACTCTGCGCCTGCATGAAAAATTCTGGCCGCAGTTGCAGGCTGTACCGGCACTGGAGCGTGTGTTTCGGGAAATTGAAATGCCACTGCTGCCAGTGCTTTCGCGTATGGAGCGCGCTGGTGTGCGTCTGGATTGCGAGATGCTGGAACAGCAGAGCAACGAGCTGGCGGTACGCCTGAACGAGCTGGAACAACAGGTTTTCGATATGGCAGGTGAATCCTTCAATCTGGGTTCCCCGAAACAGTTGCAGGTCATTCTGTTCGAGAAACTGAAGCTGCCGGTGAAGGCGAAAACACCCAAAGGCCAGCCATCCACGGCGGAATCGGTCTTGCAGGAACTGGCGCATGACTACCCCCTCCCGAAGTTGATTCTGGAATACCGATCCTTGAGTAAACTCAAATCCACCTATACGGACAGGCTGCCCCTGCAAGTGGATGCGGACAGCGGCCGGGTGCATACCTCCTATCATCAGGCGGTGGCGGCCACGGGCCGCCTGTCGTCCTCGGATCCCAATCTGCAGAATATCCCGGTGCGCACCGAGGAGGGTCGGCGGATTCGCAGGGCGTTTATTCCCGCAGCGGGTTATCGCATGCTGGCGGCGGATTACTCGCAAATCGAGCTGCGTATCATGGCGCACCTTTCGGGTGACACGGGCTTGCTTAATGCCTTTGCGGCGGGTGAAGACATACACCGGGCCACGGCGGCGGAAGTCTTCAGCCTGGCGCCGGAGGCGGTCAGCAAGGATCAACGCCGCTCGGCCAAAGCGATTAACTTTGGGCTGATCTACGGCATGTCAGCCTTCGGTCTGGCGCGGCAGCTGGATATTTCCCGGGCTGATGCCCAGGATTATGTGGATCGTTATTTTGCCCGCTATCCCGGTGTCAAGGATTACATGGAGCGGACACGCGCACGCGCACGCGCGCAGGGCTATGTGGAAACCGTATTCGGCCGTCGCCTGTATCTGCCGGAAATCAATGCGCGCAATGCCCTGCGCCGCCAGTATGCCGAGCGCACGGCTATCAATGCACCGATGCAGGGGACCGCAGCCGATATCATCAAGCGGGCCATGATCGAGGTGGATCGGGTGCTACGGGAGACCGGGATCAATGTGCGCATGATTATGCAGGTGCATGATGAGTTGGTATTCGAGGTGGCTGGAGAGATTCTGGACGAATCGGTGGAGATCATCCGAAACAGCATGGTCGATGCGGCAAGGCTGGCGGTACCCCTGGTGGTGGATATCGGGATGGGCGATAACTGGGATGAGGCACATTGAACCCGAATAATTCATCTCTGAATTATTTGGAAATTTCAATAATCTTTTTGAACCTTTTCAAAACTTCCCAGTCATAGTTACCGTGCAGCAACGCACAATTCCCACAACCCTCCCTGGTGGGAATTGGAGTATGCCCCGGTCCCCAATGCCGGGTTATTTGGCCCCGGAAGCCCAATCCCCAATTCTTCCGGGGTTTTTTTATGCGACTAACCCTCTCGGACAGTTAATTAAAACGGCCTTAATTATTTTTACCCTCCTGAGTTGTTATAGCACATATAAGCCAGGTACGCTTTTTAATGCGGTAACAGCGAGTTATTCCAACCGGGTCCAGGGGACTCATGGTCGTTGGGGGGGGTGAGATTTACAATATTTAACAATTACTGAGCTGCAATCCGCGTGTGTTCGCCTAAACTTACACTCTGAGCCAGCCCCCTGCCCTTCAGTGGTGGCTCACACAGCGTAAGCGCCGCGTTTACCTACCCCGGATCAGCCCATTCCCCCGTCCCTAAAACCCGATCCGGGGGTTTTTTATCCGCTGTTTCCAGCGTTTGTCAGCCACTGAATAAGTACGGACCGGGCTTCCTCAACGCCCTGTTTTTTCAGTGCCGAGAACAACTGAATCGTTACGGCCGGATATTGTTCGAGCATGCCCTTTATCTTCAACAGGGTACTTTTTGCCGGGCCGCGTTTTAGCTTGTCGGCCTTGGTCAGCAGGACATGGACGGGCATGTTCGCATGTTGGCACCAGTTCAGCATTTTCTGATCAAACTCGGTGAGAGGGTGGCGAATATCCATCAATAGCACCAACCCCTGTAGCGATTGCCGTGTTTGCAGATAGTCCGTCATGGCCCGGCCCCATTTCTGTTTGACGTGCTCGGGAACTTTGGCATAACCATAACCGGGCAAATCGACCAGTCGGGTGTCTTCATCCAGAGCAAAAAAAACCAAATGTTGGGTGCGGCCCGGGGTTTTACTGGTGCGCGCCAACCCGTTGCGTTCGGTAATCGTATTCAGGGCGCTGGATTTGCCGGCATTGGAGCGCCCGGCAAAAGCTACCTCGGCACCGGTGTCGGCGGGCGCTTGCCTTGGGTCGGGTACGCTGGAAAGAAAATTTATGTTTGAAAAGGGGTTTTGCACGTTTAATCCTGAGCTGTTTACTACGTTGCCTACGTTGTTTTCTGATTTTTTGATATACGTCAATTACTAGAGTGAGATATAATTCTGCCGCTTGATCTGATGGCGTGCTTCTTGATATAACAGCCGCGACTGATGGGCGATTCAGGCGCTGATTCTAATCTGACGGCCCTGTTGTAACAGAAACAGCGATTCATAAACCGAAATAATGACGTATACTAACGTTTTTTTACCGCTTGAAGACTTAAACATACAAAGAATTTTAGGAGAACTAAATGAAAAATTTGATCATTGCCACAGCCGCTACGCTTGCTTTGATGGCTTCTGTTACTACCGCGCAGGCTGATGCTAATGCTAATGGCAAGAAAACTTACGACTCTGTCTGCTTTGCTTGTCATGGTACAGGTGCCGCGGGTGCTCCTATGATGGGCCATAAGGATGCGTGGGCGCCTCGCATTGCAAAGGGCATTGCTACGCTGGATAAACATGCGCTGCATGGTTTTCAGGGTAAGAAAGGCGTTATGCCGGCCAAGGGTGGCCGTACCGATCTGAGTGATGCTGACGTTAAGGCTGCTGTAGCTTACATGGTTAGCAAGGTCAAATAATTCGGGGTCTGTGCAGGTATTGCACAATGCTTCGATTCTACATTTAAACTCAACGTTGGTTAAAACTCATGAAGTCCAAGATCCTGTTTTCATTGATAATGTTGTCTGTTTTTGTCTCCAGCGCCAGTCAGGCTGCGGGTAATGTCGCAGCAGGTAAAACGAAAGCGCAGGTTTGTTTCAGCTGCCACGGCATGAATGGTGCCGGCAATGTCAATCCTGCCTGGCCGGCGTTAGCAGGCCAGCATGCTTCGTATATCGCCAAACAACTGGCCAATTTCAAAAGTGGAGCACGTTCCAATCCGCTGATGAGTGCGCAGGCTGTCAGTCTGAGCAAGCAGGATATGGCGAACCTGGGGGCGTTTTTCGCTTCCCAGAAAATGAAAACACGATCAGTGGATGAGTCCAAAGCCAGCCTGGGTGGAAAGATCTACCACGGGGGTAACAAAGCCACCGGCGTGGCAGCCTGTATGGCCTGTCACGGCCCGTCAGGTGAAGGTAATCCTGCTGCGAAATTTCCTCGGCTGAGTGGGCAGAACGCGCCTTATGTCGTTAAAGCCCTGGAGGATTTTCGAAGTGGTAAGCGCAAAAATGATCCCAATAGCATGATGCGCGGCGTGACGGCCAGAATGACCGACAAGGAAATTAAGTCTGTGGCTATGTTTGTTTCCGGTCTGCACTAAAACCAGAGTGGCTGAACGTTGTTACTGACGATTACATCGTAGTGTAATCGTCAGTATCAGAAAAAGGCGGTATTATTACCGCCTTTTTTTATGCCTGTACCATGTCGCCAAGGAACCTCTGCATCATTATAGGGTCATTGATAACGGATATTATAAATATCCGGGGGGGCGTTTGTGCCGACGCTACGGATTCAGATTAAACTTAATGGAGACTAAATTATGTTGAATGTTCTTCGTACATCTTTGACACTGATAATGGTGCTCGTATTTTTCTCAACGGCGTCAGCGCGTAATTATGATGAAGGTATTGAATACCAACGCCTGAAAGAACCGGTGCCGACCCAGGTGGGGCCGGGCAAGATCGAAGTGGTGGAGCTGTTCTGGTATGGCTGCCCGCATTGTTTTCGATTGGAGCCGGGGTTGAATGAATGGTTGAAAAGCAAGCCGAAAAATGTTGAATTCATTCGCATTCCGGCTGTTTTCAACAAAACCTGGGCGCTACATGCCAAGGTTTATTACACCGCCAAATTCCTGGGAATTATAGGCACATTCCACAAAGCTTTTTTTGATGCCATCCATCTGAAAAATGAACCCATGAATACCGTCGCAGAGGTGAAGAAATTCTTCATCCAGCAAGGGGTATCAGCGAAGAAATTTGATGATGTATTCAACTCCTTTGGCGTGGATGCCAAGGTACGCCGGGCAAGAGAGCTGTCCAGGGAGTATGGCATTAGCGGGGTACCGACACTGGTGGTTGATGGGAAATACCGGACAGACGGACCGATGGCCGGTGGTCACAAGGGCATGATCGAGGTGCTGAATTACCTGATCAAAAAAGAATCGGGCAAATAGGCGTCATTCGCCAGGGTCTTCGGTTAGTCCCGTTCGTCTTTTGGAGCCGTGTTCGACCAGGTATAACGCACGACAGGCTTCGGTAATGTCCGGGGCTCGCCGTGGGTAGGCTTCAGGAGATTAAAAATTTAAGTAGATACCACCTACCGCGTTAAGGGCTGTGTTTTAAAGGATCCTCCCCTCAGGCCGATAGGCAAGAGTAACTGAGAACCCGGCGCCTGATCTTGCCCGTGGTGTTGCCGGGATAAACATGGATGCAAAGGAGGATGACCCGCATGAAGGCAGCTGAGCTCTTTATTAAATGTCTTGAGAACGAAGGCGTAGAATATATTTTCGGAATTCCGGGTGAGGAGAACCTGGACGTCATGGATGCGCTGCTGGATTCATCGATTAAATTTGTGACTACCCGGCATGAGCAGGGCGCCGCTTTCATGGCGGATGTCTATGGCCGACTCACGGGTAAGGTCGGCGTATGCCTGGCGACCCTGGGTCCGGGGGCGACCAATCTCATTACCGGGGTGGCAGATGCTAATATGGATCATGCCCCCGTGGTGGCGATTGCCGGGCAAGCCAGTACCCAGCGCCTGCACAAGGAGTCGCATCAGGTGCTGGATTTGCAGCTGATGTTCCAGCCTATCACCAAATATTCCTCACGTTTGCTGACGCCCAATATTATCAGCGAAGTGGTGCGCAAAGCGTTCAAGGTGGCGCAAACGGAAAAGACCGGCGCCTGCTTTATCGAATTCCCGGAAAATATTGCCGAAATGGAAGTGGATGATGTGCCGCTTGCCGTCAAGCAGGCCGCCACGCCGGAGCCGCCCCGTGAAAAGGTGGAACAGGCGGCGCACATCATTTCCAATGCTAAAAATCCGATCATTCTGGCGGGTAATGGCGTGGTGCGTAATAAGGCCTGGGCGCAACTGGCGGACTTTGCCGAACGCCTGCGCATTCCTGTGGCCAACACGTTTATGGCCAAGGGGATCATCCCTTTCAAACACCCTATGGCCCTGGGTAGCGCTGGCCTACAGGCCAATGACTATATCAGTTGCGGTTTCAACAAGGCCGATGTGATTATCTGCGTTGGTTATGATCTGGTAGAGTACCATCCCTATCTATGGCACCCGAGCAAGGATCGTATCATCGTCCATATTGACCAGTCTCCTGCTGAAGTCGATGCCTACTACCCGGTCAATGTGGGTGTGGTTGGCGATATTAAACATTCCTTGCTGAGCATCATGGAGGTTGCCTCACCGGCCACCGGTAATACCATGCGCGCCCTGCGTGAGGCGCTGATCGAGGACATGAACGGTTTCAAAGACGATAACCAGGTGCCGATGAAACCGCAGAAGATCATCTGGGATTTGCGCACGGCAATGGAACTGGAAGACATTGCTATATCCGATGTGGGCGCACACAAAATGTGGATGTCGCGCATGTTTCGCTGTGAGTTACCGAATACCTGTTTGATTTCCAATGGTTTTGCCAGCATGGGGATTGCAGTTCCCGGTGCGATTGGGGCCAAACTGGCCTATCCGGATCGCAAGGTAGTGGCGGTTACCGGTGACGCCGGTTTCCTGATGAATTCACAGGAAATCGAAACGGCCTTACGGCTGAAGACGCCGATTGTGATTCTGATCTGGAGCGACAGTGCCTATGGCCTGATCGAATGGAAGCAGATGAACCAGTTTGGGCGAAAGTCCAATATTGATTTTACCAACCCGGATTTTGTCATGTATGCGGAATCCTTCGGCGCCAAGGGCTATCGCATCGAACGGGGCGAAGATTTGCTACCGACACTGAAAAAAGCGCTGGCGGACAATACCGTCAGTGTGATTGATTGTCCGGTTGATTACAGTGAGAATCTTAAGCTGACCAGCAAGCTGGGCGAGATGGTCTGCCCGATTTAGCCGGATTTAATTTTGACCAAATAGATTGAATGGTGTAACGCTATAATTGTCATAGTGATGTATTCTAATCTCTTTGGGCGGTAATATCCCGGCTGCTTGCCGCAAAACCCATCAACCCGCTGCAAGCAGACAGGGTAGTTTATTAGCCAATTTATTCTGGAGCAAAAAAGTACGATGCCCGAGCAGAAATCAGCCGGACAGATTCTGCATGTCATGAGTTATAACATTCAGGTGGGGATTGCCACGTCCCGGGCGAGCCATTATGTGACCGGTAGCTGGAAGCATATTCTCCCCAGTGCCCAGCGTCTGCCCAATCTGGATCGTGCGGCAAGATTGATTCAGCAATATGATATCGTTGGCCTGCAGGAACTGGATGCTGGTAGTCTGCGCAGCAATTTCATCAATCTTGCCGAGTACCTTGCCGAGCGCGCGGATTTCCCCTACTGGTATCATCAGGTCAATCGTAACCTGGGGCAGTTGGCGCAGCACAGCAATGCCTTTCTCAGCCATTTCAAACCGGATCGTATCGAAAACCTTAAGTTACCGGGGATTATTCCCGGACGCCAGGCTATCATGGCGGTGTTCGAGTCAGAGACTGATGCGCTGGCGGTATTCATTCTGCATTTGGCGCTGGGTAAACGAGCGCGCATCCGGCAACTGGGCTATATCGCCGAGCGCGTCAACGACTATCCTCACGCCATTGTCATGGGCGATCTGAATTGCCGGGAAGATAGCCGGGAAATGCGGCTGTTGTTCAGGAAGACCCGGCTACGGGAACCGAGTGATAAAATGTGTACCTTCCCCAGCTGGTGCCCGCAACATCATATCGATCACATCCTGGTAAGCGCGGAACTCACAGTGAAAAACGCCTGTGCGCTACGCCATGAAGTTTCTGATCACCTTCCGTTGACCATGGAAATAGAATTACCGTCAACCATTCAACTAAACCGTGATACTCACCAGGGCTTATCGCTGGAAAATTACCTGGGTCGTTCTATAATTTCCAGATGAGCGACAAAGGCAGCCGCAAAGCGGATCTGTGGCAACGGAAGTATTATGAGAGCCTGGATGAGCTGGAACAAAAAGAAAAACAATGGGATGAACTTGAATCCCTGCTACGGTTGCTGGCATCGCGTTTAACATTACTCTCGGATGCCCATGATGAGCAGCTGGAAAAGAAACTGGACAAGCTGCGCAGTAATCTTCGCTATGAAGATAACACCCTCAAATTCCGTCCCTTGATCAATGACATTTCATCAGCGATTGCCCGCGCTGATGCTGAAATAAAAACCAAAAAACCCGAGCCTGAATTTCAGTCTGCCAAGAGCCTGAATAGGCTTCTGGATGAGATTAAGATCCCCCTTGTTTTACAACGGCAGGAAAAGCACGTTCGCAAACGCATCGGGCAGGCGAGATCTGAAAAAGATATTCCCGATCTGATTAAGGATATGGCCGAGCTTCTTGGCTTAACTATCGAGTATCTGGTTGAAAAAAAACATGATGCCACGGATGCAACGGAAAGGGATGAGCAGCCTGGAGAGCAAACAGGGAAAAAGACAGAAGAAAAAACAGGGTTTCTGAAAAAGCTCTTTTCAACGGCAAAAAACGAATTGGAGGAAGTCCCGGAAATACGTCCAATCGAACCCGAAAAGGATGTCACCGGAGCAGGTGCTGTTTCAGTTACTGTCCCGCTTGATGCATCGGTCGATATTTCTATTGATGGGAATATCGATCTTGACACCGGGCAGGATGCCGCCAGCGAACCGGTTACGGAATTATCTGCAGAGGATATCCGTTATGCCGCCGGTATCCTGATCGAACTGCTGGAAAAACTCGATCTGCCGCATGATCTCTGTGTCGAGGCCGGACTGATACGTCAGCGCATGGAACCCTGCCGGGACCAGGAAAGACTGGCGCAGGGGATTGAAGCCACCGCAACACTGGTGGCCGAAGCACATCGTCGTATACTGGATGAGAAAAAGGAACTGGAAGCTTTTTTGCAACAACTGACTGAACGGCTTCAGGGAATTGATACGGATTTACAGGAAACCGTACGTCTGCAACAGCTCTCGATCACGGGATCACGGGACGTTAATGCCGCAGTTGAAGAGGAAGTGTGTGCTATTGAAGAATCCGTTGAGAAGGCCGGTGATCTGACTATGTTGCAAACGGATATACAGTCACGCGTGATTATTATCCGTGATCACATGGACAGTTTTTTGCAGGCGGAGCTATCGCGTGACAGGCAATCCGGTGCTATATCCGAGCGGCTCAAAGAAGAGCTGACTGAGGCGGAACAGAAAATCGAGATCTTGCGCAAACAGCTTGAGAAGGAGCGTGAGCAGTCGATGAAGGATGCCCTGACCGGCCTCTTTAACCGTAAAGCCTATGATCAGTACATCAAGGACGAACTGGCGCGATTCAAACGTTATGCGTCACCCTTCGTGCTGGCGGTTTGGGATGTAGATCGGTTCAAGTCGGTGAATGATCAATATGGGCATGTCGCGGGTGACAAGGTTCTGAAAATTATTGCCAATGTGATTGCGGATAATACCCGGGAAACTGATATTGCGGCACGCTATGGCGGTGAAGAGTTCGTCGTTATCATGCCGGAAACAAAAGTTGAAGCGGCGTATAAGTCACTGGACAAGCTGCGAGTCATGATTCAAAATTGCGCTTTCCACTTTCGTGACAGGCGTGTCGAGATTACCGCCTCCTGTGGCATAACCGAAAGCCGGGTGGAAGATACGCCGGAGTCTATTTTTCAGCGCGCTGACAGAGGACTCTATCGGGCGAAAGAGAAGGGTCGTAACCGCTGTGAAATATTCGAGTAACTGCCGCCTCGATAACTCAGCAGGGCAAAGACATTATGAACTTCTGAAAATGAGTAAAAAATAGCGCTCTAATTAAATCTCTTTGGGTGTTATTCCCCGCTGCTTGCAGCGAAGAACAGTAGGATGGGTAGAGCGAAACCCATCAGCATGCTAGCACTTCATACCCCGCCAGCTTATTGCGGGGTTGTTTATAGAACCCCGTTATTCCGCATAAGTCTGGCTGGCATCCATATTCGTAACGCCACTGGATTGCGGCTAAAGGCATGCCACAATGACGAGGTTTTAAATTTATCTGACAGGAAACAAGTGATGACTGATTTATTTGATGAGAAATCCAAAGATTGGGATGCTAATGAACTGGTGGCGATGCTTTCATCCGCCATCGGCACATCAATATTAGAGAACATTCCGCTGCATGATCAAATGCGGGTAATGGATTTTGGTGCGGGAACGGGGTTAATCAGCTCTCAAGTTGCCCCTCGCGTAAAAAAGATCCTTGCCGTGGATACATCAGAAGCGATGTTAAACAAGCTTGCCTCCAAACCCGAATTGCACGCTAAAGTGGAAGTTCTCTGCCAGGATATTATAGATAACCCTCTCGATGAAAAATTTGATCTAATTATTAGCGCCATGGCGATGCATCATGTAAAAGATACCGCCAGGCTCATTCAGAGATTTTCAGAGCATTTAAATTCCGGCGCGCTGATTGCCCTGGCCGATCTTGATAAAGAAGACGGCAGTTTTCATCCGGTAGAGACGGAGGGCGTCTTTCACCATGGTTTTGACAGGAATGAATTGCAAACCATTCTGGAAAAGCAGGGCTTCAGCGGGATTAATTTTGTGACTGCGCATACTATCAACAAAGAAGAGAAAATTTTTCCGGTATTTCTGGTAACGGCTACAAAAATATAAAAATAGTCTCGCCTTTATCATTTACGACTACACGTGTTCTTTTAGTTATACGGGAACAGCAGTCACCCTGATCCGGTCATTCGTATGTTTCTGCCTAATAATCTGAATAATGAGAAAGCGGACGTTCAAGATTGGTTAAATTTTAATTTCTCCGTCACCTTTTTCATAGCCTTTTTCTTGGCAATGTTTGCCAATCTATGCCATGCTGAAATATAGAGGTGGTTATTATGGCAACCATGAATGTTTCTTTACCTGATCCAATGAAAGACTGGGTCGAAGAGCAGGTCGAATGCGGCTTGTACAGTAATGCCAGTGACTATGTACGTGATCTGATTCGTCAGGATCAGGACGTTCAAAATAAGCGTGAACTCCTGGTTAGGGCCTTAAAAAAAGGCGAAAAAAGCGGTATTTCAAAACGAACTCTGGATGATATCTGGAATGACATAAAAACTCAGAAGCGGTGAGATATCAACTAACGGATGAAGCTGCCAGAGATGTTGAAGGGATCCTTGATCACGCTGTAAAAAATTTTGGTACAGTCAAAACAGAGCATTATTTCGAGGCATTAAAAGAATGCATTGAGCTGCTCGCTGATAGTCCAAATATAGGTCACAGCGCAGAAGATATTCTGCCAGATTATTTACGATTCCCACACGAAAGTCATGTTATTTTCTACAAAATACTTTCATCATCAATTTTAGTTGTGAGGATACTACACGAACGTATGGATCCAAAAAAACATATAAAAAAGTAGAATTGGTGTAATCAATACTCAGCGATTCCTTGGTACATTTGACCAACATGGTACCCGCTAAGGGGCGCTGACCACCTGTTCCGGAATTTTCTAGCGTAACAATAAGAGCGAGGGAAAGCAGGTGTTCAAACTAAAGGGACCCTAAAACTTGTGATCTTACGACAAATAATCGTATAAGTAGAAGATCTGCTTTAGAGAAAATTCAGCATACCTGCACTCATAGCTCAACAGCCGCTCATGGCACCATGTGGCCTATTCGGTAAGGTTAAGATTTATCTTTACGTACATCAAGAGAGCGATATGTCCAATATTAACAAAAATGGACACATTGCCATACACTTAAGCTATATGGAGGTATCAACATATGAACGTTAGCTTAAGCTCAACCTTTGAAGCCTATATCCAGAAACAGCTAGATGAGGGCACCTATAACAACGCCAGTGAAATCATTCGCGAAGCACTGCGACTGAAAATGCAGCAAGATGAAATATATCACACCAGGCTGGATGCTTTACGTGCTGCCATTATTCAGGGTGAAGAAAGCGGCGATGCTACGCCCTTTAATATGCAAGACATCATTCAAGAAGCTAAAAAAGATGCTGGATTGAATGCTTGAAATTGTAATTCGACCACGCGCCAGAAGTGATATTAAAAAAATCTGGCGTTACACCTATGATACCTGGGGTGAGAAGCAGGCGGATGTTTACACTGATGCACTCGGTCAGGCGATTGAAGAAATGACAGAAAATCCAGAAATGGGAAACAGCATTGAGCATATCCGAAAAGGTTACAGGCTGTATCACTTCAAACATCATTTTGTTATTTATCGCCTGTCATCCACAGTGCTTGATGTCGTACGTATACTTGCTGAGAAAATGGATATTAAGCGGCACTTATAAAACCTTCCAGACGGGAAAAAGTCCGCTTAGAAGAAGTTCTACCCCACTATCAAAAAACTGAACGTCAGGATCTGGCACTCAGCGACCCATTGGTACTGTTAAGGAGGGCTGACCATCCTGTTTCGGTTGTTCGGGGATTCTAAATAAGTGTTCCGAATTCCTGTCCACTATACAGATCACGTTCGTGGTGAGCCCTTCGGCTTCGTTCAGGAGAGCCTTGTCGAACCATGAAC
>VAOZ01012252.1_pt1 | contig 14478 bp, 12 predicted proteins | sample 3394041 | NCBI WGS metagenome assembly VAOZ01 (sample SAMN08290431, study PRJNA428436) | hydrothermal vent metagenome | isolation source: Deep-sea hydrothermal vent chimney | place: Indian Ocean: Southwest Indian Ridge
CCCAATACCTATAAAAAACTCATCCAAAAGAACTCCCCGAAGGGGGGACTCTGTCCCTTATATCAAACGGGCGTTTGTCCAGTTCCCGCTGAACCAGCACAATATTGCGAGGCAATACATGGGGAAGAAACGGAATTTTGTTGGACAGAGTTTTTGGGCGAGATGTTATTTTGTATCGACGGCAGGACGAGATGAGAATATTACATGCCTCGAATGCGTGAAGAACGGGTTTATTATAGCACAATAGGCAGACCCTCCGGAGCCCGGAAAGCCAAGTTTGCTATCGCATCATTTTCACACAGTCCGAGCTGAAAGTGGGCATCCGACCGATTCATTTGGGGTTTGCTAAAGTAACTTGATGGCATCCGGTAAGTCGGCAATGGAGGGGATGACGAGATTGGCCTTGATGCCTGTCTGTTTAACAAAAGCCTCGCGGTACTTGCCTGTTTGCACCAGCGCGGTTTTCAACCCCGCATCCTTTGCACCCCCAATGTCTGATTCCACGTCATCACCCACCATCAAGGTTTGCGCGAGGTCCACACCGATGTTGCGGCAGATGCCGTGAAAGAAGTCCGCTGACGGCTTTCCGAGGATCTCCGCCTTTCTGCCCGTAGCATATTCGATGGCTCCTACAAACACCCCCAGATCGAGATGCAGGCCATCCGGTTTTTGCCAGAAGCGATTCTTGTGCAATGCCAGCAGTTGTGCACCATGCATTATGTGCAGGAAAATCTCCCGTAGCGTTTCGGGCGGATAGCCCTCGCCGCCGATATCACCCATCACCACAAAATCCGGTTGGCTCTCATTCTCGCGAACGCTCGAAAAATCCGTCCGCAATTCATCACGTATAAACAGGCGGGCGCTTTTATTGCCGATGCGGGTCATGGCCAGCGCGGCGGGTGTATGGATTTGATCTCCAGTCAGGGGGATACCCATCTTCGCCATCTTTTCCGCGATGGCATGCCGGGACTGTGTGGTTGTGTTGGTCACTCCGGCCAGCCTGAATCCGGATGCGCGCAGGCTGCACACGGCCCGTGCCGCATCGGGAAGGGGTTGGTTTCCAACATACAGTACGCCGTCCAGATCGAGGAGAATGGCTGACACAGTCATGTGCCGATTATAGCCTGAACCATTCACAAATGCCGCGGCGTCCTTGCTCAGGCGTCCGTAACACTTACTGCTATGCACTTCTTCGCAAGCACCCGTTGCGAAGACGCGAGCAGGCTCCACGTATGATCAGTACTTTTGTGGGGGTTGGAAATTGCTGCTACACTCTGCCATGTTTTATTAGGGAGCCACATGAACGAACAGGAACTGCTCACCATCTATGAACATGCCGGAGCCTTGCTTACGGGGCATTTTATACTGTCCAGCGGGCGTCATTCACCGCGTTATTTGCAATCGGCCAAAGTGCTGATGGATCCGAACAATGCCGAGGTTCTGGGCAGGGAACTGGCGGCACTGGTCAATCCCGATAACGTGGATATGATCGTCTCCCCAGCGTTGGGAGGGTTGATTATTGGCCATGAAGTGGCGCGAGCGCTGAATAAGCCACTGATATTCACGGAACGCAAGGAAGGGGCCATGAGTCTGCGTCGCGGTTTCGCACTGGAAGAGTATGCGCGTGTTCTGGTCGTTGAGGACGTGGTGACCACGGGCGGTTCGGTGTGCGAATGCATGAATGTGGTGCGTGCGCATGGCGGCAATCCCATCGAGGTGCTGGCGCTGGTGGATCGCGCGCCGCACGCCGCAGGGCGTTTCGATGTGCCGCATCGCGCCCTGCTGCAGGTGGAGATGCTATCCTATGATGCAAGCGAATGCCCGCTATGCCGGACAGGGACATTGCCGGCGGTTAAACCCGGCAGTCGAGGCACCGCATGATCACTATTCACCTGACCCGTCTTTTGCCCCATGGTAGCGTTTCCGCGATGCTCAAATCCCCACATATATTTACATATGTTCCGGTTCCGTGCGGCTTGCGCCTTACATGAAGCAAAATCCAGGGCATCTGAGTGGTTATACGCGATGAGCGATACAATAGATATATCTAAACCCGTGCTGCGCCTGTTCCCATTCGGCGGTGTCGGCGAATTCGGCAAGAACATGATGGTCTATGCATGGGGTGATGACGCCGTCATGGTGGATTGTGGTATGGGCTTTCCCGAGCCGGGCCAGCATGGCGTGGATATCGTGATTCCCGACATTTCCGCACTGGCTGATCTGGGATTGAAGCTGCATGCCGTGGTGCTGACGCACGGGCATGAAGACCACATTGGTGCGTTGCCGTTGCTGTTGCCGACGTTGAATGTGCCTGTTTACGGTACGGAAATGACACGGGGCCTGCTGGCGGGAAAGATGAGCGAAGTCAAGGGGTTCAAACCGGATATCCGGGCCTTGCCAGAAGATGGGCAGGTACAGATCGGGCCATTCGGTATTGAAGCCATTCCGGTGACGCATTCCATTATGGATGCGGTGTCCATTGCCATTCATACGCAAATTGGCATCGTTATCCACACAGGTGATTTCAAGTTTGATCCGGCGCCGATAGATGGCAGGGCAACGGCGTTGCACCGCTTTGCCGCATTGGGGGATCGGGGTGTTTTATTGCTTGTGTCCGATTCCACCAATGCGACGCGTGCAGGCAGTGGTACTACGGAACGCAGCGTCGGTCCGGCGTTGAAACAGGCGATTAGCAGTTGCGCGGGCAAGGTGGTGGTTACCACGTTTTCCTCCAACATGTTCCGTATTCAACAGATTGTGGATGCGGCGGCCGCCTGCGGGCGTCAGGTGGCGCTGGCAGGCCGTAGCCTGGAACGCAATACGGAAATCGCACGCAGACTGGGCCGACTCAATGTGACTTCCGTACAATTCGTCAGCATCAAACAGGTGGCGAAGATGAATGGTGCGGAGGTGTTGGTCATTGCCACCGGATCCCAGGGGGAATCACGCGCGGCATTGACGCGTATTGCTTTGGGGAAATTTTCCGGCATAAACCTGAAGGATGGCGATCTGGTAGTGTTTTCCTCATCCATGATTCCCGGCAATGAACGTGTGATCGCCGGATTATTCAGCCATATCTATCGGCGGGGCGCACGCGTGCTGCATGCCGGGCAAGCACCCCTGCATGCATCCGGACATGCGCAGGCGCATGATTTGAAGACGATGATGCAACTGGTGCGACCTCGCTATATGTTTCCGGTGCATGGTGAATACCGCAACCTGATCGAGCACAAGTACCTGGCAATGGCAACCGGCATATCCGAAGGCCATATCATGATCGCGGAAAACGGTCAAAGCGTATACGTGTCCACCGACGGCATCCGCCTGGGAGATTCGTTCCAGGCCGGTGCAGTATTTGTAGATGGAAAACAGCATGACGAGATCGATGGCATGGTTCTGCGTGACAGGCGCATTCTGGCGGAAGACGGGATTGTGACCGCGATTGTGGCGATAAGCCGGCAGCAAGGGTGCCTGATTGGTAATCCCGAATTGGCCACGCGCGGTGTTCTACATCAGGAAGTTGGCGGTGACGTGCTTGGACGCGCAGCGAATGAACTGCGTCAACATCTTGAGAAAACGGGCCAGGAACTGCTCGCTGATGATGATCTGACCAAGGAAGAGGTGCGCATCTGGCTCCAGCGCTGGTTCAAACGGCAACATGGGCGGCGACCGATGGTATTACCGGTCGTGTTTGAGATATAAGGGTCTGCCGCCATGAATACCCGTATGCTGATACGTGAGTCGGTAGCCCTGTTATGGGTGGCCGTTACGATAACATTGGCGATCGCCCTGTACAGCTTCTCACCACAGGATCCATCATTTAGCCACGAAATATCTTCGCGAATCGTGTTGAACAGGGTGGGACTGGCGGGGTCGTATACGGCTGATTTTTTATACCAGTTATTCGGTTTCGGAGCTTGGATCTGGCTGTTGCTGTGTCTTGTCGTTGCGATGCGGATGGCGCGTGATAAACATCCATGGCTGGGTGGCTGGACCTCGCTGTTCTGGTTGCCGATGGTGCTGGGTTTATGCGCACTGGCTGACGCGAACCCGTCATGGTTCCCTGCTCTTATCCGAACATTTCCCGCCGGCGGGGGTGGGGCGCTGGGCGGGATGATCGCCACGGGATTGCGTCGGCCCCTGCATGTCGTTGGCAGCGATGTGTTATTGCTGGCGCTGGTTGTAAGCAGCTTTGTCGCGGCGTCCCATATTTCGCTGGTGCATCTGATCAAACAGACCATTGATCTTTTTGTAGCATGCGTATCACTGATCATGCATCAAATCATCCGTCAAAAGAATCGGGTTCGTCTTATGTTAACCGGTCGCAAGGAACGGATGGTTGCACGTGAGCAGCGGCAGAAAGCAAAAAAAACAGAAGTGGCGCGCCCATTACAATCCGATCCACAGGTGGGCAAACGGGCGCGGCCCGATGTATCCCGGCGCGCTCGTGAAGAACAGCAGGTGGAATTGGCGTTGGGTGAACCATCACGCGAGGGCTTTAAATTGCCTTCCGTATCCCTGTTCACTACCCCCAGGGGCGGTAAACGTACCCGGAATGAGCAAGCGTTGCAGGCCATGGCACGTATGCTGGAGAAGAAACTGCTGGATTACCGTGTTGAGGGCGAGGTGGTCGCGGTACAGCCCGGGCCAGTAGTCATTCAGTTTGAGTTTGAACCGGCACCGGGAACCAAGGTGAGCCGTATTGTGGCGCTTCAGAATGATCTGGCGCGGGCCATGAGCGCTGTGTCCGTGCGTGTGGCAGGCAATATTCCGGGGAAGCGCGTAATTGGTATCGAGATTCCGAATGAAGAGCGGGAAATGGTGTATATGCACGATGTGCTGGCAAGCCCCGCGTTTTCCACAAAAAAAAATATTCTGCCATTGGCTCTGGGGGTGGATATCGCTGGGCGCCCGGTGGTGACGGATCTGGCGAAGATGCCGCATCTGCTGATTGCGGGAACGACGGGATCGGGTAAATCGGTAGCGGTGAACAGCATGGTTTGTTCGATGCTGATGACGTATACGCCAGCTGATTTACGCCTCATTATGGTGGATCCGAAGATGCTGGAATTATCCATGTACGATGACATTCCACACTTGCTGGTACCCGTGGTGACCAATCCGAACAAGGCGGCCAAGGCGCTGGCCTGGGCGGTATACGAAATGGAACGGCGCTACCGGCTGATGTCCGAGGCCAGGGTACGCAATATTGATGGCTATAACAAGGCTGTCCATAAGCAAGTTGGCGGTTCATTCTCTTCGGGAGAACACAGTGAAACTGCCCCCTGTCTTGAACGTCTGCCCTATATCGTGATTGTCATTGATGAACTGGCCGATTTGATGATGGTGGCGGGCAAGGACGTTGAGCAGTCCATCTGCAGGCTGGCGCAGAAGGCGCGCGCTGCCGGCGTTCATCTGATCCTGGCAACACAACGACCCAGCGTCGATGTCATTACCGGACTCATTAAGGCAAATTTACCGAGCCGCATCTCTTTTCAGGTTTCATCCAGAATTGATTCGCGCACGATCCTGGATCAGATGGGCGCCGAGCAGCTTTTGGGGCATGGGGATTCACTGTTTCTTTCCAGCGGTCGGGGGGTACAACGCGTCCACGGCGCATTTGTGTCCGATGCCGAAGTGGTGGGGTTGGTGGCGCATCTTAAATCGCAAGGTAAGCCCGAATACCGGGAAGAGGTGTTCGAGGTGGCCGATGCCGATCAGAATGAGGCCAGTGGCAATGATGAAACGGACGCCAGGTATGATGAGGCGGCGGATTTGGTCATACAGAAGGGGCAATGTTCGGTTTCCATGGTGCAGCGGTATCTGCGTGTGGGTTACAACCGCGCCAGCCGTATCGTCGAACAGATGGAACGAGAAGGCCTGGTGACACCACCCGGTTCCGGCGGGATACGCAAGGTGTTGGCAAAATCACTGGAGGATGGGGGCGGAGGGGTCGAATGATACGCCTGGCGTTGATGTTGTGGCTGTGGTTTCCGGCCATGGTCATGGCTGCGCCTTTGCCCGCGGATCTGATCCGCGCCCTGAATCAGCTTACCGAGGCTCACGGGTTCTCGGGCCGGTTTGAGCAAACAATTCGTTTCTCCGATGGGACGATGCAGACCTATAAAGGGGATCTGGCGGTATTGCAGCCGGGGCGTTTCCTCTGGCGTTATACCAAGCCATATAAGCAATTGTATGTTAGTGACGGCCATGTCATCTGGCATTATGAGCCGGATTTGATGCAGGTGGAGATTCTCAAAAGGGTACAGGGCGTGGATCCGGCTATTATGCGTTTGCTGGATGGAAGTCTGGAGCTTCGCCATATCATCCTGCTTGACAAGGAAAATGGAGAGATCAGAACCATGCACCGCTATCATGTGCGCATCGGCGCGAAGACGGAGGTGTGGTTGGGGCTTTCCGGGGATCATCTCGCATATGTGGAAAGCGTGGATGCACTGGGGAATCATAATCGTATCCGTTTGTTGCATATGACGCTTCATCCGCCCGCGCCGGCGGCGTTTATCTTCAGGATACCGCCGGGCGTGGATGTGTTGCCCCTCAAATAACCTGATCAGGATGGAATGAAATGAAACGACTTTTCTGGATATTGATGATGCTGGCCGGGGTAGTGTCAACGCCGGAGGTCAGGGCCGCGGCGCTGGCAACGCTCGATCAGTCCGCATCGGCGGCAGGCGTGGCCAATGCCTTTGTCGCGACCGCGGATGATCCTTCCGCCGTACACTATAATCCCGCGGGCATCGCCTGGCAGCCGGGGATTGGCGTGATGTTTAATGGCGCGCTTCGGTTTGAGAATCAGTCGGCCGAGCTTCCATCCGCGCTTGGCGCACCTTCCAATGTGCAAAAACCAACCAATCTGGGTTCGATTTATACCACGTGGATGCCCAGGGATGGCAACTGGGGCGTAGGCGTTGGTCTTGACCTTCCTTTTTCGGCCAATACCGCGTGGGGGAGCAGCTTTGGCGGTGCGGCGCAACGCACCAGTCTGGATGTATTCCATCTTTCTCTGGACGCGGTCTATGCCATTAACAGCGATATGGCCGTAGCTTTCGGACCGGACTGGTACGTGGGGCGTATTGATGTGGATAACGCTGCGACTATGTTCCGTGGCACGGGGGCGACCGCGATTGGCGGGCATGTTGCATGGATGTGGCATCCGCGTCCGGCATGGTCGGCGGGGGCCACATTTCGTTCGGGATCAACGTTGAATTTATCCGGAAATGCGATAGGTACGGGCGCGGTTGTGGGGGCAGCCGAGACGAATGTGTCATTGCCGGATGTGGTGCAATTTGGCATTGCTCATGTCTTCCATGATCGAATCAGGCTGGAGCTGGACGGTTCATGGACGCGCTGGTCCACCTTCAAGGATCTGGATGTGGTCAGCACGGGTTCTTCAGGGTCTTCGCTAAATCCGCTCAATCTGCGCGACAGCTTTTCAACCATGGTGGGACTGACATGGTTCTGGCAGGAGCATACGCAGTTCCGCTTCGGTTACGCCTTTGACGAAGCGGCGACAAGGGATACCGGATTCAATGCCAGAATCGTCGATGCCAACAGTCATCGTTTAAGTCTGGGCATGGGTACGGACGTATTCGGCATGCACATTGACGCCGCGTACAGCTTTGTTTACTCGCCCGCGCGCACGATTATCGGAAGCGGGGTATTTAACGGACGTTACAAACAGCGGTTGCAATCGCTGTCACTGGGCGTTACCAGATATTTCTAACCTGAGCGAGCCGGATTTGTTTCAGGACGATTTGCGCCCATGCCCTGAAACGGATGATGCGCCGCTGGCGTATCGTTTGCGTCCTGTCCGTCTCGGTGATGTGGCAGGCCAGCCAGATCTGACGGCACCGGACGCATGGTTTTCACGCCTTGTGGCGGAAGGGCGCGCCGCATCCTGCATCTTCTGGGGTCCGCCAGGCGTTGGCAAGACGACGTTGGGATACCTGATGGCCCGCGGCGCCAGCATACCCTTTGAACATTTATCCGCCGTTTCGGCGGGCAAGCCCGAGGTTCAGGCCGTGGTCAGCCGTGCCAGGAGAGAGGGGCGAAGCTATCTGCTGTTTCTGGATGAAATTCACCGCTTCAACAAGGCGCAACAGGATGTGCTGCTGCCCTATGTTGAGGATGGAACACTGGTACTGGTCGGTGCAACGACCGAGAACCCGTCCTTCTCACTCAATAATGCGCTGTTATCGCGCTGTCGCGTGATTGTATTGAAGGCGCTTGATGCGTCTGCCCTTGAACATGTTTTGTCGCGCGGGCTTGCCCTGCTGCGACGGGACAGCCCTGCCTTCGGGCTGGATAATCAAGCGTTGAAGTGGATTGTATCTGCCAGCCATGGCGATGCCCGATATGCCTTGAATGCCATGGAAGCACTATATATGGCGGCAGGAGACAAACAATGGGGATTAAGCGATACGCAAAATCACTGGAGTCACCGCGCTACGCAATATGATCGGAATGGTGATTTCCATTATGATATCATTTCCGCCCTGCACAAGTGCGTGCGCGATTCGGAGGTCGATGCCGCTTGCTACTGGCTGGCGCGCATGCTGGAGGCAGGTGAAGAACCGCTATATATTGCCCGGCGGCTGATTCGCATGGCTACCGAAGATGTCGGTTTATCCGATCCGAATGCCTTGGCGGTGAGCTTGAATGCCCAACGCATGTTTGAAATCATGGGCTCCCCCGAAGGTGAGCAGGGTTTGTTTGAAGCGGTGATTTATTTGGCGCTGGCACCGAAGAGCAATGCGGCCTATACGACGGAAAAAGGAGCGCGAAAACTGGCCAGGGAAACACAGGATATGCCTGTACCCATGCATTTGCGTAATGCGCCAACGAAACTCATGAAGGATTTGGGACACGGCGCGGGATGCCAATATGCGCATGATGCTGAAGATGCCGTGGTCACACAGCGTCATTTCCCGGAAGATATGAAGCCAAAACGGCTTTACAAACCCGCCGGACGAGGTTTTGAGCACGGGCTTGTCGAACACATGCACTGGCTGGAAGCAAAGAGAAAGGAGTCCTGATCTATCCAGTACTCTCAAGAGGCTCTTAAGAAAGATCGATAACGGTTCATCATGTGTGCGGAAAAGCAGGATCAAAAGCGTTTTACCGCAGAGTATGCAGCGTTACGCGGAGTAAAGGCGAGTCCGGTGAGATGCCGAGTGATATTCCGACCGTGCGGGGGTGAGCTTTGAACGCATCAATCACGATGCGAAGACGTATGCAGGCGTTTACTGCCTGCGCCGTGGGTTCATGTCGGATCTTGGGCTGAGTAGGGGATAATCCAAGTTAACAACGCGTTGCCGGGTCGTTCCCCGCGATGGTATTCATGCGTCGGATAATTTCCGGCAACACGTTCATGCGATGGCGATCCAGCCGCATGCGCAGTCTTGGGAGATGATGATATTCAGCGCCATCTCTTTTCGGCCAGTGAAACACCTGTTCAATTTTCCCTTTATCGAGGACATCGGAGAATTCAGCATTGAGGCGATCCAGCGCATCGACTGAAAGCGGACATAAAATGCGCAACAATACCCATTCGCCAACGTAGCGGAAGCTATGATAGTTCGTGTAAAAATCGGTAATGTGCCGGACCGCTGATTCGGCACTGTCCGTGTGGTAGAGAAATTTGTGATCGTTGCTGCCGATGAGATGGTCATCCGCCAGCCTGCGCATCCAGGAATGCACCAGGGGGCCCCAGTAATCACCCCCCGGTGCTTCGAGGAGAATAACCGGAATGGGAGGCGTCCTGCCCGTTTGCAGTAGCGTTAGCGTCTCGAATGCCTCATCAAGCGTACCGAAACCACCGGGGGCCAGCATAACGGCGTCACTTTCCTTGAGGAAAAAAAGCTTACGGGTGAAAAAATACTTACAGTAAAAATGGCGAGGAGAACCATCCACGATGGCGTTGGGAAATTGCTCCATGGGCAGATTGATATTGATACCGAACGACTGCGCCTTACCGGCCCCTTCATTGGCCGCCTGCATGATTCCGCCACCACCGCCGGTAATCACCATCATACCGCTTTCACGAATCAGGTTGGCACATTGCCTGACCTGTAGATATTGCGGATTTTCAGGCGGGGTGCGAGCTGAACCAAAGATGCATACCTTACGTACCGCTTTATACGCGGCAAAGACCTTTAGACCCTTGCGTACTTCATGAATGATGCTGGAGATCATTTTCAGGTCAGCCGTACTCTGATTTTCGCCCAACAGTTGCATGATCTCCATAATAATGGCGCGCTTGTATGGATTATCATGCTGGAATGCATCCAGCAGCCCGGAAATGTGCTTCCGGACTGGAACGGACCATTCAGAAATGTGCTCCGTCAACGTGGCACCTTGGTCTAACCTGGACTATTCATCAATTCCGCCATGCCCTCGCTTGTTCCTTTGTCCCTGCCTGTGCGATGCACGCAGACAGGCGCACCGAAGCCCTCGTCGGTCATATGCACGGCTACGGCCCCCTTTTTCGGAATCCGTTGCGAACAAAGATCCTGCATGATCATCACTGTTATTCATGAATAGTTCAGGCTAAAACAGGTCTTGATATGTGGTACATAGTGCAAGCGTTGTATTCACATTCAATTCGGGTTTTTGGGTTGAATAACAATATCAATGCGTCGGTTCATGGCTCGGCCCCGGGCGTAATCATTGCTTGCAATCGGGCGTGCTTCACCATAGCCCAGCGTGTTGAACCTGCCACCATTCATTCCTGACGCGGTCAGAAAGTTGCGGACGGCTTCCGCGCGCTTGAGTGATAATTTTTGATTGGCTCTGGCATCGCCCTGGTTATCGGTATGCCCTTCGATGGTAATCCCGCGATCGGGATATTGCTCCAATCCTGTTTTCAAACGACTCAACAAATCAAAATATTTCCGACCAATGGCCGTTTCTTTCGGTGCGAATTTTAGCGAGGAAAGGCGTATTAACAGTGATCCGTCGAGGTTGGCCAGGATTTCTACTTCGCCTTTTTTGAATAGCTTACGCAGTTGTTGCTGACGCCGCGTGTCAAAGGTTGCCCGTTCCAGTTTGGTGCGAAATACATCTTTGAGATCGTCCATTTGTTTACCCTGTATCGTTGCCATTTCATGACGCAGGGCATTCATTTTTTGCGTAAGCTGGTTGGTATATGCCTGTTTTAACGCCGTAATTTCATTTTTGTGAGCCAGGCGTTCCTGTACTATGGTACTGTTCAGGGCATGGATACGTTGCAACAGAACATGGATATTCTCATCCGCGATTGCATCATTCGTACCCACATGCATTCCCAGTGCCCGGGCAACCTGAAACCGTTCCCCCCTCGCCTTTATGACCAGTTGCTCGTAGCTGTCAGGATGCCTGCGCCATTGCTTGATTTGCAGCGCCAGTTTAATCGCGGCGTTCGCCAGTTTTAGCCCGAGAACAGGGTGCCGTGGCCAGTGGTCGTTCTGCCCGTCTTTATAGGCAAGAGCGTTGGCCAGCCAGCTTCGCGCCGCTTTATACGTTCGGGGGGCATAACGCTCGGCACCTGCTCTGGATGCCGCCAGAAGGGCAGCATCTGTTCTCTCCAGTAAAGACGGGAGCCTGGCATCCAATACGGATTTGAATGCTTTTTTCGCATCGACCGCAAGGACTACGCTTTGATTCAGGTCTCCATGCGCAAAGGCCTGTATCAATGCGTGGAGATGTTGTTCCGCGGTATCCAGCCCGGCGTGAGGGATTCCCGAACTTTCCGTTGCCGCCTGCTCAAGCTGTAGCACCTCCCTGTATTTCGATTTGAAGGTTCGCGCCTGTTCGCGGGCACTGGCCAGAATAGATGCAGCCACTCGCAGGCTTTCCTGACGGGCTTTCACATCATGTTGTCTATCCGCAACCAGGGCCGCACCCAAAACAGCCTGGGCGCGGGCTGTCATGGTTGGGGCAAAACGGCTGTCCGGATTGTTGATGAAGGATTCCACGCCATGCGTCAACGATGCCAGCGATGTCGCTGCTAACAACTGAGATGGTAGAAACAGGAGGAGCAAAAAAGATAAACAACATCGTTTAACCAAGGCTCAACATCCGATCGAGCGAGATTCTGGCCCAACGTTTGTCCGCATTCGCAACCCTGATCCTGTTGTTCGCATGCCTCTCGCTGATGCCAAGCAATGCAGCATAAAGATGTTGCGGGTCGATGCGGAACATGGTGGAACACATGCATACCGTTGGTGAAAGGAAATAGACGGGATGATCCGGATGCCGTAGCCGCAAGCGGTTAACCAGATTCAGTTCCGTACCGATGGCGAAGGCCTGTCCCGACGGGGCATGGGCAACATGCTGGATGATGGCCTCGGTGGAACCGGTAAAATCAGCCACTTCGCATACCGCGCGCGAGCATTCGGGATGAGCAAGGATTTCAATGCCCGGATGCTGATCACGCATCATTGCAGCATGTTCCGGTTTGAATAACTGATGTACCGAACAGAAGCCTTTCCATAGAATCAGGCGTGCTTTTATAATGGACTCCCGCGTATTGCCGCCCATCGGTTTGGCTGGATCCCAAAAAATCATGTCACTTTCATGCACGCCCATGGCCAGTGCCGTATTTTCACCCAGGTGCTGATCCGGGAAGAAGAGTATCTGTTCGCGATTGCCCCATGCCCATTCCATGATACGGCGGGCGTTGCTTGATGTGCAGACGATACCGCCATGCTCACCGCAAAAAGCCTTGAGTGCGGCAGTAGAATTAATATACGTCACCGGCGTAACCGTGTCATCGGGTTTTATGATACTGGCAAGTTCCCGCCAGCAGCGGTCAACCTGTTCTTCATCCGCCATGTCGGCCATTGAGCATCCCGCGGCGGGATCCGGAAGGATCACGGCTTGCGTATCACGGGTCAGGATATCGGCGGTTTCAGCCATGAAATGTACACCACAGAAGATGATATAAGGCGCATCGGTTTTCGCGGCCTGTTGGGCCAACTTGAGGGAATCTCCCGTGATATCGGCAAAGCCAATGACTTCCTCGCGTTGATAATGGTGTCCGAGAATCAGCACGCGTTCGCCCAGTTCTTCGCGCAGACGGGCCATGTGCCCCAGCAACTCCGGTTCAGGCATGTCGTAGAGTGTCTGCATGCGTGTCTGACTATCCATTCGGGTGTCCATATGGGAAGTCTCAGGGGGTGCCTGCGGGATGTCAATGTCGTATACGGACTCGTCCTGCCATACCCTCGCTTGTCCTTGTGTCCACACCGAATTCCTCCTCGATCGTGCGTATGCACGGCTGTGGTCTTCTTCTCAGGAATCCGTTGCGTACAAAGGCCAGGCCTGTTTGCGTGCGGCACGCACAGGAAGGTGCAATCATCACGGCGATTCATGAATAGTTCAGGTTAAATCACATACAATTTTGACATCCCGTGATCCATGACATTTATTGGAAAACCAAGACGTACCGATCCCCTTGGCGTGTCTGAAACGAGCAATCCCTTTTCAATCCGCCTCGAAAGAACCTTGCGCGCCTGTACTGCACCCTTTCCGGTTTATTCCGCTGCTCTGCCGCGATTGAATCTCCCCGACAATGCTGCTTCGCGTGGAAGGTTCCATAAGCCCGGCAACCCGTCCATCTCCATCGAGCCTCTTGCAAAACTCTGGGTGGATGAACGGCAGCGACAGAGATAATACGTTGCCTTTTTGAATGTAGCGTTGGGTCATATGCCTATGCCTCATGGAAGCGATCCGGATAGGTATTGAGAGACTCTTGAGTTTGCCATTGAAGACCCCCGGATTGAAGAAGCTTGAGTTCCATCCATTGCTCCGTATGATGCGGCGCCCTATATAGCCGGTATAGCTTGGCTGGCAGGGTAGCTGATTTGTCATCAGCAGGTCGTCCGTTCGAATCGGATTATCCGCTTCATCCGTACCCCATTGGCTGTTTTGATATGGAGGATGGCGGAAAGCTGTTGACAACGACCGACATTTGAGGATAATCGCGCGCCTTCCGAAACCGGAACGCAGGTTGCGGAGAGGTTCCCGAGCGGTCAAAGGGGGCAGACTGTAAATCTGCTGGCTCAGCCTTCGATGGTTCGAATCCATCCCTCTCCACCATATTGAACTTGTGGGGCATCAGGGGGGATCCGGGCTGAGCTTGGAACAAAGCGGGTGTGGTTCAACGGTAGAACCCCAGCCTTCCAAGCTGGTGGTGCGGGTTCGATTCCCGCCACCCGCTCCAGCTTGAAAGGCGGTGCGTACGGGCCCAAGTAGCTCAGGGGTAGAGCACTTCCTTGGTAAGGAAGAGGTCACGGGTTCAATTCCCGTCTTGGGCTCCACCTTATGGGTACGGCCTGTGAGAACGGATGGATGCGGGGGTTGGCCCCGGAGACCATGAACCGGTTTGGTTTTGGATAAGGAGACAGACCATGTCGAAAGAGAAGTTTGAGCGTAACAAGCCACACGTCAACATAGGGACGATTGGTCATGTAGATC
>VAOZ01077655.1_pt1 | contig 14403 bp, 11 predicted proteins | sample 3394041 | NCBI WGS metagenome assembly VAOZ01 (sample SAMN08290431, study PRJNA428436) | hydrothermal vent metagenome | isolation source: Deep-sea hydrothermal vent chimney | place: Indian Ocean: Southwest Indian Ridge
AAAATAAGAATTACAGCTTTAATCATACTTCTCTTAGGAATAGGAGTTGGCTTTTTTGTTTACCAATCACAAGTAGATTTTACTAATTTAGCTAAAAATGAAGTGCCTAAGGGATTAGCTAATTTCCCTTTCAAATTAGGGCTTGATCTTTCAGGTGGAACCCATCTAGTTTATAAAGCCAATCTTTCTCGTGTTCCTGCTTCTGAAGTTGCTGATTCAATGAATTCTTTGCGTGATGTTATTGAAAGGCGAGTAAATATGTTTGGTGTCGCTGAACCTTCAGTGCAGATACAAAGTGGAGGTCTTACAAATCCAGGAGAACAACGATTGATAGTAGATTTACCTGGTGTAACAAAAGTGGCTAAGGCCATAAAAATAATTGGAGAAACTCCGACACTTGATTTCAGAACAGAAAATCCTAATAAGAATAAAACACAAACAGCTACAGTTGGTAAAAATGGTGTTGCTAAAGTCATTCTAAATCCGCAATATATTAGAACAGATTTAACTGGGCGTTTCTTAAAAAGAGCTACTTTAGAATTTGATCCAACTACCGGTGAACCAGTAGTTGGTCTCCAGTTTAATACGGAGGGTTCAAAACTTTTTGAAAAAATTACATCCGAAAATGTTGGTAAAACAATAGCTATCTTTTTAGACGGAAGGCCAATATCTGCTCCCAGAGTTAATGAAGCTATTAGTGGTGGTCAAGCTCAAATTTCAGGTAAATTTACTCCAGAAGAAGCTAAAACTCTTGTTGGTAGATTAAACTCTGGAGCTTTACCTGTTCCAATTAAATTGATATCAACGCAAACAATTGGGCCATCATTAGGTGGACAAGCGACTTCTGCAGGAGTGGGAGCAGCCATTATTGGGTTCCTAGCTATTGCTCTATTCCTTATTATCTGGTACAGATTACCAGGGTTAATTGCCGTCGTAGCTTTATCTATTTATATTGTTCTAATGTTAGCAATATTCAAACTTCTTCCTGTGGCGTTGACTGCTGCTGGAGTAGCTGGATTTATAATTTCTATTGGAATAGCTGTTGATGCTAATGTTCTGATTTTTGAACGAATTAAAGAAGAATTGAGAAATGGAGATAAGGTCCAAGAATCAATTCATCATGGATTCAAGAGAGCTTGGCTTTCAGTTAGAGATTCAAACATTTCAAGTATTATTACGGCAGTTATTTTGTTTTGGTTCGGGACCACCCTTATTAAAGGTTTTGCCTTAGTCTTTCTAATTGGTGTCATTGTTTCAATGATTTCTGCAATAACAATTACTCGCGTATTCCTCTATACTCTTAGTATTAAACGCACGAATAAATTAACAGGTTTCCTTTTTGGGTCGGGATTAAGTAGTGCTAAAGCTATAACTGCAGATGCAGATACCCCTGTTAATGCAGGTCAAAAATAATATGTTTATTATAAAAAATAAAAAAATATTTGTTACCATTTCGGCAGTTCTTGTTTCTCTTTCAATTATATCTTTACTTGTTTTCGGATTAAGATTTGGAATTGATTTCAAAGGCGGGTCATTTTTGGAAGTTCAATATACTGGCCAGCGACCAACTCAACAAAAAATAGAGAAAGAAATTGGTTCACTTAATGTTGGGGAAGTAATTATCCAACCGATGGGGAAAGAAGGTTTCAGTATAAAATCTCGAGATATTAATGAGGCTGAAAGAGCTTCAATTATGAAAGTTCTTGGTAATAATGTTATAGAAAAGAGTTTCACTTCCATCGGTCCTTCAGTTGGAGCTGAGCTTGTTCGTAAATCTATAATTTCATTTATTCTCGTTGTACTTGGCATAATTTCTTGGATTGCTTTTTCATTCCGTAAGGTTTCTAAACCAGTTTCATCTTGGAAATACGGAGTTATAGCTATTGTTGCCTTGATCCATGATGTGACTATTCCGGTTGGAATTTTTACTATCATTAGCCATTTTTATGGAGTTGATGTTAATACACTTTTCGTGGTGGCAATCATGACTATTCTGGGATTGTCTGTTTCTGATACCATAGTTGTTTTTGATCGTATTCGTGAGAATATTCGTATCGGGAAGTCTAAAGTATTTGAAGAAACTGTTGGAAAAAGTATCAGTCAAGTTTATACTCGTTCTATTGCTACCAGTTCAACTGTTATGATTGCTCTTATTGCTCTTATAATTTTAGGACCAAGTAGTACCAAAATCTTTGCAATTATGTTAGCTGCTGGAATGTTCTTTGGAACTTATTCTTCGTTATTCTTGGCAAGTCCTCTATTAGTTATGGTTAAGAACTATCAGGATAGAAAGAAAAAATAATTCGTATATCAAAAAATTTTCTGGTTTTTCAGAAAATTCTTTGATATAATATACAAGTTATTCTTATAGAATCAATTTATTAAATATTTAATTTTTTTAATTATATGTATATATTACTAGGTGTTCTTGTTGCTTTAATTTTGTTTTTAATTTTCAAGTATAATGGTTTCATCTCTTTAAAAAACCGAGCCAGTGAAGCTTGGGCTGATATTGAGGTTCAGTTAAAACGTCGATATAATCTTATCCCTAATTTAGTGAGTGCTGTCAAAGGTTATGCTGCTCATGAAGCTTCTACCTTTGAGAAGGTAACTGAGGCACGGTCTCAAGCTATGCAAGCTGGAACTCCAAGTGAAAAAGGTAAGGCCGAAAATATGCTTTCTAGTACCTTGAAATCTCTTTTTGCTGTTTCTGAAGCTTATCCAGAATTAAAAGCTAACACAAATTTTCTGGAATTACAGGAAGAACTTTCTGATACGGAAAATAAAATTCAAGCTGCTCGCAGATTTTATAATGGAAATGTTCGCGACTTTAATACTTCCATTCAAATGTTTCCAGGGAACATACTTGCTAATACTTTTAAATTCACGGCTATGGATTTTTTCCAGTTAGAAGATGAAAGTAAAGCAAAAAATCCAGTCAGTGTTAAATTTTAATGGCAACACTTTACACATATCAAGAAAAAAATGTTAGAAAAACATGGTTACTGATGGTCTTGTTTTTGGCTATTATTATTGGTATTGGTTGGGCTTTTAGCTATTATTATAACAATCCATCTATATTAGTTTTTTTTATAATTTTTAGTTTGATTTTAAACATTGTATCTTTTTGGTATTCCGATAAAATTGTTTTATCTTTAGCTAATGCTCATTTAGCTAATAGAAAAGAATATTTTGACCTTTATACTACTGTTGAAAATCTATCAATTACCGCTGGGCTTCCAATGCCTAAGGTCTATGTTATAAAAGATGATGCTCCAAATGCTTTTGCTACTGGTCGCGACAAAAAACATGCTGTCGTGGCTGTAACTACTGGGCTACTTTCTATTTTAGAAAAAAATGAATTAGAGGGAGTCGTTGCTCATGAATTAAGCCATATTGGGAATAAAGATATGTTTCTTTCTACAGTCATTGTCGTTTTAGTTGGCTTTGTTGTTATTTTAGGAGATTTTTTCAGAAGGAGTTTATTTTTTGGTGGAGGTAGAGATGATAATAATGGAGGAACTATTTTAATAATTATTGGAATTGTTCTTTCTATTTTGGCTCCAATCTTTGTTATTTTAATACAATTATCTATTTCTCGTAAACGTGAATTTCTGGCTGATGCATCAGGAGCTTTACTTACTCGTTACCCAGAAGGATTAGCAAGTGCTCTTGAAAAAATTGGTAAGGCTAGTAAACCGATGAAGCATCAATCAAAAGTTATTTCTCATTTATATATTGCTGATCCTAAGGGATTATCTCTTGGAAAAAAAGTTGCTAAACTTTGGGCGACTCATCCGCCGATAGAAAAAAGAATTGAAATATTAAGAAAAAGTATTTGATAAATTGGAGGGGTCGCATAGTGGCCTAGTGCGCTCGCTTGGAAAGCGAGTAAGGGATTAAACCCTTCGGGAGTTCGAATCTCCCTCCCTCCGCTAGATTTAGGTTGAATATTTTTAATATATGTTGATTTTGATATTTTATGATACAATACATGGTATATGAATAACAAAGTATTACTTGCGACAATCATTTCTGTAATTTTAATTGTTGGTGGTTTATATTTTTCTGGTCGTTTGAATAATGTGAACAATACAAAAGAAATAGCCCAAAATAGTGGTTTCGGTGTTGGGCAGGAGGCGATTATGTATAAATCTCCATCGTGTGGTTGCTGTGAAGGTTATGCTAGTGAATTAGAAAAACAAGGGTTTAAAGTTAAAATTATACCGACTGATGATATGGACTCCGTAAAGAAAGAATATAATATTCCAACTGATGAACAAAGTTGCCATACAATTGCTCTAGGCAATTATTTTATTGAAGGACATGTACCAATGAAGGCAGTAGAAAAATTAGTAAAAGAACAGCCAGATATTAATGGTATTGGATTACCAGGAATGCCTTCAGGAAGTCCAGGAATGCCTGGATCAAAACGTGCTCCGTATAAAGTATATCAGCAATTAAAGAATGGAAAATTTTTGAAATTTATTACAATCTAATAAAAATAGACTATAATTACATTGATAAAAAAGGGTTAAAAATTTTTAACCTTTTTTTGTCTAATAAAATTTATTTTTTGAAATTGAGAGAAAATTATATTTATGTTATTATAAGTATAATCAAAAAGAGTTACATCAATATCCATACTATAAAAAGTAAATAAAATTATGAAAAAAAATGTAAAATTAAGTGAAACCGAAGAATTATTGAATAGAGGAGTTGAAGAAATAATTGACAGGTCTGATCTTGAGAAAAAATTAAAAAGTGGTAAACAACTTCATATTAAACTGGGGATTGACCCGACAAGTCCTAATATACACTTGGGAAGGTCTATCCCATTACTTAAATTAAGAGATTTTCAAAAGCTAGGACATAAAATTATATTAATTATTGGAGATTTCACAGGTTTAATTGGAGATACTTCAGATAAAGATAGTGAAAGACCAATGTTACAAGAAGAAACTATTAAAAAAAATTTAAAAACATACATTAAACAAGCAGCTAAAATTATTGACATCAAAACAGCTGAAATTCATTATAACAGTGAATGGCTTAACAAATTAGGTTATGTGGATATTGGTCGTCAAGCTGATGTTTTTTCTCTTAATGAATTTATGGCTCGTGAAAATATTAGCCGACGATTAAATAAAGGCAAAAGAGTTTCTTTGCGAGAATTATTATATCCCTTAATGCAAGGCTATGATTCCGTAGAAGTAAAAGCTGATGTTGAGATAGGTGGAACAGATCAGCGTTTCAATCTTCTAGCGGGAAGGGATGTGCAACGTCTTTATAAACAAGAACCGCAAGATATTATTACTAATCCTCTCATAGAAGGATTAGATGGGAGAAAGATGAGTTCTAGCTTTGGAAATGCAGTTAATTTATTTGATACACCTAATGATATGTTTGGAAAAATAATGTCACTTAAAGATGAATTCATTATTAAGTATTTTACATTATTAACTCGAGTTGAGATGAAATTAGTTAATGAATATGAAATAAGCTTAAAAAAGGGTGTAAATCCTCGTGATATTAAAATTAAATTAGCCTCTGAAATTGTGCGGATGTATCACTCTAAAAAAGATGCTCAGTCTGCCGAAGAATATTTTATCAAAACATTTTCTAACAAAGAGATTCCATTAGATTTACCAAAACTTAAACCAAATAAATACGATGTTATTTCAATTTTAATTGAAGCTAAATTAACATCTTCAAAATCAGAAGCAAGAAGAATAATTGAACAAGGTGGTCTTAAGATTGATGGTTTAGTGATAAAAGATATTAGATATACTGTACAGACAGGGTCAGTTTTACAAAAAGGTAAAATTAAATTTATAAAAATACTTTAATTTTATTCAAAAGGTTTTTTAATATAGTATGTTATACTTCAAATATAACTTAGATTTTATTTAATAAAAAATTTAAGTTAATTTTTAAAATTATTAATAATAAATAAAACATTATGAAAAATAAAATTATAATTATTACGACACTTGTTTTTGTATTTGGTTTAGTGTTTGTTGTCTCTAGAGCAAATGCTCATGCTGCTACAAATAATGGTGATAGTAACGAACAAGATATGGGAATAATAGTCCAGGCTCAAACTAATAGTAAACAAACAGAAGATTCTCATATGAATGCTCAAAACTCTGAAAATGAGAACGATTATTCTGATTCAGAAGATTCTTCTAGTGACCGAGAAGATAATAATCAAAATGAAAAAGAATTAGAAGACAAGCAAGATCATAATTCTAATTCCGAAGATTCTTCTAATAAAAAGGAAGATAATAATGAAAGCAAAAACGAAAAAGAATTAGGAGACAAACAAGAGAATAATTCTAACTCTGAAGATTCTTCTAATAAAAAAGAAGATAATAATCAGAATGAAAATGAAAAGGGAGATCAAGGAGAAAATGGAAATTATCAGAAAATGTCAGAAGAAAGAAAAAGTGTAGTAGCCAATGCAGTAGCAGGAATGCTTAAAATTGCAGATACTAATAAAGGAATCGGTGAACAAGTTAAGGTTATTGCTCAGGATCAAAGTTCATATCAAGATGCTATAGAAAAATCATTAGGAGAAGCAGAGGATCGTAGTAGTATTACCAAATTTTTTATTGGACCAAATTACAATAAAATAAATGAAGCTAAAAAATTACTCCAGAAAAGTAAAGTTCAAGTTGATCAGCTAAATCAAATAAAATCACAGGTTACTAATAAAGATGTTGCTCAAAAATTAACAAACCAAATTACTCTTCTTAAAAAAGTAAGTGCTCAAACTGATAAACTTATTAAAGAATCAGAAAGTACCTTTAGTTTATTCGGATGGTTAGTTAAAATGTTTAGCTAGGGGATAATAAAACATGTTTCCTATTGATAATACAAAAAAGAGAATAGGTGTCTTTGACTCTGGAATAGGAGGACTTTGGATTCTGAAGTATTTACAAAAGGAATTACCCTTATATAACTATGTATTTTTTGGAGACCAAATTCATATTCCTTATGGCAAGAAATCGATAGAAGAAATTAAAAATTTTTCTGAAGAAATTACTAAATTTTTGATAAATAAGGGTTGTGGAATAATTGTAATTGCTTGTAATACTGCCTCAGCTGCTTCCTTGGGATACCTTCGTGGGGAATTTCCTGATATTATTTTTATTGGACTTGAACCTGCAATTAAACCAGCTGTAGGCTTAACTCAATCAAAAGAAATTATAGTCTTAGCTACTCCAGCAACTCTTCAAGGGGAGTTATATAAGACTGTTGTTAAAAAATTTTCTCAAGGAGTAAAGATATATAAAAATACTTGTCCAGGGTTGGTCAGTCAGATAGAAAAAGGTGATTTAAATTCCGTTGGAACAAAAGATATTTTAGAGAAAGCTCTTTTGCCAGTAATCAAAAAAGGTGTTGATAGTGTAGTTTTAGGTTGCACTCATTATCCATTTGTTATTCCCTTAATAAGAAAAATTGTTGGCAAAAAGATTAATATTATAGATCCAACTTCAGCAATAGTTAAACGGGTTTCTGATATTTTAAAAGGAAATGATTTTAAAAATTATAATAACAAAAAGGGATCTTTAGATATTTTTACTTCAGGAGAAATATCTAAAATGAAAATAATTTTATTTAGATTATTTAATAAAGAAATAAAAGTAGGAAAAATAAAGTGGAATAATAATAAATTAGAAATCACTAAAAAATAATTATGAAATTAACTAAAACAGATTATCTCATATACGAAGATTGTGCTAAAAATGCTTGGCTTAAAATACATAAGCCAGATATATATTTTAATAAACCATTGTCTTCTTTTGATGAAGGTTTAATTAAAACAGGGAATGAAGTTGATATATTAGCTAGAGAATTATTTCCTAATGGTCTTTTGATCAAAGATAGGGATGATTCAATAAGAACAATGGAATTAATAAAATCTAAAGAATCTGTTATTTATCAGCCAGTTTTTGAAACCAATTTATATAAAATGATTTCTGACATCTTGGTCTGGAATAAAAACACCAATGTTTATGATCTATATGAAGTTAAGGCTTCAAATAGTGGAGATAATAAAAAAGCTAAGGATAAACTCTATACTCATGATATTGCCTTCCAGTATTTAGTACTTAAAGAATTAAATGTTCCAATCGGAAAATTAAATATTATCCGATTTAATAATAAATATATTCGTGGAGCTAATCTAGATATTAAACAACTTTTTTCAATAGAAGATTTTACTGATAGGGTTATGGATATTACTGAAAACGTATCCTTTGAAATGAAAAATGCTTATGAAATTCTTTCTTCAGAAAAGGAACCATTTGGATCGTGTAAGTGTATTCTTCGAGGACGAAGTTCTCATTGTACAACTTTTTCTTATTCAAATCCTGACATTCCAGAATATAGTGTTCATGACATTTCTCGTATTGGTATGTCCAAAAAAAAACTTGCTGATTTAGTTGATTCTGGTATTTTTTCTTTAGATGATGTTCCAGACGATTTTCCCTTAAGTGAGAAACAAAGAAATCAAGTTACATCAGCTCAACTAAACAAGATATATATTAAAAAAAGAGAAATTAACGATTTTTTAGATAAAATTGCTAAGCCTATTTCTTTTTTAGATTATGAGACATTTGCTGCTGGTATCCCTAGATTCAGTGGCTATTCTCCATTTAATCAAATACCATTTCAATTTTCATTACATATAGTTGAAAATAATAACCAAAAAGAATTAATCCACCAAGAATTTATTTTTGCTGAAAATAAAAGACCTGATGAAGAATTTATTCTAGCTCTAAAAAGATATCTTCCCAGCGTCGGGAGTATTATAGTTTGGCATAAAAGTTTTGAGATAGGTAGAAATAAAGATTTAGCTATAAGAAACCCACAATATAAAATCTTTTTAGAAGAACTTAATTCTCGAGTTATAGACCTTGAAGATGTTTTTACCAACCAATATTTTATTCATCCGAAATTTAAAGGTAAGACTTCAATTAAATATATTTTGCCAGTATTGGCGCCGGAGTTGTCATACAAAGTATTAGACATACAAGAAGGTGGAACAGCTTCAAATACATGGGATAAAATAGTTACAGGTGTTTATACAAAAAAAGAAGCTTTAGTAGAGATAGAACATCTTAAAACATATTGTGCTCTTGATACTTATGCTATGTATGCAATTTGGAAATATTTATTAAAATTGGAAAAATAATTTTAAAGTGTTATATTGTAGTGATGCAAGAGGACAAAAATGGCAAAGAACACCCGCTTTCAATAATAATAAATGAAGCTGTCAGGATTTTTACAGGACTTGGTTTTGAGATTGCTACTGGACCTGAGCTCGAAGATGTTTGGCATAATTTTGATGCTTTAAACGTTCCTAAAGATCATCCAGCTCGTGATATGCAAGATACTTTCTATTTAAAAGGTGAGATTGACAAAGTGTTAAGAACTCATACTTCTTCTGTTCAAATTCGTTATATGGAAAATCTCGTAAAATCTGGAGGTCAACCTCCTTTCGCTATAATTGCTCCTGGGAAGTGTTTTCGTAATGAAGCCACTGATGCTACTCACGAAATGCAATTTCATCAAATGGAAGGTCTTTTAATTGGTGAGAATATCAATATGTCGCACTTAAAAGGTATATTATCATTTTTCTATAAAAAAATACTTGGTCAAGACACCAATCTTCGCTTCCGTCCAAGTTTTTTCCCATTTACTGAACCATCAATTGAATTTGACCTAAAATATAAAGGTAACTGGATTGAAATGGGTGGGGCTGGAATGGTTCATCCAAAGGTTCTAGAAAATGCTGGTATTGATAGTAATAAATATCAAGGTTTTGCTTTTGGTCCTGGGCTTGAAAGATTAATGGTTATTAAATATATAATGCCAGATATTCGTCCAGCTTATCAAGGAGATTTAAGATTTAATCAATTTTAATTATGTTAATTTCATATAATTGGTTACAAAATTATTTTGACGAAAAATTACCCGAACCAGAAAAAATTTCTGAAGGTATTACCTTTCATTCTTTTGAAGTTGAAAATATAAATAAAATTAAAGGCGATATGATCTTTGATATTAAAGTATTGCCAGATAGAGCTCATGATTGTTTGTCACACTGGGGAATTGCTAAAGAAGTTTCAATAATTTTTGGATTAAAAATAAAGAATAGAGATTATAAAATTTTTGAACCAAAATCAACTGAATTAAATATAAAGATAGAAGATGATAAATGTCTCCGCTATATGGGGCGGATAATAAGAAACATTAAAGTGGATGAAAGTCCTAATTGGATTAAAGAAAGATTAAATTCTATTGGTCAAAAATCAATTAATAATGTTGTCGATGTTGCTAATTTTATTATGTTTGATTTAGGTCAACCAGTTCACTGTTTTGATTTAGATAAATTAGATAAAGCAGAAATAATAGTTAGAAATGCAAAAGCGGGAGAATCCATCAACTTATTAGGAAATGAGAAAATAGGGAATTCAGATAAAAAACCACATGTTTTATTAAACCAAAATGATTTAGTAATTACTGATGGTGAAACTCCATTAGCTATTGCTGGAATAAAAGGGGGAGTGAAGGCCGAAGTTAATAATAATACGAATAATATAATTATAGAAGTAGCTAATTTTAACCCAGCAACTACTAGAAGAACTGCTAAAAGAGTAAATATCTTAACTGATGCTGTGAAGAGATATGAAAATGAAATTTCTCCAGAGCTCTGTAGTATAGTTATTCCAGCGATTAGTGATTTAATGTATAGCTTAACTGGTGGAGAAGTGGAAGATGTTGTTGATGTATATCCAAAAGAAATTCAAGAAAAAATAATTTCTGTTTCTGTAAATTATATTAATAAAAGATTAGGTTCTAGTTTTTCCAGAGAAGAAATTAAAAGTGTTTGGGATAAATTAAATTTTGAATACAAGGAAACGAAGGAAGAATTTATTATAAAAATTCCAACACTTCGGGTTGATATAAATTACCCATATGACTTAGTAGAAGAGGTTATTAGAATTTTAGGTTATGATAAGCTTGAAGAAAAATTACCAGAAATAAATTTTAGCCCGAAAATTAATAAACCCTTTTATAAGATGCTTCTTGCTAGGTCAGAACTTCTAAAAGATGGTTATTCAGAAGTAATGACTTATGTTTTTCGGAATAAAGGTGAAATTGAAATTCTAGCTTCAGCCTCAGATAAAAATTTTTTAAGAACAAATTTAACTGATGGGTTAAAAGAAAGTTTGAAATTAAATCAAATTAATCTTCCTCTTTTAGGAATTAAAAACGTAAAAATTTTTGAAATTGGAACTATTTTCAAAAAAACCGGAGAAGAAATACATATAGCTTATGGAGATAAGAAAGACATTATAGAAACAACCTTAGACAAATTTATAAGTAGTAAAAAAATTTCATTAAAAGATATTAATTCTCTAATTAGGGTTAATCATAATTCTAAAAAACAAGAAGTTTTTAAACCTTGGAGTCTGTATCCTTTTATTACTCGAGATATTGCTGTTTGGGTTCCAGAGGGGACTGATCCAAATAGATTAGTTCAAATATATAAAGAACTAGGAACAGATCTTTTGGTTTGTGAACCGAAATTATTTGATCAATTTACCAAACCAGCTTCCGGCAATGAAACAGTTAAAACTTCTTATGCATATAGATTAGTTTTTCAATCCTACACTAAAACACTGACAGATGAAGAGATAAATAAAATAATATTACAGATAGAAAAAGAGGTTTCTTCTTTAGGATTTATAGTTAGATAATTCCGTATAATATCTTTATTTTATAAGGATAGAATTGAATAAAAAGCATATAAAAAACACTAGTTTTTTTGCTATTTTTTTGCTATAATATAAGAGTGATTTACCCAGTTTGAGAGGGTATTTTTAAATTATATTTATGGTAAAAAAAGTAGAAAAAAAACCAGATAATAGTTATGGGGCTGATAAAATTTCTGTTCTTGAAGGTCTTGAACCAGTTCGTCGTCGTCCAGGAATGTATATTGGATCAACTGGAACTGAGGGATTATATCATTTAGTCTGGGAAATTTTTGATAATTCACGAGATGAAGCAATGGCCGGTTTCTGTGATCATATTGAAATAGTTCTTTTACCAGATAATTCTATCAGAATTGCTGATGATGGGCGTGGAATTCCAATTGGGATTCATAAAAAAACAAAAGTTTCAGCCTTAGAAACAGTGATGACAACTCTTCATGCTGGTGCTAAATTTGGAGGGAAAGATAGTGGTTATATAAAAGCTACTGGAGGACTTCACGGAGTAGGAGCTTCTGTTGTTAATGCTCTTTCTATTTATTGTAAAGTAGAAGTTTATAGAGATGGTGGAAAATACATTCAAGAATATTCTAAAGGAAAAAGAAAAGCTGCTGTTAAAAAAGTTGCTACTTCAAAAGAACATGGAACTATTATTTCTTTCAAACCAGACGATGAGATATTTTCTGCTAAAGAGGGGGAAGAAATTGTTTTCAAAAAAGAAATAATTATTGATCATTTGCGCCAACAAGCTTATTTAGTGAAGGGTATGCGAGTAGATATCATAGATGCTCGTGAATGGAATCCTTTATTAGAAGAGAGAAATAAGAAAAATTTAGATAATGTTTTTTGGTTTAGAGAATTGAAAGCCGAGCTTCCTTCAACAACATTTTATTTTGAAGGTGGACTTATCTCTTTAGTTAAATTTTATAATAGATTAGAAAAACCTATCCATAAAACGGTTTTTTATGTTGAGAAGGAATTAGAAGATGTAATAGTGGAAGTTGCTCTTCAATATGTTAATAATATCAGTTCTGAAATAATTCCTTTCGCTAATAACATTCATAACCCGGAGGGAGGCACACATGTTACTGGCTTTAAATCTGCTCTAACTCGTGTTCTCAATACATATGCTAAAAAGAATAATATGCTCAAAGAAAACAGTGGAGCATTTACAGGAGATGATGTTTTAGAAGGGCTAATGGCTGTAGTTTCTGTTAAATTGAGAGAAATTCAATTTGAAGGTCAAACCAAGGTAAAATTAGGATCAACAGAAGCTCAAGGAGCTGTTGCTTCAGTTTTTGGTGAAGCTTTTACCGCTTTTCTAGAGGAGAATCCAATTGAAGCTAAAGCCATTATAAATAAATCTGTTTTAGCACTTAAGGCACGAAGAGCGGCCAAGGCTGCTAAAGATTCGGTTCTTCGTAAAGGAGTACTTGAGGGAATGACTCTACCAGGGAAATTAGCTGATTGCCAGGTCAAAGATGCTGAAAGCGCTGAACTTTTTATTGTTGAAGGAGATTCTGCTGGTGGTACTGCCAAAATGGGACGAGATAGAAGAACTCAAGCAATCTTACCTCTCCGTGGAAAAATTTTAAATGTTGAAAGAGCTCGCCTTGATAGAATGCTTGGTTCTGAACAAATAAAAAATTTAGTTATTGCGATGGGAACATCTATTGGCGATACTTTTGATCTTAAAAAAATGCGTTATCATAAAATAATAATTGCAACTGATGCCGATGTTGATGGTGCTCACATTAGAACATTAATTCTTACTCTAATGTATAGATATTTTAGAGAAATTTTAGATGCTGGATATATTTATATTGCCCAACCACCGCTTTTCAAAATTAAAAAAGGAAAAGAAATTCTGTATGCTTATTCAGATGAAGAGAGAGATAAATTAATTGGAAAGGATGTAAGCTCTTTCAAAGAATTGCTCTCTGAACCTGCTGATCAAGAAGGCTCTTCTGACATTGAAGATGAAGAAGAAAAAAAAGATGAAGAAGAAATAAAAGGTAAAAAAACAACTAAAATACATATTCAGCGTTATAAAGGTTTAGGAGAAATGAATGCTGAAGAATTATGGGAAACTACAATGGATCCAAATCATCGGATTCTTAAACAAGTCACAATCGGAGACACCGAAAAAGCTAATAAAGTTTTTGATACATTGATGGGGTCGCTTGTTCCACCTCGTAAAGCATTTATTCAAGCTCATGCTAAAATGGCAAAACTAGACGTATAAATATAATTTATAAAGAAAAACTGGTTTATTTTATACCAGATATTAAAATTGTTGGTTATTTGGTGGAAAGTAATCATAATATATTAATACTTTATTATTATAACCATAAGTTATAGGGTAGTAGGTGGAATTTCCTACTGGTAAAATAGGTAAAATAAACAAAAACAAAAAATAAGCAATGATGAAAGAGTTATATGAAGAAACAGAATTAAAGATTAATAAGGATATATAAATTATTTTTAATTTAAAACTGAAACTAAAACTTAAATTAAAAACTTGAAATTAAACTAAAAATTAAGTTCGTAACCTGTAACCTGTAACTAAACCTAGAGCTTGAAACTAAAAACTAAATCCGAAGCTTGAAACTAAAAA
>VAOZ01015207.1_pt1 | contig 14345 bp, 10 predicted proteins | sample 3394041 | NCBI WGS metagenome assembly VAOZ01 (sample SAMN08290431, study PRJNA428436) | hydrothermal vent metagenome | isolation source: Deep-sea hydrothermal vent chimney | place: Indian Ocean: Southwest Indian Ridge
ACTTCTTTTAATTTATCATTTCCCATCATCCAAAGGCTGACGGGTTAGGTATTGGCACCTTTTCCACCTTTTGCGGAAGGTTGCCAGAGCTTCACAGAGCCTAATCTCTCCACCCTTCTTTATAAATCAAAATACCTCGCAGAAAAGGAGGGATTTGAATTATGGAACAAAGATAGAGAAAATTGTTAACGGGGAAGATGTCTGTTTTTTCATAAAATAACATGACCCTTCCTTTTTTTGTGTTTCAAATGCACACCCGTGTATAACACACGAACCATTGTAAACAAGTATAATAAACCGAATATCCGACAGGCAAGCATAGTAGCAAGACATACAGACCAATAATATTAGCTCATTGGAAAAATAGTACAAACCTGGAAAAATTTATTTTGTTCCCCCCCTCAAAAAAGAAAATCAACCCACATTGCACACATTTGCAAATCGTACAGGCTGACCCGCATTCCAAAATTTGCGAAATAGTGCAATTTCTCAAGCCCCTATAAATCTACATAATAGACGTAATTCTATATTTTGTAGAACACGTACTTAAAGAATAAAATGAATTTTTATTTGGTGGTTAAGAGTATATGATTTACCTTTGTAGCCGTACTACTTAAAAATAAATATTGAAAACAACATTAAAACATATCACAAGCATACAGACAGGAGTTTTTGCAAAGCCAATTCAAAAAGGTGAGATCGTTTATTTACAAGCTAAACACTTTGATGAAAATGGCGAACTTACCGGAGCTTTATACCCAGACTTAGATGCAAATACAAAAATTGAAAAGCATCTGCTTAAAAAGGGAGATGTCTTGTTTGCAGCTAAAGGTTCAAAGAACTTTGCAGCATTGTATGATAATGAAAAAGTGCCGGCCGTGGCTTCGACATCATTTTTTGTTATCCGAATTAATGACAATAATGTGCTGCCCGGATATTTGACATGGTTCCTTAATCACCAAAGGATACGGAATTTATTAAAAGGACAAGCAAGAGGCTCTTCTATTGCTTCAATTTCAAAATCAGTTTTGTCTGAATTGGAAATTCCAGTCCCAAATATTCAAAAACAGGAATTGATTTTAAAAATATTCAATATCCGTAATAAGGAGAAGAATCTAAAACAACAAATTGAAAATCTCAGAGAGAAAGAAATACAGAATTTATTAATCAATGTAATCAAATAAATATCATGGATAGACAGATAACACAAAAAGACATAAATAATACAGTATGGAAAGCCTGCGATACCTTCCGCGGAAGTATTGACCCGAGCGTGTATAAAGATTATGTACTTACCATGCTTTTTATCAAGTATTTAAGCGATGTGCATGACGACAAATACGAAGCCTATCTCAAAAAATATAAGGGGGAACATGAGCGGGCAAAAAGAGCCATGCAACACGAACGTTTTATTGTGCCTGAGCACAGCCATTTTAAGTTTTTATTTAACAGCCGCAATGAAGCCAATATTGGTGAATTGATAAATATTGCGTTGTCTGATTTGGAAGAAGCCAACCGTGAGAAACTGTACAGTGAAGATGGTGCAGGTATTTTTCAAAATATTGATTTTAACAGCAGTAAACTTGGGGAGCCCAAAGATAAAAACACAAGATTAAAAAATCTTTTACTCGACTTTAATCAGGACAGACTGGATTTACGACCATCGCACCTTGACGGCAATGATATTATTGGAGGTGCGTACATGTTCCTGATAGAACGTTTTGCAAGTGATGCCGGCAAAAAGGCCGGTGAATTTTTTACACCTAAAGAAGTCTCTACCCTAATTGCCAGATTAACCAAATCGAAACCGGGCTCCCGAATATGTGACCCAACTTGTGGTTCAGCATCTTTGCTAATTAAAGCAGGGGAAGAAGTGGGTTCCGATAACTTTTCTTTATACGGTCAAGAAGCCAACGGCAGCACATGGGCATTGGCTGTAATGAATTTGTTTCTGCATGGTTTCGACAATGCTACCATTCGTTGGGGCGACACCATCCGTAACCCAAAATTAAAAGAGGGCGATGCTTTGATGAAATTCGATACTGTTGTGGCAAATCCTCCTTTTTCGCTCGATAAATGGGGAAAGGTTGAAGACAAAGAAGGTGACCGGACAACGGTTTCTTATGACCCCGAGACAGACCAATACAACCGTTTTTGGCGGGGAGTACCACCAAAAAGCAAAGGCGACTGGGCCTTTATAACACACATGGTTGAAACTACTTACGAAGGCAAGGGAAAAGTTGGCGTGGTTGTTCCTCATGGCGTGCTCTTTCGTGGTGCAAGCGAAGGGAAAATCCGCAAAAAAATGATTGAAGAAAATCTGCTGGAAGCAGTAATCGGATTGCCGGCCAACCTCTTTTTTGGGACAGGCATTCCGGCTGCCATAATGATATTTAACAAGGGAAAAGCTGAAAACACTGACGTGTTGTTTATTGACTCAAGCCAACATTATGATTCTGCTAAAAATCAAAATAAGCTCAACGATAAACACATTGAACACATTGTTGAAACGTACCGGAAGTTTAACAAAGGGGAACTGGAGCGTGGTGTTGTGGAAGATAAATTCAGTTATGTAGCCACTTTTGAAAAGATACAAGAGAATGATTTTAACCTGAACATTCCTCGATATGTGGACACCTTTGAAGAAGAAGCCGAAGTGGATATTGCTGCTGTTCAAAAGGAAATTAAATCATTGGAAGGTGAGTTAAAAAAGGTTCAGAAAGAGATGGACAGATACTTAAAACAACTAAACATAAATTAACATGCTTACAACAGAACAAAAACAACAGTTTAGCGACATACTCGAAGAATTAAGTAAATCGCTTGATATTACAAAAGACCAGCATGATAAAGCAGTCAAAAGTTACGAATTTGTAGGCACCTGGCTTGCAGAAGAAGATTCACCACTGGCAAAATACCAACCTGAAATACTACCACAAGGTTCATTTATGCTTGGCACAATGATAAGACCTGTAAATGAAGACGATGAACTTGATATTGACCTTGTTTGCAGGTTAGAAGGAAAACAACCTGATTGGACACAATACGATTTAAAAAAGATTGTAGGAGACCGCTTAAAAGCTCATGGCACAATAAAGGAATTATTAGAAATTCCAGATGGTAGGCGTTGCTGGACACTGGATTACAAAAGAGATTTTCATATGGATGTTTTACCTTCCATTGTAAGTAGCGGTTATCGTATGGTTCTGGAAAAAGCTTTTTCTGCAAGAGAATTTGAGGATTTCAATTCACTTGAAATCAGAATTACAGATAATAAAGATTTACCAAATTACTTCACTCAAACATCACCAGAGTATTGGTTAAAAAGCAATCCCTTTGGATATGGACTTTGGTTTAGACAAAGGTCTGCCGTTCTTGTTGAAAAGCGGGTGCTTTTGAGTGAAGCCGTACAGCCTGTGCCGGCTTATCAAAAAGAAAAGTTGCCGTTACAACGTGTGGTGCAGATTTTGAAACGTCATCGTGATTTATGGGCTGATGGCAACGAACACAAACCCATATCAATTATTATTACGACCCTTGCTTCCAAGGCCTACCGACAGGAAACGAACATCATTGAAGCACTGGTAAATATTGTAAATACTATGGAGGATTACATTGAAGAATTTAATCCTTTCACTGGTGAAAAAATGAAATGGATTTCAAACCCAGTGAACAAAGAAGAAAATTTTGCAGACAAATGGCTTGAAGTACACCAAAAGCAGACTAACTTTTACAATTGGATGGAGCAGGTAAAGGCTGATATTAATAATATGACACTGCAAAGGGGATTGCAGATGATTCAAGAATCATTAGAAAAACCTTTTGGGAAAAGTGTTATCACCAAGACTTTCAGTAATTACGGTGACAATTATTTAAAACAAAGAGAAAGCGGAGCATTGAAAATGGCCGCAGGAACTGGGATGCTAGGTTCTACTGGAAGAACCTCAGTTACACAACACACTAATTTTGGTAAGAATGAGTAGGATATCACTTATACATCAGGCAGGTTCATTAAAGTCATATTTTCCCGATAGCGAAATAAAAAGACATGGTGAAAATGAGATAATATGGACAGGAACAGTTACACCTTCTCCTTTAAGTGCATCATATACTTTAAAGCTGCATTACAAATATAAAAAAGGAGCAAAAGTATATGTGATTGACCCAAGCCCATTGATACTGACAAAAGGAAAAATAAAATTACCACATGTTTACAGCACTCCCGAACAACGGCTTTGCTTATATTATCCCGAAGATAATGAATGGAATACCGGAATGTATTATGTGAAAACACTAATTCCCTGGGCTTGCGAATGGTTGGTACATTATGAATGCTGGGTGGCAACCGGAACCTGGCATGGTGGTGGCATTCACCATGAAACAGAAGCAGAAAAACAAGCCGACAAACTAAAAGAAGATGTTAATGAATAGTGATTTACAAAATAAAGAAGGCTTCAAAAAAACCAAACTCGGTTGGATTCCGGTGGAGTGGGAACTCAAGAAATTAAAAGAAATATTAATCGAAGGTCGTTTAGGTGGTAATTATAGAAATGGGGAGGCAAATTGTGGTATTCCTCTAATAAAGATGGGGAATCTTGATAGAGGCACAATGAAAACAGATAAAATCCAATTTTTACCAGAAAATGCTGATTATAATAATGAGGATGTCTTAAAAAAAGGCGACCTACTTTTTAATACTCGAAACACGCTGGAACTAGTAGGTAAAGTTGCCATCTGGAAAAATGAATTACATTTTGCACTATATAATTCCAATCTAATGCGAATGAGGTTTGATGGTAATTTTGTTGAATCAACCTGGTATATGAATTATGCTTTTAATTCCCACTATGGATTAAGCCAACTTAGAGGAATTGCCACAGGAACAACAAGCGTAGCTGCTATTTATGGAAGAGATTTAAACACAATAAAGTTTCCCCTACCCCCTCTCCCCGAACAACACTCCATAGCCAAACTCCTCACAAGCTGGGACACCGCCATAAGCAAACACAACCAACTAATTGCCCAAAAAGAGCTGCGCAAAAAATGGCTGATGCAGAATTTACTAACGGGGAAGATTCGGTTGAAGGGATTTAGTGGGGAGTGGAAGAAATATTATTTAGGAGATATGTTTTCAGAAAGAAACGAAAGGAATAATAATGGATTGTCTCTCCTTTCTATTGGTCAGAGTGGTGTTTATCCACAAGACGAATCAGTTAAAAAGGATACATCCAACACAGATAAGTCAAAGTATAAAAGAATTTGTAAAGGAGATATTGGTTATAATACAATGCGAATGTGGCAAGGTCGAAGTGCCTTATCTGAATTAAAAGGGATTGTTAGTCCGGCTTATACAGTTTTGAAACCAAGACAAAATACAAATTCGTTGTTTTTTTCATACCTTTTCAAAACACCTAAATTGATAAATTTATTTTGGCGCAATTCACAAGGTTTGGTTAATGATACATTGAATTGTAAATACAAGGATTTCTCAATTGTAAAAACTATAATTCCAGAAAAAGAAGAACAAACCGCCATAGCCCATGTCCTGCAAACCGCCGATAAAGAAATAGAACTACTCAAAGCCAAAACCGAAAAGTTAAAAGAGCAGAAAAAGGGGTTGATGCAGCAATTACTTACTGGTAGAAAAAGATTAACAACTAAATAAATATATTATGCCACGAAAAGAAAGACATGTTGTACCCAATCCCGAAGGAGGATGGGACTCAAAAAGAGAAAAAGCCCGAAAGGCTTCAAAACACTTCGATACAAAAAAAGAAGCAATGGATTGGAGCAGGGATAAATCAAAACGGGAAAAGTCGGAATTAATCCCACATAAAGAAGATGGTAAAATTCAAAATCCTGACAGCCATGGCAATGACCCTTATCCACCAAAAGAATAAACGATACAATGGAAAATAAACCATTCAAAATATTATCTATTGATGGTGGCGGCATAAGAGGTGTTTTCCCTGCTGCATTTTTAACCAACCTGGAAGTAGAGTTAAAGGCAAAAGGGAAAGAAAATTGGCAGATTTATCAAAATTTTGATTTAATCTGTGGTACATCCACCGGAGGCATCATTGCCATTGCATTGGCACTGGGTATTCCGGCACAGGAGATTTACGATTTGTATTATAATAATGCTGCTTCAATTTTCGGGAACAAAAGAGGTTTTTTGGGTCAATTGTTCTACGCTGCTCACAAAAGAGATGCTTTGGAGAACCTTATCAGGAAAATATTTAAAAATGTAAATAACGGTAAAGACCCTGTTTTAAAAGACTGTAAAACAAATATCTGTGTCCCGGTTTTCGATTTATTAGAGGGCAAACCATCTGTCCTGAAAAACGATTACCATCCAAGGTTTACCAGAGATTATCATATACCCGCTTTTAAAGCGGCATTGGCAACAGCTGCAGCCCCTGTGTTTTTTACCCCATATTCTTCTGAATATAAAGATTTGAACGGGGTTGTTAAACCTTTCAATAACAAAGTGGATGGAGGTGTATTTGCCAACAATCCAACTTTAACAGGAATCGTTGAAGCACAGGTTGCGTTTTATCAGGACATCGAAAATCTCAGGGTTCTTTCTTTGGGAACAGGTTATCAGAAATTTTCAGACGGCTCGAATCGCAGCAAATGGGGAATCGCCTATTGGATTAACCATAAAAGAAAAAGAATAATTGATTTGTTTATGCAGGCCCAATCACAACAGGTAGAGCATTTGATTCAATTAATGCAAAATGGTATTGACAAAGAAAAATACGAAAAGCCGGTCTTCGTTTATCGCAGAATAAATACCGAACTGGATGATACGCTAAATTGTGAAATGGACGAAACCAATAAGGACAAATTGAAAGCCCTGGCGCAAAAGGCCAATTATCAGTTTCATGAAAATGCAACAACAATTATTGAAGAATTTTGTAACTAGTCAAACCAAAAGAATATGACAATAGAAGAACTAAAGCACCTGAAAGAAAGCGAGGACAAGGTTGAGTTTAAAGGAGCCTTGAACCAATACAATTACAATAATGGCAGGCGAAGTGTATTGGGATATATTGTTGCACTTGCAAATGAAGGTGGTGGAAAATTAATTCTTGGGGTAAGAGAGAATAAGAACGGCTTACATATCATTACCGGTTCTGCCGCATGGGAAGGGCGTGAAGGCAAATTAGCAGAAGATGTTTACCGCGACAAGCAAATCAGGATTCAAACAGAAGTTTTATTTGAGACAGATAGACGTGTTTTGGTTATTCACATTCCGTCAAGACCGGTTGGCAAAACCCTGAAATTTGAAGATGTTACATTAATGAGGGTTGGTGAAAATTTATTGCCGATGAGCGATGAACAGTTGTTTAAAATCCTTCAGGAACAGGAACCCGATTTTTCAGCAAAAATTTGTAAGGGCCTAACCATTGATGAATTAAACAAAGATGCAATACTTAAATTAAAAGAAGCTTATTCAAAGAAACAGGATAACCCACAATTCCTTACCCTAAGTGACGAACAAGCTTTGTTCGATTTGGGATTGATTAATAATTCAAGAGTAACTTATGCTGCATTAATACTGATTGGGAAAAAAGAAGCTATAAAAAGTTTTCTACCACAGTCATCAGTAAATCTTGAATATCGGAACTCACTTACACAAATTAATTTTGATAATCGCAGAATATTTTCTGAACCTTATTATATTGCAATAGAGAATCTTTGGGAATTTATAAATCAGCGTAATGGAAAAGTGCCGGTTCAACAAGGTCCTTATATTTTCGATATTCCATTTTTTAATAAAGAAGTTATAAGAGAAGCCATTAACAATGCTATCGCTCATAGAGACTATCGTGTAAATAGTGAGGTTGTTGTAAAACAGTTTCCTACCGCTATGCATATCATTAATCCGGGAGGATTTCCGCTGGGGGTTTCATTGGATAATCTTTTGACCGTAAACAGTACTCCGCGTAATCGTTTACTGGCTGATGTTATGGCTAAAACAGGAGTTGTTGAGCGTTCGGGACAAGGTGTTGATAAAATTTACTATCAAACTATTTCTGAAGCTAAACCAGAACCTGATTATTCAAAAACAGATAATTACCAGGTAGAACTTCGCCTTTCGTCAATTGTTGAAGATAAGGCATTTGCTTTGTTCCTAAGACAAATACAACAAGAAAGAAAGTTTGACGATAAATTGAGCGTTCAGGATGTTATCGTGTTAAACAATATTAGAAAGGGAGTTGATAAGAAAAAGATGGATAAATCTATTTTGATTAAACTGGAAAAAGATGGATTGATTGAAAAACATGGTAAAACCAAGGGAACATATTATTTGCTATCAAGAGCATATTATGAATTTACAGGAGAAAAAGGTAAATATAGTAAAATCACTGATTGGGATGATAGTCAGATGTTCTATTTGATACTCCAGCATTTACAGAAATTTCAAACAGCTAAGATGAATGATTTCATTGATTTGTTTGAAGGCAGGCTATCAAGGAAACAAGTACGCTATACTATTGAAAAACTAGTTAAAAAAAATGACCTAAAACGGGAAGGAGAAGGGAAAGGCACTTTTTATTCTATTGGGGAGAATTTCATTAATACAATGAGCATACTTTCTAAAGCTATTAATATTGGTATAAATCAAATGAAAGATAATGGAGAAATTGAATAATTCAATTGGCCATAAATTGGCCATAAGTTTGGCCCTAAATCAAAAGTTTTCAACAATGTTGTTAATAACTATCAACAAGTTACACAGGATTCAGAATGGCCATAAATTGAAATTAATTCCCCATAAAACTGTTATTTTTCCCACAAACACCTGTCAAATCGCAAACAATAACACTTATATTGCATAGTTTCAAGTATATAGAAAATTACGAGAGTTCCCCAAAAAGGGGAATAAATTCTCCAAAAAGATAAAAATATGGATACACTAAGTTTTAAAGAAGACCATATCAGTCAAATCCCGGCTTTGCAATTCTTGCAAAATTTGGGTTATCAATACCTTTCAACGGGAGATGCGTTGCAGTATAGAGAGAATAAAACCACCAATGTACTTTTGGAAGATATTTTACGTAAACAACTGAAAGAAATCAATAGCATTCGGGTTAGCAATACCAAGACTGCCATTTTCACAGACGAAAATATTGAACGTGGTATTCGTGCATTGAAGGACTTGCCAATGAACGAAGGTTATATTCATGCTTGCGAAACAGCTTATAATCTTATTACCTTGGGCAAAGCTTTGGAACAAAGCATTGATGGAGACAAAAAAAGCTTCACACTTCAATACATCGACTGGAAAAATCTGGAGAACAATGTATTTCATGTAACTGAAGAATTCAGTGTAATGCGAAGTACGAGTAAAGAGCATTATCGCCCGGATTTGGTTTTGTTTGTAAACGGTATTCCGCTTTGCATTATCGAATGCAAACGCCCCGACATGAAAAAGCCTCTGAAACAGGCAATAAGTCAACATTTAAGAAACCAGCAGGAAGACGGTATCCGGAATTTATATGTATATTCTCAGCTCACATTAAGTATTGCAACGCAGGAAGCCGCTTACGCGACCAATGCGACCCCTGAGAAGTTCTGGTCGATATGGAAAGAGAAATTTGATACGGAAGCCGAAGAACAAGCTTATAAAAATAAACTCTCTGAATTAAAGAACAGTCCGTTAACCCAAGTGCAGAAGGACAAACTTTTTTCTGACCGTTTCAGGTATGTAAGACAATATTTTGATACGCTTGAAAATGAAGATATCTTAACTACCGAGCAAGATAAATACCTGTATGGTTTGTGCAATCCAAAGCGCTTATTGGAGCTTGTTTTTAGTTTTATTTTATTTGACAATGGAACAAAAAAAGTGGCTCGCTATCAACAGTATTTTGCCATAAAAAAAACAATGAAACGCATTTTGTCGATTGATGGCGGCAAAAGGAAAGGGGGTGTGATTTGGCACACACAAGGTAGTGGAAAATCACTCACAATGGTGATGTTGGCGCAAGCTATCGCTATGGAAAAAACCATCAGAAATCCAAAAATCATATTGGTTACCGATCGTACCGATTTAGACAGACAAATAACCGGTACATTCAGAAAATGTGGCATATTTGTCGAAAATGCCACAACAGGTCAACGCCTGGTTGACCTATTGGAAAACAAAAGTGACGCTGTTGTAACAACCATTATCAATAAGTTTTCGGCCGCCATGAAAAAAATCAGAAAGCCATTGGAAAGTCACGATATTTTTGTGTTGGTTGATGAAGGACATAGAACACAATACGGAATTTTTAATATTGACATGCGAAAAACATTGCCCAATGCTTGTTTTATTGCCATGACAGGCACTCCATTATTTAAAAAAGACAAAAGTACTGCTGCTAAATTTGGCGGAATCATTGATGCTTACACCGTTGACCAGGCCGTAGAGGATAAGGCAGTCGTTCCCCTTTTATACGAAGGGAGATTAGCGAGGCAAAATGTAAATTCAGGTCCTTTAGATACATTCTTTGAAATGGTATCGGAACCGCTCACCGAATATCAAAAGGCTGATTTTAAAAAGAAATCTATCCGGGCTGACCAATTGAATCGTGCCGAACAAAAAATATATGCCATTGCCTGGAATATTAGCTTACACTTTCGTGACAACTGGCAAGGCACACCTTTTAAAGCACAACTGGTTTGTGATAGAAAGATAAATGCAATTCGTTACAAAGAATTTTTGGATGAAATTGGTATTGTGAGCAGCGAAGTGTTGATATCACCCATTGATGAAAGAGAGGGTGAAGAAAGTGCTTATGAAAAATCCAGCGAAAAAGTAAATCGTTTCTGGAGAAGAATGATGGATGAGCACGGGAATTCAAAGAAGTACGAGAAAAATCTCATTAGTCGTTTTAAAAATCAGAAAGACCCCGAGATTATTATTGTCATTGATAAACTATTGACCGGTTTTGATGAACCTAAAAACACAGTCCTTTACCTTACGCGTAATTTGCAAAGTCATAAATTGTTGCAGGCCATTGCAAGGGTAAACAGGATTTATCCCGATAAAGAATTTGGTTATATCATTGATTATTACGGGGTTATTGAAAATCTAGATGATGCCTTACTTTTGTACTCTTCGTTTGAAGATTTTGATGCCGATGATTTGGAGGGCACATTAACTAATATCAATGAGGAAATAAAGAAACTGCCCCAAAAACATTCTGAGTTATGGGATATTTTCAAATCAATTGCCAATAAGCGAGATGCTGAAGCTTATCAATTACTCCTAAAAGACGAGGCAGTTCGTGTAGTTTTCTACGACAAGCTTGCAGCCTTTGCAAAAGCTTTGAAACTGGCCCTTTCTTCAATGCGATTCCACAAAGAAGTGGAAGAGAAAACGATTAATCGTTATAAAGAAGATTTAGCCATGTTTATGAAACTTCGTATGGCAGTTGTAGAAAGATACTCTGATACCATTGACTACAAACAATACGAAGGGCAAATCCAAAAACTAATTGACACACATATAACCACCGGAAAAGTAGAGATTATTACAGAATTGGTCAATATTTTTGACAAAGAAAAGTTTCAGGAAGAGGTAGAAAATACAACGGGCAAAGCTGCCAAAGCGGACAAAATTGCCAGCCGTACCGCTAAACACATATCTGAGAAAATGGAGGAAGACCCCGCATTTTACAAGAAGTTTTCTGAAATGCTGAAAGAAACCATTGCCGATTACGAAGCAAAACGGATTGATGAAGCACAATATTTAAGCAAAGTTCAGGAAATTATGAATAATGTGTTGGCTTATACCGATAATGAAATACCGGAAACTTTGAAAGAAAAAGATGTAGCCAAAGCATTCTATGGTTTAACACATGAAGCTTTAAATGAAAAGATTCAGGATAATGTGGTAAAAACTGAAATTTCCGTACAAACCGCACTAAAGATCGATGAATTAATAAAACAAGCTGTTCTAGATAATAATAACCCAATAATTGATTGGCAATTTAAATCTAATATCACAGGCAGGCTTCTAATTGAAATAGGTGATTATTTAATTGATGAGGTGAGGGATAAATACAATATCAACCTTTCATTTGGTGAGATGGATGAGATAGCTGATAAGTGCATTGAAGTCGCTAAACTACGTTACAAATAATGAATACATCAATTCAATTCGGTAGAAAAAAAATAGATTTTTTTGTGGTGTATTCCGCCAGGAAAACTCTTGGCATAACAGTTACTCCAAACCTGGATGTATTGGTGAAGGCCCCAATTGACAGTTCAATAGATAAAATTAAAGAGAAACTAAAGAAAAAAGCTCCCTGGATAATAAAACAGCAAAGTTTCTTTCTCTCATTTTATCCTAAAACTCCGGCACGAAAATATATTGGGGGAGAAACCCACTTATATTTAGGCAGACAATTCCTTTTAAAAATTGAGACAAATAAAATAAACTCAGTAAAATTAAAAGGTAAATTTATTGTAGTAAAAACCTCAGATAAATCAAAAGTTAAAGGACTAATAAAAGAATGGTATTTACATCATGCCAAATTAAAGTTTTACGAAATAGCTAAGCCATTAATTGACAAGTTTAAGAGATACAAAGTTGAACCAGAATCGATTGTATATAGAGAAATGCCCACCCGATGGGGCAGCTGCACACCTAAAAGAAAAATAATTTTAAATCCTGAATTAATAAAAGCACCCAGAGGTTGTATCGAATATGTAATCACTCATGAATTGTGCCATTTAGTTCATCACGACCATACTCGGAAATTCATTGAATTACAGGCCAAAGAAATGCCGGATTGGGAAAGATGGAAATCAAAATTAGAAAACCTATTAGCATAATAAAAGAGTCACCCCTACTTGTAAATCCCGATAATTATCGGAGCCAAAACCCACGAACCAACACAGCTTCAAAGCTTTGTCAAAGAGCTTACAAATTCTGCCCAAGTAGGGGAGATGCCTGTTTTTTCAATTTTCGGGTTCTTTTACCACAAAGGAACACGAAGGAGTTCATTGGCGCATGAATGCTTCGCGTGCCTTAGGTTATTTCGACGGTCCGCATGAGGGATAGGAACGGTAGCCCGCAGACGGAAGGGCTTGTGATGGCTGTGGCGGCAAAAGCGACAGCGAAGCTCTTTGCCGCCACATAGCCGAACAGCCCGGCCGGCGAGGACTAAAGTGGATAGCCCGGCCTGAAAGGCATGCCCAAATGATTATTATCTATCACTTTTATCGGTTCTGTATTACTCAGGAAAATGCTTATTTTTGCAACTGATTAACTTTGAAAAACATTATAAAACCATGTCAGAAATAGAAACAAAAAACAAACTACAGTTTAAAGTTGCCGACCTTCACTTGAATGACTGGGGACGCAAAGAGATGGAAATTGCAGAAAAAGAGATGCCGGGGCTGATGGCGCTGCGCAGAAAATATGGTGTGCAAAAACCGCTGAAAGGTTCGCGCATCACCGGTTCGCTACACATGACCATTCAGACCGCCGTACTCATTGAAACACTTACTGAACTTGGTGCCGATGTGCGCTGGGCCAGTTGTAATATTTTCTCCACACAGGATCATGCCGCCGCCGCTATTGCTGTCGGAAAAAACGGCACAATTGAAAATCCTCAGGGCATTCCTGTCTTTGCCTGGAAAGGTGAAACACTAAGCGAATACTGGTGGTGTACAAACCAGGCATTGTCGTTTCCCGGTGGCAAAGGACCAAACCTGATTGTGGACGATGGTGGCGATGCTACTTTGTTGATTCACAAAGGTTTCGCTGCCGAAAACGATCCTTCGACGATTGATATAAAAGCCGAAAGTGAAGAAGAAGAAGAGATTCTGAAGCTGTTGAAAGCCACACTGGCTGATGATCCAAACAGATGGCACAACATCGTGAAAGAGTGGAAAGGCGTTTCGGAAGAAACTACCACCGGTGTGCACCGTCTTTACCAAATGAAAGAAGACGGTACCCTTTTGGTTCCTGCCATCAATGTGAACGACTCGGTAACCAAATCGAAATTTGATAACCTTTATGGCTGTCGCGAATCGCTGGCCGATGGTATCAAACGTGCCACCGACGTTATGATTGCGGGAAAAGTGGTGGTCGTTGCCGGTTACGGCGATGTGGGAAAAGGCTCGTCAAAATCCATGAAATCTTACGGCGCTCGTGTGATGGTTACCGAAATCGATCCTATTTGTGCTTTGCAGGCCTCCATGGAAGGGTATGAAGTTACCACCATGGAAGAAGCGGTCAAAGAGGGAAACATCTTTGTTACCACCACCGGAAACCGCGACATTATCACCATCGACCACATGGCTGCTATGAAAGACGAAGCCATCGTTTGCAACAT
>VAOZ01032852.1_pt1 | contig 14304 bp, 14 predicted proteins | sample 3394041 | NCBI WGS metagenome assembly VAOZ01 (sample SAMN08290431, study PRJNA428436) | hydrothermal vent metagenome | isolation source: Deep-sea hydrothermal vent chimney | place: Indian Ocean: Southwest Indian Ridge
CCTGTCGTACCTGTCGTACCTGTCGTGGTAGTCGGAGCCGAAACACTCGTTCCGCTAGTCAATGCTGTACCTGCCGTACCCGACTTGTAATATGTACCCGCCTGACTCGTTTCCATGGCATAAAATTTATCGCCATTGAGATGTTTGTCGGTGATGCTGACTGCGTTTGAGTTCGTCGAAATATTCGCCACAAGACTCACGTTCTTACTGAGCGTAATGCCCTCCGACTGGCTTGAACCCGTCGTCGAAACATAACCTTTAGTGGGACCCGTCAACAGCACCCCCGACGTTGAACCGGCCGTTCCAGCCGTTCCTGAAGACGTAACGGAACTACCATATTTCTGATAGTCGGTGAACAGCGCCTCTTCCGCCAGTCTGACGGTATGCAAATCAGACAGAGCAGCAGCATTGAATGCCTTGGCGCGATAGGCCGAGAATTGTGGAATGGCAATCGCAGCCAAAATACCGATGATTGCAATGACAATCATTAGTTCAATCAACGTAAATCCCTGTTCCTCTTTTTTCCTCATGTTCATCATGATAAAATACCCCATTATTCTATAGTTTCGAGCAGAGCTCTCATTTCAATGATTTAAGAGACACAAAAGCTATGACGCAAGCCAGATGCCAACGTTAGCGACTGGAATCGCACGCAACCCAGATGGACACTGACAAAATTTGTCGGTTCCGCTGCTAAAATTGGGGTGTTTGTTCACCTCGGTATTGTAATGCCTCGGCTAAATGCGAAGGGGATACAGATTCCCCTTCGCTTACATCACCATCCAGATCGGCGATGGTACGCGCAACCTTCAAAATCCGATAGTAACTACGGGCCGAAAGCGAAAATCGCTCCATTGCTGCGTCCAGCAACTTCGACCCTTCCGCGTCCGGTCTGGCATATTGTTCGATCTGCTGCTGACTCATGCGCGCGTTCACACACCCCTCACCCAGCCGTACATATTGACGTTTCCGTGCCGCCGCCACCCGTTTCGCGACCAACGAGGAAGACTCACCAGACTGCATACCCGCCAATTCATCTTTACCCACCGGCGGCACGTGTACGTGTAAATCAAAACGGTCCAGCAGCGGCCCTGAAATACGCTGTCTATATCGCCTGATTTGGGCAGGTGAACAGCGGCAGGCACGGGTGGGATGCCCCAGATAACCGCAGGGGCAGGGATTCATGGCCGCCAACAATTGGAAACGGGCCGGAAATTCCAGCGTATCCGCCGCGCGGGCGATACACACGCGACCATCTTCCAGCGGCTGGCGCAACACCTCCAGCACCTGACGTTTAAATTCCGGCAATTCATCCAGGAACAGCACACCGAAATCGGCGCGGGACACCTCTCCGGGGCGTGGTGTACTACCGCCACCAATCATGGCTACATCCGAGGCAGAGTGATGGGGTGAGCGAAACGGGGGTGTGGCATCTGTCAGTTTACGACTACCATCGCCGGAGACGCTATAGATGCGGGCTACCTCCAGACGCTGCGCCAGCGTCAGCGGCGGTAGAATCCCGGGTAACCGTTTGGCCAACATACTCTTGCCCACGCCAGGTGGGCCACTCATCAGCAAATGGTGGCCTCCGGTAGCGGCAATCTCCAGCGCCCTTCTCGCCTGAAGCTGGCCACGGATATCGGCCAAATCCAGCCCATCCGCGATGCTTCCAGTATCCGGGATCAATTCCGCAGGTAAAGCGGTAAGCAAGTCCCGCCCGCTCAGATGGCGCACCACCTGCAGCAGATTGGTGGCGGGAAACACTTCAAGCCCCTCAACGAGGGCCGCTTCCCTGGCATTCTCCTCAGGTACAATCAGGCAAAAAAACCCCATCTCCCGCGCATGCATGGCCAGCGGCAATACGCCGGGTACCGGATTCAACCGGCCATCCAGTGCCAGCTCTCCTATCATGAAGGGGAGATTATCCTCTGTCATTTCCGGGGCTTTTGCCGCGCCCTTACCCATGTGAACCTGTCCGCTGGCCATCAACAAACCGATAGCGACGGGGAGGTCAAAATGGGCACCATCCTTGCGCTTATCCGCCGGTGCCAAATTAACTGTGATATGCCTGAGAGGAAATTCGAAACCGGAATTGAGCAGGGCCGAGCGCACCCGTTCCCGTGCCTCTCGCACGGCCGCTTCCGGCAAACCCACCATATTCCACGCAGGCAGACCACGCGATAAATCGACTTCCACATCCACCGCTTCCGCATTCAATCCGCGCAATGTAGCACTCGGCAAACGCGCTAACATGGCTTGCTGAAACGAGGGGCGGAATATGCCGAGAGCCTGTCAGACTTAGGGGGGGTCGTCGTGGGCAGATAGGAACGTGAGGTCAAAATAACATGATTTCGAGGCGCTAAGTTACAACCATGAGCCTCTTTCAAAACTCGTGAGCGGCGATCAGCCTGCATTCATCTTCTTTTCCAGCGCTACAATCCGCGCCTCCATTTCCTTGATATTTCCACGGGTTTTCGCAAGCAGCGCTTCGGCTACCTGCATACGCTCGTCGGTGACGACATCCAGTCCGTCAAGCGCACTCTCCACGATGGCTTTGACCTGCGCCTGTGCCTCTTCCTTCACACCGCCGAGCAGGCGCAAACCTCCGGCTATTTTTTCCGCAATATCATCCAGTACTGTCTGTTCCAATCTCATTGTTTTTCTCCCGAAAAGTTTACCTCAAGCTGATTTTCTTCGATAGTTTCCCTTTCAGATAACCCCACTTCCCGGATGGCATATCGATCCTGAGCCAACCGCTCCTCCTGGATTTATCAAGCTCCAGCAAAGCGCCGGGCCTGTACCAGCCAACCCGCCGCGACTTGATTAAAGGCTGAATACGGATGTTGTGATACCCCAGGAAATTAAATCGCTTATGCGTATTCCTGTGCGCAGAAACCTCCTGGACCACTTTGAGAATCGCCTGCTCGACTGAATGCTGGCGACCCACCCCCCGATGTACAATAATGGAGACCGTTGTCAGCATGGGTGTCTGACGTTTCAGCCCTATCGTACCATCCATTCTGTCGTTACCGAAGCCGATGGCATATCCCTCTCCTACAGGCTCCAGCACATCCACATCCAGTTCCATCTGGCGGAGCCCCTGCTGCACCGATGCCAGCGCATTTTGCATACTGGCGGGAAGGCTCTCCTCCTGGCTTCTGAAAAAGTCCACCACGCCTTCGATGAGACCCCCCGGCACTGCCGTCACCGCCGAAGCAGAAGCACAACCACCCAGGAGTAAGAGGAGGATACCAACAACTATCCGCCCCATCGCCGACCCCCTTGATCTTCGATACCAAGGTGAGATAACAGTCTGTCCGTCATAAAATCCACCAAATCGGAAACACTCTCCGGCCGATGATAAAAGCCCGGCATGGCCGGAATCATATGCACGCCCATGCGGGTGAGCGAAAGCATGTGTTCGAGGTGAATGGACGACAGGGGCGTCTCCCTCGGCATCAGAATAAGGCGCCCGCCTTCCTTGAGCATCACATCAGCCGCGCGTTCGATGAGATTATCCGACGCACCCGTAGAAATTCGCGCCAGTGTCCCCATGGAACAAGGCGCAACGACCATACGCCGGATACCCGCCGACCCCGAAGCTGCGGGGGAAAACCAGTCGTCCAGCGCATAGCATCGCAAGTCCTCCTCACCAATACCCAGATGCTGTGCCAGAAATGAGCGTCTCAGTTCCGGCGATTCGGGGAGAATCATATCCAGCTCATGTCTGAGGACCACGCACGCAGCATGCGAGACCAGGATATGCTGACGTATCCCGGCTTTACCCAGACGCTGCATCAGGCGCAAACCGTAGGCAGCGCCCGAAGCACCCGTCATAGCCACCACAATACCGTACTTAACATCATTCATCCGCTACTCTCACATGCTGAAACGTTCACCCAGATACAACCTCCGGGCATCCGGGTGTACCACAATATCATCCGGCGTCCCCTGCACCAGAATCTCGCCCGCGCTCATCAGATACGCCCGGTCGCAAATAGACAGGGTATCGCGAACATTGTGATCGGTAATCAAAATGCCAATATCGCGCGTCTTCAAATCACTGATAATGGCCTGTATATCTTCCACAGCGATGGGATCCACACCGGCGAATGGCTCATCCAGTAACAGGAATCGCGGACGCGTCACCAGCGCTCGCGCAATCTCGGTACGCCGCCGCTGGCCGCCGGATAGCGTATAAGCTTTCTGGTGCTGTACGCCTTCGATACCCAGTTCCAAAAGGAGATATTCGAGTCGTTCCTCGATTTCTTCCCGTGGAATATTCAATGTTTCGAAGATACTCAGCAGATTCTCGCGCACAGTCAGCTTACGAAAGATGCTTGCTTCCTGTGGCAGATAACCGATACCACGCCGGGCCCTGTGGTGCATGGCCAGATGTGTCATGTCTTCTCCATCCATGGTGATCGAACCTTCATCACAATTCACCAACCCACAAACCATATAGAAGCTGGTCGTTTTTCCCGCACCGTTGGGCCCGAGCAAGCCCACGCACTCGCCCGAATAAACATCCAGCCCGACAGCATGCACCACTTTCTTTTTGTGATAGGATTTACTTAAATTTTCGGCAGACAGATGATGGACCTCACTCAAGGGGATGGCCTTGCAGAAGGTTTCACTGACGCCTTGCCAGCCGGGTGCGCATCAATGCGCAGTTTTACCTGCTTCCCCTTGCCCCGGCGCACCTCCGTGGTCTTCTCCTTAATATGGTAAATAATCGTGGCACCTTCAATGCGTCCGCCGGGCTGCTCCATCACGGCATGCCCGGTAAGCGTCAGTACCTGATGTTTGTTATCCATGTCGGCCTTGTCCGAATGGCCGTGTTGATCACCTTGTCGCATGCGCACATGCCCTGTTGCCACACCACGGTCGATACCGCTCTTCTCTGTATAAAACACCCTTAATGTATCACAAAATAGCTCGAAACCATCACGCTTCAAATGCACATGACCAGTAAACAAAGCCTGCTGCTTGTTATTCCAGATATCCAGGTGATCGGCCTGTATAGTGACCGGCCCGGCCCATGCCGGGCACACACCGAAAAAAACAGTCGCCATAAGTATGGTAAGAAAGCGCATCATGGTGTGACCTTCATCCGCATGGGTCGCGTATCTTCAATCCATACACCGTCTTCCACCCGAACATGCTGCGTAGCACGCCACAGCGTCAGGTTCCGACCGCGAATATGCGTGCTTTCCCCCTCAATGCGGAAAGCTCCAGGCACCATGACGACCTCTTTCTGGTGGTCGTAACGCAGGCTTTTGCTGTACAAATGCCATTTTCCGTACCGCAGCTCCACATTTCCCTCGAATCGAACTTGCCTGGACAGCGGATTAAACCATGCTTCCTTCCCCGTGACCGGTATACTTTTCCCGGCGGCGCTAAACAATTTCAGTTCAGGTTTCAGCAAATGCATGGTACCCGTCAGCTGTTGTTCCGCCTTCGCGGCTTTCAGTCGCCACACCGTGCGTCCAGCCTCCCGTTCAACGATCAGGGGCTTATCCACGTGGGTCCGCGGGGTCTTCCCCGCCGCCGAATCAGTGGAAAGCGGCAATTGTCCCTGCTGTACCTGCCACATCAAAAACGCGGCAACGAACACACTCCCTGCGGCAAGCCCCAGGAACCCCCACTTAAGCCACGTCATATAGCCAGCCGCAATCGGTGGGAGAAACGCCATAAGGCTTATGAATCACCCGCGTCCAGCTATCATTAGCCAGAATTATTCCCTCCGCAGCCTGCCGCACGGCACCGCGCCCGCCGTCAAAACCGGACACCCAATCCGCATATTTCAGTACCGATGGATGCGCGTCCTTTGGTGCGAACCCCAGGGCGCAGGATCGCATGGGCGCAAGGTCGAGTACGTCATCACCCATATAGGCACAATTCTCCGCAAGTAATCGCGCCTTCGTCAGCAGTATGCCCAACCCTTCCCTTTTATTCAGGCTGCCCTGTACCACATGTTCGATACCCAGGTCCGATGCCCGGCTGCTTACAACGCCGGATGTGCGTCCGGTCAGGATACCCACCTGGATGCCCGCGCGTTGTAATAACTTGATGCCATGCCCGTCCCGCACGTTAAAGCCCTTTGTTTCTTTGCCTGTATCATCCATCAGGATCGATCCTTCCGTCATCACACCATCCACATCCAGAATCAGCATTCGGATGCCGCGTGTTATATTGATCGGAAACGTCCGAAATGAATCGTCTCTCATACCGCACCTGCCCGCAGCAAATCATGAAGATGTACCACCCCGACGGGTTCACCCTTTTCATCCAGCACGAATACGGCGGTAATTTCCTTTTCTTCCATCAACCGCACCGCCTCGAATGCCAGGTGGTCGGGAGCAATGGTTTGTGGTGACCTGTGCATCAACTCCCCGGCCGGACGCGCTAAATCCAGATCCCCGGATTCCATCATGCGACGTAAATCACCATCACTGATACACCCGGCCAATCTGCCGTCCACCAACACACCCACAATGCCCATACGATGGGAACTGATAGTGACAATGACATCCCTGAGGGGTACACCGGATTGCACCACGGGCAAGTCGATACCCTTGTGCATCAAATCGCCCACCCGCGTCAGCTTACGGCCCAAACTGCCTGCCGGGTGGAAACGGGCAAAATCATCAGGGGTAAACCCGCGCTGTTCCAGAACCACCACCGCCAGCGCATCACCAAGCGCCAGGGCAGCCGTGGTCGAAGCCGTAGGGGTGAGATCATGCGGGCAGGCTTCCCTGGGAGCATTCACATACAACACCGCATCGGCATGGCGACCCAGCGTGGACCCCGGCCTGCCCGTCATGGCAATCAGCAGCGCCCCCATCCGTTTAATCATGGGTAGAAGCTTGACCACCTCATCGGTTTCACCGCTGTGAGAAAGCGCCAGCACAACATCATGCCGGGTAATCATACCCAAATCGCCATGTTGTGCCTCGGCGGCATGCACGAAGAAAGCCGGCGTTCCTGTGGAGGCAAAGGTGGCGGCAATCTTTTTGGCAATGATGCCGGATTTACCCATACCGACCACGACCAGGCGTCCATCCAATGCGAGAATGCTTTCAACTGCCCGGCAGAAATCATCGCTAAGCGAATCTGCGGTGGCGGCGATAGACTGCTGCTCAATGCTAAACACCGTCCGGGCTGTATCCAGCCAATGGCTGGTATTTATCGGAAGGTTGCTCATCCCCAGGCCAGCAATGTGGGACTTTGCGTTATACGCTCCAACATGCGCGCCGCAAGCCGCCGGAAGCGAGACATTTGCGCGGCAGGCACTGGATTTGCAGGGATCCGCTTGACTGTCAGCGGATTTACCGCGCGCCCACGCACGCGAAATTCGAAATGCAGGTGTGGCCCTGTGGCAAGGCCGCTCATTCCCACATAACCGATCACTTGCCCCTGGTGCACGCGCACACCCCGCCTGATGCCATGCGCATAGCGGCTCATGTGAGCATAGGCGGTAGAGTGGATGCCATCGGTGTGCCGGATCAGGACAAAGCGGCCATAACCACCTTTCCAGCCAGCAAAGGCTATGCGACCGTCACCCACGGCGTGGATGGGTGTACCCATGGGTGCGGCATAATCCACGCCGTGGTGTGCCCGCGTGTAGCCGAGGATTGGATGCATGCGTCTTAAACTGAAGCGTGAGGAAATACGTGTGAACTTGACGGCTGCCTTTAGGTAGGTCTTGCGCACGCTCTTGCCCTCAGGCGTAAAATACTCCACCCGGCCATTCGGAAACGTGTAACGTACGGCACGAAAAATATGGCCCCGATTGACGAATTGGGCAGCCTGAATCACGCTATCGAACAATTTCCCCTGCCTGTCGAAACGTTCCTGTACCAGTAGGCTGAAGCGGTCTCCCGGACGAAGATCACGGGCGAAATCAACATCCCAGGCGAAAATATCCACCAGATTCATGGTGGTCCGTTCATCCAGACCAGCGTGTGCCGCAGCGAGGAACAAACTCCCCTTGATCCTCCCCCGGAAAACCACCTGCCGGGTGGTTATGGCCCGAGATTCAAGGCCCGCACTCCATGTATCCGCCCGCAGGCGACTTAAACGTAAAACATGACTGTTATCGACGGGATAATAAACATTCGTGCGCACCCCCTGGTCGTGACGGTCGAAATCCCGCCCGGCCATAACCTCTTTCAAAGGATAGACAGGCCTGGCCGCAGCAACCATATGGTTCACATCAGCAAAGGAAAACCCCAGGCGGGAAAGCACATAAATGGCGGCATCCCCTTTCTTGATCGTTTCGTGCCGCCATGTGGAATCAATAGTTGAGGGCTTATCCACCTTCACGGTAATCCATTCTTCATGCGTACCCATCGCTCTTGCGACAACGTTGTTTTCAGTACCGGACAAACCCCATGCCATCCCGGTAACAGCTATGCCAATCAAAAGGAGCAAGCCCAGAAAATAATTGAGGCGCGGCAATATATACCCCCGTCTTTTACCGGACGCTTTGATACCGCCTGGAAAACTCCGTTGTCGTATTTCGTTAGATTGCAATCAAACTCCTGTTAAATATTGAACATTGAACTACGCCGCGACAATTCGGTAAAATGACACATCCACTGACTATGTCTGCATGGCGAAGTTTTCGTATGCTCAAGATAAATGCAAAGCTTGTCAAAGCCCGGATAATAGACAACATGGCAGCATGGCATGAGTACCGAGCCATCATAAGCACAGAAAGCCAATGACAAAACTCATAAGCGGTGATCGGCAACCCCACTTTGGCCCATTGGATTCGGGCCGTTGGTCCTCAGGGCTTGCGCCCCGCCCTTACGGGCGTCCAAACGGCCTGCGGCCTTTTTGTCCGGGCTGGAACTTTGGTCCATGGAACCACCATGCACCTCATTCTATCCCGAAAATGGACTCAACGTGGGGTTGCCGCTCATCCACTCAGAGTTTTGTAATTGGCTCTAGAAATTAAACTTACAGGAGAATTTCATGCCCAGTTTTGACGTGGTTTGCGAAACCGACATGCAGGAAATGGATAACGCGGTCAATCAAACCCATAAGGAAATCACCACGCGCTATGATTTTAAGGGAAGCAAAGCAAACATCACATTGAGCGACGAGACTATCACCATCGTCGGTGACGACGACTACAAGTTAAATACCGTAGCTGAAATTCTTCGTGCCAAGCTGGTACGCAGAAACCTGGACCCGAAATGTCTCGAATACGGCGAACTTGAGGATGCCAGCGGTGATGCCAAACGCCAAATACTGAGTATCAAGCAGGGTATCAGTCAGGAACTGGCCAAAACGATGATCAAAGCCATCAAACAGGAAAAGATGAAGGTACAAGCCTCCATCCAGGGCGACCAAATACGAATTTCCGGCAAGAAGCGCGATGACTTACAGTCCGTCATAACCCTGATCAAGGGCATGGATACCGATCGGCCAGTGAACTTCGTAAACTTTAGGGATTAAAGACCTTTACGTTTAAGGTAGGGTTTCAGATATTGCCCGGTGTATGATTTCTCACACGCTGCCACGTCCTCCGGCGTACCGACAACCACGATCTCGCCACCCCGGTCGCCGCCTTCCGGACCCATATCCACAATCCAGTCGGCTGTCTTGATCATTTCCAGGTTGTGTTCAATGACAATCACCGTGTTACCGCGCTCCGCCAGCGCATGCAGCACATCCAGCAGTTTGGATACATCATCGAAATGCAAACCCGTGGTGGGCTCGTCGAGGATGTACAGCGTGTCGCCCGTCGCACGGCGAGCCAGCTCACGGGATAACTTGATTCGCTGCGCCTCACCGCCGGATAGCGTGGTGGCGGACTGTCCCAAACGGATATACCCCAGCCCCACCTGCCGCAATGTCTCCAGACGATGGCGAACAGGCGTAATACGAGCAAAGAATTCGCCTGCCTCATCCACCGTCATGGCCAGCACATCGGCAATGGATTTACCCTTATAGCGTATATCCAGTGTTTCGCGGTTGTAGCGAGCGCCAGCGCAGGTTTCACAATGAACATACACATCGGGGAGAAAGTGCATTTCCACCTTGATAATGCCGTCTCCCTCGCATACTTCGCAACGCCCGCCCTTTACATTGAAGGAGAAACGTCCCGCCTTGTAACCCCGGGCGCGCGACTCCGGTACAGAAACAAACAAATCCCGGATGGGTGTAAACAACCCTGTGTAGGTGGCCGGATTGGAACGAGGCGTGCGCCCGATAGGGCTTTGATCAATATCAATGACCTTATCTATCCGCTCAGCACCAAGCAGCTCATCGTATACCCCCACCCGTTCTCTTACCTGTCGCATTCTTTTGGCAAAAGCGCGATACAGTGTATCAATCACCAGTGTGGATTTACCAGAACCGGAAACACCGGTTACGCAGGTCAGACGGCCTATAGGAAAGGTTACATCTACACGCTGAAGGTTGTGTGTTCGCGCCCCTTTTACCCCCAGCACCGGATGGCCCGAAGGAATCGGCGTGCGGGCAGGCACGGTAATAGATTTACGCCCCGTCATATAAGCGGCAGTCAGCGAACGCGGATGTTCAAGTACGGTGTCAATCGGACCCGCCACCACCACTTCCCCGCCATGTTCACCAGCCATGGGGCCCATATCTACCACCCAGTCGGCACGACGGATGGTGTCCTCGTCATGTTCAACGACAATGACCGAATTACCCAAATCACGCAGACGTTCCAGCGTCGTCAGCAAGCGGTCGTTATCGCGCTGGTGCAGCCCGATGGACGGCTCATCAAGGATATAGAGTACACCCACCAACGCTGATCCGATTTGTGTGGCCAAACGAATGCGCTGCCCTTCGCCGCCGGACAGCGTTCCCGCCGTACGATGCAGGCTGAGGTAATCCAGACCCACTTCGATCATAAAGCCCAAACGAGCGTCCACCTCCTCCAGCACCCTGTTGGCAATGGCCTGATCCTGCGACCCCAGTTGAAGATCCCTCACCCATTGCCGCGCTTCGCGCAACGGCATTCGGACAAGCTCCGGCAGGCTTACGCCACCTACCCGAACATGCCGGGCTGCCAGGTTCAGGCGCGAACCATCACAGGCGGGGCACGGCACATCATTGATATAATGCGATAACGATTCACGCACCTCATCGGACGTGCTTTCGCGATAACGACGCTCCAACACCGGGATGACACCATCGAAGGGTCTCACCACCTCGCGTACCGAACCATGGTCATAAAACCGGAAAGGTACGCGCTTTCCGTTCGACCCATACAGGATGAACTGTTGTGCGGCTTTATCCAGCTCAGAAAACGGCGTACGCGCGTCCATTTCAAGGTGGCGGCACACCGCCTCCATGGTCTGCTGAAAAAAAGGCATTTCACGCCCGGACCAAGGGGCAATCGCCCCCTGCTTCAATGACCTCGAGGTATCCGGCACCACCAGATCGGGGTCGAAGACCATCATTGAACCAATACCATCACATTTGGGGCATGCACCCGCAGGCGAATTGAACGAGAATAAGCGCGGTTCGATTTCCGGGTAAGAAATGCCGCAATCAGGGCAGGCGAAACGCTCCGAGAATGCCCGCGCTTCTCCGTCTATTAGCGCAATCAACATACCTTCACCATAGCGCAGGCACGTCTCCACAGAATCCGCCAGACGCGTGCGCACGCCTTCGTGTATCGCGATACGGTCCACGACCAGCTCGATATCATGCTTCTTGTTTTTTTCCAGCGGTGGCACATCCTCAATGGGCATAATTTCCCCGTCCACACGCACGCGCACGAATCCATCCTGCCCGGCCTTCTCCAGCTCTCGTCTGAATTCTCCTTTTCTGGCACGCGCGACAGGCGCGAGGAGCTGAAGTTTTGTCCCCTTTGGAAGATCCATGATGGCATCAATAATCTGACTGGCATTCTGCGATGCAATGGGTTTGCCGCAGCCATGGCAAAAAGGTTTGCCAATACGGGCGAACATTAAACGCAAATAATCATACACCTCGGTAATGGTACCCACGGTGGAACGAGGGTTCCTACTGGTGGTTTTCTGTTCAATGGAAATAGCAGGTGATAATCCTTCAATTGCATCCACATCCGGGCGCTCCATCATACCCAAAAACTGGCGCGCATAAGCCGAAAGCGACTCAACATAACGTCGCTGCCCTTCCGCATACAGCGTATCAAAGGCCAGGGAAGATTTTCCCGATCCGGATACGCCAGTAATAACGACCAGTTTGTCGCGAGGTATGTCCAGCGTAATGTTTTTCAGGTTATGAACACGTGCGCCGCGCACGCGAATCCAGCGTTCTTCCGGTCTGCTACTCATCGAACCCCCAAAGGGCTAACCTATGCTTATTCGTTGGACATGCTACAGTCAGGCTAAATTGATGGAGGAGGCAGTTATGCCGGAAAAGAAAGATGCTGTAAACGAAACGGACGAACAGCGGGCGGGAATGCAGGCTCCTGTCCCACCGCAAGCTGCGCGCTCCTCATTCATACCCGTGCTCCTGTCCAGCCTGGCACTATTACTGGCCGCATTTGCCCTCGCAGCCACACTGATTAACAACAAAAACATGAACGCGCGCCAACCATTGGCCGATATTCAGGGGAAATTGAGCGCCATAGAAACCCGCGTAGACCATGTGGAAGCATCAATTGCAACAAGCAAGCGTGATCTGGTACAGGATAAGCTAAAAACGATGTTGCTTCATTTGCGTGGATTGTCACACCTTGCCAATAAAGAGACCGGGCTTGAGATCAATAAAGCCGAAGCTATTCTGCGGCGATTATCCTCGCGGGGAACCAGGATCAAGGCGCGCATCGACATGAAAAATATGAAACCAGCTGTAAAATCGGGCAAAATGGAGGCTGCCACCACCCCGCCCGAAAATGCGGAAGGGTCCACAGCGCAGAAAAACCCTCAGTTTGGACATCACACGATAACGGCGCCCGCAGAGGCCGGTGGAAAAGCCGGGTCGCAGGATAAAACAGCAACAACAGCCGGTAAAGAAGCGCATAAAACAGTGCCGCAAGCTGTACGAACTGGTGAAAAATCCGCGCCAGAAACTGCCGCTGGAACACCACATCAACCTTCTCACAAAAAACCGGAAGCGCCACAGATAAAAATTCCCGCCAACACGAGTCCTGGCGCAGCCGGAAACACATAAGCTGCATCGTCCATGCAACCTGCTCGGAAAAGTTAAGCCAAGGGTGTTGACGCCAACGACATGACTTCCGCCACATAGTCTGAACTATTCATAAATCGCCACGATGCTTGTGCCAGGCCTTTGTTTGCAACGAATTCCGAGGGAGGAGGCCGTGAGCGCGCATACGGACGACCGACGAGGGATTCGGTGCGGACAAGGAACAAGCAAGGGCATGGCCGAATTTATGAATAGTTCAGGATAGGCAGCCAGCGCCAGGAAGCGTTCACTGGCATTCATAGCCAACGATGTTCCTCCGTCAGGCGAAAGCACTTCTTGCAAAACTCCGGGCGGATGAGCGGTAATTCCACGTTGAATCCACTTTCGGGAAGCAAATGGCGCTGAATGGAGAGCCTGCATCCCTGCAAAGGTTAGTGTCATCATGTAAACACCCATGCCAGAAATGCATATCGACCAAGCTTGCCGAGCGTTACCAGGGCCAGAAACATCCATACAGGGCTACGCAGCAAGCCTGCGACCAGACATAGCGGGTCGCCGATAACTGGCAGCCACGCAAACAATAGTGATGGCTGCCCGTATTTTGTAAACCAGCGCCCGGCCTGCACTACCCTTCTCTCATCCATGCACAACCATCGCTTACGTGCCACCTCGTTGCCGAGTCGGCCCATACCGTAGGTTATCATGCTGCCGAGTGCATTACCGACTGTAGCAATGGCGACTACCGTGTGCGGATTAACGCCCTCGTTCAACCGATAGAGCAGCAATGCCTCTGACCCCCCAGGAAACAATGTTGAGGAAACCAGTGCGGAGAAAAACAAGGTCCAGTCCATGCCGTTATCCCGAACCCTTCGCACAACACTGAAGGATGCGGGATATTTGTTCTGTCATATACTCATCGTGTATCCGTGGAAAATTCGGGATATACTGTCCTCATGCGTCACCCTCCTCGGCAATTTATATATCGGACCCCCTGGGGCGTTATCTCGTTGTTACTCGAAGGCGCTGCTTGTCACGGCGTACGGCTGGAAACATGCGACGCACCCGTATGCCCGGGGGAACACCCTGCCGCACAGTGGCTGGACAGCTATTTTTCCGGCCACAAGGATGCGATGTTGCCATCAATGGGTGCCGCCCGCACGATATTCCAGCATCGGCTTCGCC
>VAOZ01043651.1_pt1 | contig 14268 bp, 17 predicted proteins | sample 3394041 | NCBI WGS metagenome assembly VAOZ01 (sample SAMN08290431, study PRJNA428436) | hydrothermal vent metagenome | isolation source: Deep-sea hydrothermal vent chimney | place: Indian Ocean: Southwest Indian Ridge
GGTTTTAAGCCGCGCCATCAATTCGTTACGGCGCGTATTTGCCACCTCCTCCGGTGTAATATAGGGTAAAAAACGTACACGGACGACGCCCGGATGTTTGATGAATCCGTATTTGGGCCAGCAGATGCCGGCATTGTGCGCCATCGGCAGAATACCTGCCCCGGCCTTCCTGGCTAGCATAATACCGCTGGCCTGATAATCGCCTGCTTGTCCTGGCCTGGTCCGGGTCCCTTCCGGGAAGATGACCACCCAACGTTTCTCTCCAAGAAAGTGCTTTCCCTGTTCCAGCACCTGCTTTAATGCTTCGCGGGGGTTAGCCCTCCGAATAGCGATTCCATTGAGAGCCCACAATGCCCAGCCGAATATCGGGATATAAAACAGTTCGCGCTTCAGTACCCAGGCGAACGGTGGCACCAGGATTGGCATAGCGATGGTTTCAAATGCGGATTGATGCTTGGCCAATACGATACAGGAGGTGTCTGGAAAATGTTCCTGACCTTCAATTTCGAGCCGGATGCCACACATGATGCGGGCAAGCCCGATGGTGGACGCGCTCCACGCCTTGCCCCAAAACCACGCTGCCGCGAAGCCGAAAGGACGGCTTACAATGAGCAGGGTGGAAAAGAAGACCGTCATCATGAAAAAACATAGATTAAACAGTGCTGAGCGCAGGATCAGGATGATCTTTCCCCTAGCAGGGCATCCACTGCCGTGGCCAGATCGCTGAAGTTCCGGATATCAGGCATTAGTTGGCGTGATTCTCTCAGTATGCCAGCGGCATCGCCATAGCCGGTTTGTACCAGCACAGGGGTGATGCCCGCAGCCAGTGCCGCCTGCGTATCGCGCACCGAGTCGCCAATAAACACGATATTTTTTTCCTGATTGCTCAGGCCAAGCCGGGTCAGCGTTTCATGCAATAGCCCAGGCTTGGGTTTGCGGCAAACACATGCATCCTTCGGTGCATGCGGGCAATAGGCGACGTGCGCAATTTCGCCGCCTGCATCTTCAATCGCCAGCATCATCCTGGCGTGTATAACCTGAAATGTTTCCTGATCCAGCATACCCCGGCCCAGCGCCGACTGGTTGCTGACGATTGCGACGGGCACAGCCGCCGAGCTTAGTTTTGCTATGGCTTCAAGGCTGCCCGGGATTGGCTGCCATTGCCGTGGCGACAGAATATAATCCGGTGAATCGAAATTGATGACGCCATCACGGTCAAGGAATACAGCTTTGAGCGCCGGTCTCATATGGATTGAAACGAATTCTGAGCAGTGACAGGTATGTTCTTTCGGGGGCGCTGACTTGAGTGGTTACTTTGCATGATTCGCGAATACTACCGCGCCCGGACGTCCTGCGCACGAACCTCAGATATACGCAACAATAGCCCTACTTGAAAAAGGTTTGCATCGCCAAAATCCCGGGTCTATCGTTGCCTTTGAGTGATCGTTATGCGGAAGAGGCTCAGCGGCCTTTCCGCAAACAAAAAGGAGAAACATCATGGCTTTTGAGTTACCTGTATTACCTTACGACAAGGACGCGCTGGCACCAACGATTTCCGCCGAAACGCTGGAGTATCATCACGACAAACACCATGCCGCGTATGTCGCCAACCTGAATAAGCTGGTTAACGGTACGGAATATGCCGATAAGACCCTGGAAGAAATTATAGGCTCGGCACCGGATGGTGGAATCTTTAACAATGCCGCCCAAATCTGGAACCATACCTTTTATTTCAATGGCCTGAGTCCGAACGGGGGCGGTGAGCCAGGCGGCGTACTGGCAGATGCTATTACGGATACATTTGGCTCATTTGATGATTTCCGGACCAGCATGACGGCTGCCGCTGTCGGTAATTTCGGATCAGGCTGGACATGGCTGGTAAAGAATACGGATGGCGGCCTGGAGATCGTCAACACGAGCAATGCAGGCAATCCGTTGACCGACGGGAACACGCCACTGTTGGCCATTGATGTCTGGGAGCATGCCTACTACATTGACTACCGCAACGCGCGCCCGAAATATCTGGAATCCATCTGGAACATTATCAATTGGGATATCGTGGCCGCACAGATCTAGGGTAAAGGGCAACTCTAGCCTGCTTATCATGGCGGGTGCGGTGCGGCAATCTCCTCAATATGTCGATATCCTCACTCAATGTGTCGATATGTTACGGGATTGTTTCGCCGTGCTCGCCATAGGATCTGTAAATAAATAACATGGCCGTTTATACGCCTGAATATGTGCCAGATTGTCGTGATGCGATTGAACAAAATATTCGATGAGTTGTCTCTACATCGAATATTTTGTGATTGAGCAGCGCGTCAAGATGGTACATAGGCTGGATGGAGAAATGGCCATGTTATTTATTTACAGATCCTATGGCGAGCAGAGTTTTTACGGAGGCTTCATTGATGAGTACGCAAGCCAAATGGAAACCGGGCAAAAAGGACGCCATTTTTCTGGCCGTGGTCGCGGGCGTGATTATATTGCTCGTGCTGGGTGGCGGTAAACGCACCACCAAGCCAACGCCCAATGATGCAGTGCATACACATGCCGTTACCCGCCAGGCCTGTATGAAATGCCATGGGCCAAAGGGCGTCCGTCCGCGGCCTGCCATCAATCATGCCAAAGGTGATCAGTGCTTTTTATGCCACACGCAGCCCAAAGATTGGGTGGGAGCAAAACGACAATGAAAACGATTGGCATCAGCATCAAACCGGGACAGGAGCGAGCGCGGGAACTGGGTGTCGAATTGTGCGACTGGCTCGAACGACGCGGCAAACTCGTGTTGCTTGATGAGAGGTTAGCCAATATCCGCAACGAGGTTTGCGTATCACTGGATGAGATGGCAAGGCGCGCCGATCTGATGGTGATATTGGGCGGAGACGGCACGCTTTTGCATGTGAGCCGACGTTTCGTTGGAACGGACATTCCTATTCTGGGCATCAACCTGGGACATCTGGGTTTTCTCACTGGCGCGTCGGCGGATGCCATGTTCAACGCAGTGGATACGGTTTTGAACGGCGGCGGCCAGATCGTCCATTATTTCAGCCTGCATGCGGAGGGTTGGCGCGACGGGGCGCCGCTGGGCGGAGGGGTTGCTCTGAATGACGTGGTGCTGCAACGTAACCGGCATCCGCGCATGATTGAATATGAAATGAAGGTTGCGGGCGAGTTTGTGTTTCGCGTCCGCGCCGATGGCCTGGTGCTGGCAACGCCGGCAGGCTCTACCGCTTATGCCTTGTCCGCGGGTAGCGCCATCGTGCATCCGGCACTGAACGCCATTTCCGTGGCGCCTGTTTGTCCGCACACACTTTCCAATCGTCCTATTGTCGTATCGGCTGAAAGCCTCATCGAATTGAAGCTGACGGAAGTGCCCGCGCCTGCCGCGCTCAATCTGGATGGTCAGATGTGCTTCGAATTACTGGAAGGTGATACGATTCGCGTGAGAAAAGGGAAAACGGTGTCGCTGGCCTACCTTCCCGGTCGCAGTTACTACGAAGTGCTGCGTAATAAACTGCACTGGTCGGGACGTCATGATGGTGATGGGGCTTCATGCTGACCGAACTTCATGTTCGTGAGTTTGCCCTGATTGAAGATGTTCGACTGGAATTATCCCGTGGCATGACTGTTTTTTCTGGAGAGACCGGTGCGGGAAAATCCATGCTGGTGGATGCATTGGGCGCGGTCTTTGGCGCGCGTGCCAGCAGTGATTGGGTGCGCCATGGCGCGGATCGGGCGGAAATTGTTGCGGTCATCGAAGCTGTAAGTGAGACCGTGCAACAGTTGCTGCGCGGTCACGATCTGGATGCCGGGGATGACGTCATGCTGCGCCGGATCATTCGTGCCGACGGGAGTTCGCGTGCATACGTCAATGGTTCGCCCGCGCCCGCAAAATTGCTGCAACACATCGGCCAGGCATGTCTGGACATGCACGGACAGCACGAACACCAATCCCTGCTACGCGCTGATTTTCAGCGGCAACTGCTCGACGCGCATGTCCAGAAGGAAACAATCGAGGCGGCGGACGTCGCCTTTCGTCAATGGAAAAGTGAGCGGGATACGCAGGATCGGTTATTGGCCGAACGAGATCATGGCATGCGTGAAGAGGCTTGGGTGCGCGCTGAGCTTGGGCGGCTACAAGCACTGGAATTGTATGCGGGGCGGGTGGATGAGCTTCAAGCTCAAGTCGAATCAGGCCGCCACTTTTCCCGGATTCAGCAGGCGCTCAATGTTGCGCTGGCCGCTCTCGAAGATGATGACAACAATATTCGCACCCGCCTGGCCGATTGTGCGCGTAGTCTGGAAACCGTAGCGGCATTCAGGCAAGAGATCAGGGATAGCCTGAGCTTGCTGGAACAGGTGGATGCGCTGTTGGGTGAGGCCGGACCGGGTTTGCGTGCGCTACTGGATGAATCATTGGATCCTCAAGCCCTGGAAGACGCGGAATCCCGTCTGCTGGATATCCATGAAGCCATGCGTCGGCATGGGGTGGACGAGGCTGGTTTGATAACGTTGTCGAGGGAGATGGAAGACAGGATTGCTCGTATGGAGACCGGCGCATGGGATGAAGCAGAGCAACGCCAGCGCGTGCATGCCGCCAGAAAGGAATTCCTGGCTACGGCTGAAAGGTTGTCCGTGGTCCGAACCAGAGCGGGAAGGGACTTATGCAAGCGGTTACGCCCATTTCTCGACCGGCTGGCATTGGCGGGCATGCAAATGCGGATCGGTGTAGAATCGCGGGCGGAAGACGAATCGGCATGGAGTAGTCTCGGATACGATCATGTGGTGTTTATGGCCGCATCGAACCCTGGAGAGCCGTTCCGCGAATTGGCCACTGTCGCGTCCGGTGGCGAAATGTCCCGCCTTGTTCTGGCGCTTAAAGGATGCGGCGCCATGTCTTCGGCGCCGCGCATTGCCGTGTTCGATGAAGTGGATGCGGGCATCGGCGGTGAAACGGCCTGGTGCGTAGGTGAATTGCTCGCGGCCATGGGTCGTGGCCGGCAGGTATTGGCGATTTCACATTTGCCGCAGGTGGCGGCCTGCGCCCGGCAGCAGGTACATATCTTCAAACAACAGAAGGAAAATCGCACCATTAGTCGCTTAAAGACGTTAAATGACGATGAACGGCAGGAAGAACTGGCGCGCATGCTGGGTGGCGCCAATGCCAAAAGTCGCGAACATGCGCGAGAAATGCTGGCGCGCGGTGCGGCAGCGTTGACGAATAGTCCGGATTAACGCTGCCTGATGTCACACCATATCCGGGTGCGCATGGCCGAAGTGGGTGATGTAGATGCGATGGCTACGCTGTTGGCGCCCCTCGCCGGGCAGGGCATCATTTTACCACGTTCACGAGATGAAATTTTTCAGCATTTACAGGAATTTATAGTTGCGATTTTTGATGGGGAACTGGTTGGAACAAGTGCGATGCACATTTATGGCTCCAATCTGGCCGAGGTGCGTTCACTGGCCGTATGCAACAGCATGCAAGGTCGGGGCATCGGGCGTTTGCTGCTGGAGGCATGTGAAAAATGGGGCGTGGGTTTGGGCGTGGCCTGTATCTTCGCGCTGACGTATGTGCCGGATTTCTTTTTACGTTCCGGCTATGATCGGGTTCTCAAGGAAGGGTTGCCGCACAAGATTTGGACCGTGTGCGTGCACTGTTCGAAGTTTGCCGATTGCGATGAAATAGCCGTACAAAAACGCTTAAGCGATGCGCCGATAAAACCGATGCGGGTGATGCCGATAATGGAGATAGATCAACCGTGATGACTTCTTACAGAACTAGTTTTTCAGCCATGAATCCAGTTCTTTTTTGCGTTCCAGGGCATAAAGCTCATCACATCCCCCCACATGACGATTATTGATAAATATCTGGGGAACGGTGCGGACGCCGCCGCTTCGCCTGAGCATTTCGTCGCGCCGTTCCGGCTCGGCCTGCACGTTATATTCAACGAACGGCAGCCCTTTTTTCTTCAGTAACATTTTGGCCCGTATGCAATATGGACAAAAATTACCTGAATACACCTCAATCGTTGTCATGTTTTTTTCTGCTCCTTTATCAAACGATGCGCGCCAGTGAAAATACATGTACGGGATATCCCGCGGATTTTAATGCGCGGCAAGCATAGTGCAACGTTGCTCCGGTGGTGCGGATGTCATCCACAACCCACAATCGCTTCCCCTCGTCTAAATGCAGATGGTCCAAGTGGTCGCTGTTCACCCAGAATGCCTTACGCAGGTTATTCCACCGTTGCGTGCGGGACAGGGAGGATTGCCGTTGTTGCGTTCCCGAACGCCGTAACACGTTGAAATCCATTTGACTGCCGGTCACGTTACAAATGGCCTTACACAGGTCCGCGGCATGGTGGCGGCCTGCCTTTCGCATACGGGAGAGAGGCATGGGGACGGGCAGCAGCGTATCTTCCGGCAGGAAAGTAGCCGCAAGCCTTGTTTCAGCCGCACCCATCAACCATTGCAGCCCCGCATCATCCCCTTGCAGTTTCCACGCCAGAATAGATGCGCGCACGGGCCCAGCATAAGTATACAGGCTTTCCGTATGAACTTGTGGCGGCGGTTTTCGCAAGCAACGGCCACAGGGTCCCGGAGCAATATCCGCGGGCATGACGATTCCGCACAGATGACAAGTTTCTTGTGGCCAAATGCGCATCGCATCGGCACACGCCGTACAACAGCTATGGTGCGCGACCACCGGTTTGTGGCAAAAAATGCAAACAGGCGGAAACAGAACATTCCGCAAGCTAGATATGAAGGTTGACAGTGATGGCATGGTATCCAGCATGCCTGGTATGTCCGACAGTCGCAATTGGTTTTTCCCCGTGGCTCCATCGCGTCGACGCACTTTTTTATGTAGCCGAAGGTCAGGCATCCGGATGATGGTGGATGGCGAAAAGCTGCTTAATTTTTCCTCCAACGATTACCTGGGCTTGAGTTTCCACCCTGAAGTTCAACATGCGGCCATCAGGGCCATCCGAAATCATGGTTTCGGCAGTGGCGCTTCGCGCCTGGTGAGCGGTGATGATCCCGCCCTGCACGATCTGGAGGATGCGCTGGCGCGCTGGAAGGGGTATGAGGCCGCTCTGGTGGTTGGTTCAGGGATGCTGGCCAATATCGGATTGCTGGATGCGCTATCGGAGCGCGGAACGCATCTGTTCTGCGATAAACTCAATCATGCTTCGCTGGTGGATGGCGCGCGCCTCTGTCGCGGCGCGGTCCATCGCTATGCTCACCTTGATATGATCGGACTGGAGCGCTTGCTTGAACAACATCATGCGCCGCGACGCATCATGGTCAGCGATGGCGTGTTCAGCATGGATGGGGACTGCGCGGATATTTGCGTCCTGATACAATTGGCGGAAACCCATGATGCGCTTGTCGTGCTGGATGACGCGCATGGCCTGGGCACACTGGGTCCGGACGGGCGCGGGCTTGCCGCGGAAGCAGGGGTACAGGGCCATGCACGCCTGATAGAGACCGGAACCTGCGGTAAGGCGCTGGGTGCTTATGGTGCATTTATTTTGGGATCAATGGAGATGATTGAAGGGCTGCGCCAACGTCTGCGTACCATGATTTATTCCACCGCCCTGCCTCCCAGTGCTCCGGCTGCGGCATTGGCGGCACTGAAGGTGATGCGGGAGGAAAACCTGCCTCGTCGTTTGCAGGGTAAGCTGCAATGTTTCCTGCAACTGGCGCGACAGGAGGAGTTGCCTCTTATGGTGTCCCGCACACCTGTCCAGCCGCTTGTTCTGGGATCGGACAAAGCCGTATTGCGGGCATCATCCAGGCTGCGCGGGCAAGGTTTTTTTGTATCCGCTATTCGCCCGCCGACCGTACCGGAGGGCACGGCCCGCTTACGCATCACCCTGTCGGCGGCACATAAGAATGAGGACATTGAGCGTCTGGTCGAAGCCCTTGCCATAGTGGTAAAAACATGAGTCCAACACTGGTTTTTTTGCCTGGGTGGGGGCAGTCCAGCCAAGTCTGGCATGGCCAGAACGCATATTTTTCAAAGAACTGGCCGGTACGGTGCATTGATCTTCCCGGTCACGGCGGCACACCGAATGCTCCCGCCGAATATTGGCTCGATACATTGCATGACGCACTGCCGGATCAACCCTGCATTCTTGTCGGTTGGTCGCTGGGCGGCATGCTGGCCATGCAACTGGCGCACCATAGCCCAGAAAAACTGGCCGGAATCGTGCTGCTTTCCTCCACCCCTTGTTTTCGCGCAAAAACGGACTGGCCGCAGGGGTGCTCTGATCGCCAGTTTTATGCATTTAAGCAAATGCTGAAAAACGACCCCAACAAACTGTCCGGACAATTCTTCATGTTCATGCTGCATGGCGATGCATTACCGCGCAGTCGCCTCAACACCATTGCAAAACAGACGATGGATCATAAACATCCACCTTTGCCGGAAGCCTTGCGCACCGGTTTGAAATTGCTGGATACGCTGGATTTGCGCGATCAACTGACGGATATTTCGATTCCGTCGCTGGTCATGCACGGTATCCATGATGCCATTATTCCGGTGGGTGCCGGCCAATATCTGGCCGAGCATATTCCCGATGCAAGCCTGGACATCATGCAATGCGGGCATGCACCCCATTTGACGCAGAATAAAATATTTAACGAACATCTGGAGCAATGGTGCGGCAGTATTTATGAATAGTACAGGTGAACATCACATAAATTCATACCGGGTAGGTCAGCGATTCTCGCAAGCCGTGGATACCTATGATACGCATGCGGTGTTACAACGCGAGGTGGCGGAACGGCTTATCGCGCATACCGAATTCACCTGCCTGAAACCGGCGCGCATTCTCGACATCGGCTGTGGTACGGGGTATTTCACTGGCTTGTTGCGAACCCGTTTCAAACAGGCCTACATTGTGGCATTGGATATAGCCAGTGCTATGACCCAAGCGGCGAAAAAGAAACATACTCGCCGCTTGCCGTGGCAGGCTAAAATGCAGTTTGCTACGGCGGATGCCTTATCGCTCCCCTTTCCTGATGCCGCATTCGATCTGGTGTGTTCCAACCTGACCCTGCAATGGGTTGTGCAACCCCGGCAAATGCTGGCTGAAATGCGCCGTGTATTGGCCCCGGGCGGGTTCATGCTGTTATCCACGTTTGGCCGCCGCACGCTCTCCGAATTGCGGCAATCGCTGGCATCCATTAAACATGAACATGCGGGACTGGTGCTTCCCTTTCCGGATGTCACCGGCCTGGGCAACTGCCTGATGGAATTGCCGGTAGAACTGCCGGTAACGGACACGGATTTATTCACACTGACGTACCCGGGCGTCATGGCGTTGGTGCGTGAACTCAAGGCACTGGGCGCATCCGCCAGCGCCATTTCCAACCGGCCCGGCGGCCTGTATGGCCGCAGTCTGTTGCGCCAGCTGGACATGGCATATAACACCGCGCATCAAATGCAGGATGGCCGTATTCGTGCCACCTTCGAGATCTTGTATGCGCAGGCATGGTATGCCAAAGCGCCACATGCCTATGACAATATCATTCCCATTGAGGTTGAGCGTGGGAATTAGCATTTTCATTACCGCAAGCGATACGGATGCGGGCAAGACCTTTGTTACGGCAACACTGGTACGCGCGCTGGCGGCAACGGAACTGAAAACATGCGCCCTGAAGCCGGTGTGTTGTGGCCGTGGTCCAAGGCAAATGAACCCGGATATAAAAGCGCTACTGCGGGCGCAGAAGATGCCGGATACGCAAATCAATACCATCAACCTCTATGATTTTACCGCATCCGCCGCACCCGACCAGGCGGCATCGGAACAGGGGTTGCGCATTGAGCCGGAAAAGCTGGTGCGGTGGTGCGCCGCCAGGATGCTGGAGCATGACATCACTCTGATCGAAGGGGTGGGCGGCCTGATGGTTCCGTTAGCGGAAAACTTCATGGTCAGCGACTGGTTGGCGGCCATGCCGGATTGCATGGTTGTGTTGGTCGTACGCGCAAGGCTTGGTGGTATTAATCACGCATTACTCACCCTGAAACATTTGCAACATATGGGACGCGATCCGGCATGGATTATCATCAATGACGCCGATCATACCGATGGCGATCTGCTGCGGCATCATGCCGAAGCACTGGCATCGCACTTGAAATCCGGCGCGCACTTGTTGAATCTACAGCATCAGCCGGACATAGCATCCACCGCCGCTGCCCCGTCGCAGCTTCAGGCGCTGGTCACTGGTATTATACGATTAACACACCGTGAAAAACGGTAAATAGTCAGAAAGAAAAGATCGCATCTATACCGCCTGGGAATGACTTCCGGATTGAAATCATTTTTTCAAAAACTGTGATCCAGGTCACAGTTTAACAATAGAACATCCCCTAGCATTCTATTCAGAGCAGAAGGGGGGTGTAGTAATGACGAGCGCAAGCGTAAATACCAACCTCAATGGGGCAGGAAATATCTCCGGCAGTCTGACGTATCTGTCCATCGTTTCAGGCGCCATAGTTTTTCTAATGCTTATTATTATCATCGCTGTGTGAAGATTTTAACCTCACACAGTTTGGCATGGTTCACACACGATCCAATCCCTTCAACGGGTTCCTTTTCTCGCAGCCTCCGAATGCCAGCAGCAAAGCCATCATGGGCGGCGCGGAATTGATGCGTCCTTCATATACCCACTGCATTGCCTGTTCCCGGTCTACCCACAGGGTGCGAATATCCTCGTGTTCCTCATCCAGCCCGCCACCACGACCGCAGGGTTTATCCGCATCCACTTCACCCATATACAGATAAATACGTTCGGATGAACCGCCGGGCGTGGCATAATAGTTGCCCAGGGGTTGAAGCGTTTCCGGTGCGTAGCCTGCTTCTTCAACACATTCACGCCGGGCGCATGTTTCGGGTGTTTCGCCTTCGTCCACCATGCCAGCTACAATCTCAATCAGCCACGCATCCTGCTCCCCCGCATCACGGCGTACGGCCGGGCCAATGCGGAATTGCTCAATGAACAACACGGCATCCCTGGCCGGGTCATAAAGAAGTACGGCTACGGCATCTCCGCGTTCTAAATGCTCACGCACGATGGTCTGACTACCGCCATCAAAACGGTCATGTTCCACCGTGAAGGCGTCCAACCGGAAAAAACCGTTGTACAGTGAACGCTTGTCAATCAATTCGTAATGCATATGTGATCCTCCGGGCATGATACTTTATCGGGGATAATTGGATAACGCCTCGCTTGCATCAAAAAAACACCCCGCCGGATGACGACATCGGGCGGGGCGCTAAAATCAGGCTTGCTTACGCAAACAATGATTTAGTCAGGCATAACATTCTGTGCCTGCGGTCCTTTCTGACCCTGTTCAATATCGAATGACACCTTCTGACCTTCGGCCAGGCTTTTAAAGCCGTCACCCTGAATGGAGGAGAAATGTACGAATACGTCGTCACTTCCGTCATCCGGAGCAATAAAGCCGAAGCCCTTGGAGTCGTTGAACCATTTTACTGTACCTGTAGCCATAATAAAGAATACCTCTAACCTATTGATAAAATATTATTGCATGCATGGTATGAAAGGATGTTCGCAGGGAGAATTTTTCCGAGATAATCATGACATAAAAAGTATGCAACGACGCGAACTGTAGGGGATGCATGGCGAAAAAGTCAACCCCCGTTTATCCCGCCTGTCGAACGGGACAGATTTGGCCTCTCACCCAATAGTCGGGCCGCAAGAAGAAATACGAGTGCCCCGCCGCAGACTGATATGCTTAACCACGCGATCTGCAAGGTTTTTCCATGTTCCGGGGAATGTTCCGGGAATGGCCAGAAATGATCCAGCGACAATAAAAAAAGAAGCATGGGTGCGCAGGCGGCGAAGGCGCGCCCCATTCTTTTGCAGCTTGCGCGATCGAGCAGGTGCGGATACTTTTTTCTCAGATGTGTCAACAACAGGGTGGCATTGACGAATGAGGCCAGCGATGTGGCCAGCGCAAGCCCGATATAGCCCAGCGGCCGCATCAGCAATACGGCCATGGTTATGTTAGCGGCTACGCTGATCGCGGCATAGCGCATGGGCGTTTTGGCATCCTGCTCGGCATAACAGCTCGTGGAAAGGACGCGCGTCCAGCAGAAAGCGACGAGTCCCAGCGCGTAGGCTTGCAGTGTGTGAGCGGTCGCAACACTGTCCATATGCGTGAAACGTCCGTGCTCAAACAGTGTGGTAATGATGGGGTCAGCCAATAACAGCAGCCCCAGCATGGCAGGCAGGGTAATCCACGTCAGCCAGCTTAAACCCTGCCGTAATTCATGCAGGGCGGCATCGGTTTGTTGGCTGGAAAAGTGCGCGGATAGCGTCGGCAGCAGCGCCGTTGCCATGGCAATGCCGAACAATGCCAGAGGCAGTTGCACGATCCTGTCCGAATAATACAGATAGGATACGGCGCCGATCGGGAGCAAGGTGGCCAGAATCGTTCCCACGAGAATATTGATTTGTGTCGCGGCCACGCCAACGACGGCGGGACCAAACAGCTTCAGGGTGCGAATTACGGGTGGGCGATTGAATCTCCATGTAGGTCTGGGCAGCCAGCCAATGCGTTTTAAGGCGGGGAACTGGATACCAAGTTGCAATATGCCGCCAGCCAGTACACCCATGGCCAACGCTCGGGCAGGGTTGTCAAATGAAGGCGCCAGCACGACGGCGGCAAAGATGATCGCGATGTTCAGCAGGGCGGGGCTGGCCGCAGCCACGGCAAACTTGCGGTAGGTGTTCAGTACCGCCCATGCCATGGCCGCCAGCGAAACCATCATCATATAGGGAAACATCCATCGTGCCAGCATCAGGGTTTGCGCCCACCGCTCCGGTTCACCGTGGAAGCCAGGGGCAAAAACAAGCAGTAACGGCGGCATAAACACCATGCCCAGAATAGTGGAGAGGAGCAAAACTAGCAGTAGAAGGCCCGCCAACGCATTGAGAAAATCATGCGCGGCGGCTTCACTCTGTTGACGTTCATCGGCAAGTACCGGTACCAGCGCAACAGTGAGCGTACCCTCGGCGAACATACGTCGGAAGAAATTGGGCAACTTGAAAGCAACAAAGAAGGCATCCGCCAATAGCCCCGCGCCCAAAACGCGCGCCAGAAGAATATCCCGCGCGAAACCCAGAATACGGGATAGCAGCGTCCAGCCACCGACCGTACCCATTGTCTTGAGCAAGCTCCCGCTTTTTCTGGAATTTGACTTGTTCGCACTCATGATGATAATCCGCCGCCCCTTTGTGTGTCAGCAAGACGTGTGTTCGTGATTGATCAGGCTGGCGAGCCTACGCATGTACATACAAAGCGGAAGGGGGTGATGTTTTTTATGCCAGGCATCAGAGTTGATTCTGAAGATGCATTTGAAATTGCGCTGAAGCGTTTCCGTAAACAAGTGGAGCGCGCGGGCGTCATCAGCGAATGCAGGCGCCGCGAAGCTTATGAGAAGCCGTCCATTGCCATAAAGCGCAAGGAAGCCGCAGCCCGTAAACGCTTGATGAAGCGGTTGCGCCGAATCCGCCGCCGTGAGGCACGCGATTTTTAGCCTTGCATATGACCACTGGATGACTCGCTGTGGCACGATTTGTGGGTAAAGGGCGGGCCTTGGCTGAACAGTAAGAAGAAAAAATGCCGGGTCTTTTTGCCTGGCATTTTTCTTTGGAGGAACATATGTTAATTCAACGTATTACTGAAGACATGAAAACCGCGATGAAGGCGGGTGAAAAGGAAAAACTATCCGCCATTCGCATGTTGCGGTCTGCCATCAAGGATAAACAGATTGAACTGGGGCATGAACCCTCCGAAGAGGAACTGCTGGCCCTGATTGCCAAATTGGTGAAGCAGCGAAACGATGCCGCACAACAGTATGCGGCAGGGGGCAGAGGCGATCTTGAGGCCAAGGAACAGCGCGAGGCTGAACTCTATAAGACCTATCTCCCCGAACCCTTGAGCGAAGAAGCATTAGGGAAAATCATTCAGGAAACCATGGATGATACGGGTGCGGCCAGTATCAAAGACATGGGTCGGGTGATGGCGATGATTCGGTCAAAGGTGCAGGGTCGTGCGGATATGGGCAGATTGTCGGCCATCATCAAGGCACAGTTGTCAGGAAAATAAATACAAGCGGAGCAGTAAGGATCTGTAAATAAATAACATGGCCGTTTATACGCCTGAATATGTGCCAGATTGTCGTGATGCGATTGAACAAAATATGAGATGTAGTTGTCTCTACA